>Ga0209666_1000156_pt1 | contig 53496 bp, 34 predicted proteins | sample SaaInlV_125m_DNA_FD_184679 | JGI IMG/M metagenome (GOLD analysis project Ga0209666, IMG submission 184679) | Marine microbial communities from expanding oxygen minimum zones in the Saanich Inlet - Saanich Inlet SI037_S3LV_10m_DNA (SPAdes)... | ecosystem: Environmental > Aquatic > Marine >...
CTCTCCGTCGGCCGAGCCGTGAACGCCGACGAGGAGATGGAGAACACAGACCCCACGGAGAACGCCGCGATGGCGGAGGATTTCGGCAAGACCATCAAGAACGCCTTGAACGGCGGAAAGGGTCCGCTCCTGAAGCTCATGAAGGTGCGCGCGACGTTACCGCGCGACGGCGCTCCTCGCGAACCCCCCGCAATCCTTCCCCTGAAGCCACGACCGCGAACGAACGCTGACGAAATTTGAACCGCCGCTCGACGACTCGCAGGGCATATCGGAGACCCTGAGCAAGGTGGGCCAGGGCGAGGACGGCGGTGAGCTCAAGACTTTGCCCAAGCAACTCATCTTGAAGGGTCTTCTGGGCCACAAAGATAAGGTACGACGCGCGCGACGACGCACGGCTCTCGCCTTGGCACCCTCTCTTCGTCGCCCCGGCGGCTGTTCCTCTCGAATCTCAGATCCTCACCCGTCGCCGCCTTTCCGCCTTTCTCAGGATGTCCGCCTGTACACCGCGCTGTGCCTGAGCGACGTGCTCCGCATCTTCGCTCCCGAGGAGCCTTTCCAGGACGACGATACCCTCAAGTCCGTGTACGACGCGTTCCTGGGGGCGTTGTCGAGACTGGACGACCCGTCCGCGGCGGCGTTTCAGCCCGCGCACGCGCTCCTTCAAAACGTCGCCGCCATCGGGCTCTGCGTCCCGATGCTCGACTTGGAGTGCGCGGGCGCGGAGTCGCTGGTGCCCCAGCTCTTCGAGGTGCTGTTCGCCGGCGTCAACCCCGCGAACAGCTCGCTCGTGGAGGAGGACGCGACGAAGGTGCTGGGCACGATGCTGGAAGAGGCGGAGGAGGTTTCGCCCGACGTGCTGGGCACGATCCTGGAGCGTCTCGTGCAGCCGTGCAAGGGCGAGAACTCCGCGGCGCACAACTTGGCGTGCTCGCTGGTGCGCAAGTCCGAGAACAACCTGCAGCTCGCGGTGCAGCACTTCCTCGTCGACGGCCTGAGCAGCAAGGGGAACGCGGAGCACCCGCTCAGCAAGCGGAGCGCGGACGTCCTCGAGGCGCTCGCCGTCGTGGACTCCACCGCGCTCATCACGGTGTGGCCCACCGTGATGGAGGAGCTGCAGAACGACGACGCCGAGCCCCGCGCGAAGGCGGTGAGGCTCTTCGGGCGCGTGCTCGCCGCGCCGGGGAGCACGGTGGCGAAGGACTACGCGCACTACCTCACGCAGTTCCTGCGCAGATTCGGGGACAAGCTGCCCGAGATCCGCATCGAGATGTGCAAGTGGGGCGCGCAGTTCCTCGCCGCCGGCGCCGCCGGCGACGCGACGGTCGCCGCCGAGATCGCGGGGTACCTCGAGGACCGCCTCATCGATTTCGAGGAGAAGGTGCGCATCGCCGCGGTGACTGCAGTCTGCGACGTCGCAGAGTCGACCCCCCGCGCGGTCGACCCGGAGCTGCTCATGGCGGTGGGCGAGCGCATGCTGGACAAGAAGGCGAACGTTCGCCAGCTCACGCTGAAGCGGCTCGGGTCCGCGTACCGCGCGTACGTGTCGCGCTTCGCGGACGTCGAGACCCCCACGGAGGAATCGCAGAGGTTCGACTGGCTCCCATCCGCGCTGCTGCGCGGGTGCGCACATCCCGATATCCGTCACCACGCCGTGGAACCCATCCTGGCGGACCTGTTCCCGGCGCGCGTCTCCGCGGAGCGCCGGTCGCTGTTTTGGCTGCAGGCGCTGTGCAAGATGGACGAACGCGCTTCCAAGGCGTTCACGTTTATGCTCCGCGCGAAGCAGGCCGTGCAGCAGGACATGCGCCGGTACCTCGAGCTGAGACAGGCGCACAGAGCCGCGACGCAGAACGCGGCCGGGGGCGACGGCGGCGTGTCTGACGAGGACTTTGCGCGCTCGTTCGCCGCGCTCGCCAGGCACTTCCCGGAACCCGCGAAAGCGGCGGGGTTCGCGGAAAAGCTGCACGAGGTGAAGGACGGGAACGTGTTCCGCGGCATCGCGACGCTCCTGAAACCGGAAACCTCCGCCGCGGAGACCTCCAGCGTCTCGCAGGACATCCTGAAACGCGTCGGCGGGAAGCATGCGGCGCACGACTGGACGCGTCTGTTGCTGGTGAAGATCTCGCAGCAGCCGTTTGGAAACGAACACGCGCGCAAGGTTTTGGAAGTCGTCGTCGGCGCGTCGAAGGAGAAGAGCGTCGGCTCGCTCACGTCGGCGCTCGAGCACCTCGTGCAGCTGGCGCACAGCGCGCCGCAGGCGTTCGTGGGCACCGCGAAGGAACTCGCGGTGCTCGTCGCGCACCGCGACGCCGCGGTGGTCACCGCGGCGTGCCGCATCGCCGCGTCGGCGGCGACGTGCCTGGACGGACCGGGCGCGCACAAAGCCAAGGCGTGCGAGCGCCTCAAGGTGCTGTGCGTGGAGGGCACAGCGGCGCAGGCGAAGCACGCCGCGCGAACGCTCGCGAAGCTCGCCGCCACGGGGGGGACCGCGAAGGATCACCTCGCGGACGTGTTCGAGCGCATCGTGGAGGACGCCTCCCGCGACGACCTGCTCGACAGCAACTTGCCCGCCGCGCTGGCCACGATCCAGGTGGTGGGCCAGGAAGCCGCCGAGCTGTACTTCGAGCGCCTGCGGGATATCGAGTCGTACATCGTTGACGACCTGCTTACGCGGCCTCTCACGAACGGGTCGCGCGCGTCGTCCGTGAGCGCCACCGCGCAGATGCAAGCGCGCGGGCTCAAGGTGCTCGCGAAGGCGTGCTGCGCTCGTTCGGCCGGAGACGCGGAAGCCGCCGCGTACGTGCGGCGCGCGCTCGACGTGATGGGCAGGGTTGTCGGCGACTCGGGCGCGGGCGCGGACCGCGCGCACCTCCGCGTCGCCGCGGCTAAGGCGACGCTCGTCATCGCCAGGACGCACCACCCGCTGGTCTCGCCTCAGTTGTTCGTGGACGTGTCGCTCGTCGCCGAGGAGGCGCCGGAGGAGATGATCGGCAAGCTGCAGCGCGGCGTCGTGGCGCACGGCTTGCACCACGCGTACGCCGCGCCCGTCGCGCTCGTCGCCGGGCGCGCCAAGGGAGAGGTTCGGCACGCGGCGAAGGAGGCGCTCGCGGCCATCGTGCCCTGCGTCCGCCGCCGCGCCGCCGCCGTGAAAGTCGCGGCGTCGAAGCGCGCGAACCAGGACGCGGCCGCGCTGAGCCGAACGCTGCTCACGCACTCGCCCGAGTACTTCCTCACTTACCTGGCGTTCCTGGTGTCGCACCACCCCGACTTGCCGGACCGCGCGACGGGCGACGAGAACCAGGGCACCGCGTACAGGTGGTGTCAGCAGGTGATGAGCGCCGCGGTCACCGCGCTCGTGACCGGCACTTCGGGCGAGTCCGTTCCCGCGGCGTTCAAGATCCTGCGCAAGCTGAAGTTCGTGGTGGACGCGACGGACGAGACGGCTCGCCACGGCTTGTACGTGCTCTCAGACATCGCTCTGCTCGCCTTCCACAAGGAGGCGACCAAGCGGGGGTGGGACACCGGACCGTTCCCGGGGCAGGTTGCGTTCCCCCGCGCGTTCTTCACGCTCCAGCAGAAGGCGGCGACGAACAACGCGACGGAGGAAGGCGGGAACGTCCGCGTCGGCGATTACAGCCACCTGCCCGTCGGTTTCGAGATCAAGGCGGCGCGCCACGCGAGCGACCAGCCTCGCGCCAAGACATGGGCGGCGAAACCGAAAAAACACGCCGCCGCTCGCGACGCGAAGCCCGCGGCGGAACCGTCCCGGACCATGCCTTCTCGCGCCGCGCGGAAGGCGGCCATCGTCGACGGCGAGGATGGTGACTACGAGGAGGAGGAGGAGGAGGAAGAGCTCGCCATCGCTGGCAACGAGATGGTCACCCCCGGTGTCGCGAAACTGGTGAGCTACGGGATCAGAACCGAGGTTCCCATGCTGGAGTTGCCCGCGCCTCCAGACTGGGACGCCGGCGCGTCGGACGACGAGGCCGCGGCGAAGGACGGCGCCGAGGCCGAGGAGGATGACGAGTCGGACTCGGACCTGGAGATCGCCGTGACGACGACGAAGAAGAAGAAACCTCTGGGTGCCAGAAACACCGCGCCCGCGCCCGCGAGCCCCGGCGGTAAACACAGCGCCGGGAAGCGCCGCAAGGAGGCGCGCACCAAGGAAAACGCGAGCGACCCGTACGACGACGCGGTGCTGGATGAGCCCGCCGCGAAAGCGGCGAGGACGTAGAAGCGACAGTCTACGTCTGTCCAAGTCGACGCGAGTGAGACGCCCCTACTACTAGCCTTTTGAAAATACGAAACGAGACGCTTTACGTGTAGACCTACGAGATGAACAGAGAACAGAACGAAGAGAGCGCTGCAAGCGAGTCTCTTCCGAAGTAACAAGAGAAAACCTCTCATGGAGCTGTCACGCGTGCGCGTTCGGCGCGTCCCCCGTCTGCTGAGCACGATCATCAGCACCCGCACGAAGAATTCCGGCTCTGCCGTGGCTCGTTAAACAACCTGGGAGCGAGGAAGCAAAGAGACTTGTTCAGCAAAAAAGGTATGATCTATTCGCAACTAGTTACGAGCCCAACATCTGCTTGGTCATGAAGAAATCCATGATCTTTCCCATGACCCCCGACAAGGCGTATGCCAAGCCGAGCATGATCAGCGGCTGAAGCAATCTGCTGAAAGAACCCCCCCCTCCTTCTCCGTTGCTCACCTTTTCTTCCTCGAGAGGAGTTTCGGGCGCCCCTTCAACGTATTTCACGCTGACGCTGTTCACGCAGTGACGCTCCATAGTCGGGGTGAATCCTTCGTTCTCGAACACGTGACCGAGATGACCGTCGCACGCGGCGCACATGATTTCCTGGGAGGTGAGCGGGAGAGAGCGTGAGTACGACGTGCGTACAAGGGCATGGTCGATCGAGAGCGGGCGGTAGAAAAATTGTCGAGACGTACCACGCGCTTCATGCCGAAGGTCATGTCAGTTTCCGTGATGAGCGCGCCCTTGTAGCACTTGTCGAACGCCGGCCTGCGAACACGTGCGAGAAAACGTCAGTTCCGCTCTTGGGAATGTCCGAGAGGCTGTCGAAAGCGAAGAGAAAGAAAGATCAAGCACGACGTACCATCCGCAGCCGGAGTTGAACTTGGACTCGGCCGAGTACAGGGGGTTACCGCAGCCCTTGCAGACGAAGTGTCCCTCGGTGGGATAGAACTTATCGTACTCTCCAGTTCCCGCGGGCTCGGTGCCCTTCTTGCGCAACACCTGGAAAGAGGTCTTATCAAGTTCCTTGGACCACTCGGCATCGCTCTTCTCGACGCGAGAAACCATCACGATCTGAGAGGCTCCACGGAACGCGCGGGCGCGGATGCTGGGCGCGACGGTGACGCGCTTGGCGGCGAGGGCCTTACGAGCGGTGATACGAGTCGCGACTACGAGGGAGCCGGCGACCGAAGCAGCCATCTTACGGAGCGTGCGACGGTAACTATGCGCAGGCGGGTTGTTGACGTGGCTTACTCGGATCGCGATAGGATCGACAACTGCGAGGAGTGGAAAACGAGGCTGCCGAAAAAAATTTAATCAAAAAGCCAACCAACATTTTGCAGGAAAAAACTTTGACCCGCTCAGGCAAGCCGCGAGGCAAGGAAGACAACCGAGACGACTCGAGGCACGAGGAGAGAGAGCAATGTCATGCTAACATCCGTCGGCTATAAATGCTATTCCGATGAGCTAAGCTCTATTCGACCTGGTAAACATATCTCGCAGTCCTTCCGGCAAACAAGCGAACGTTTCACCGTATTCCGGGCTCCGCTTCAACACCGACTCGAGGAACACAAACCAGGACACAATGAACTCGGTGCACTCCGACCAGACGTCAGCGAACAGAAACGGAGACAAGTACCTCATGTGCTGGGACATTGTCCTGTGGAGAGCCTGCACAGCCTTCTCAGGTGAGCTCAAAATGGTGTGCAACATGCTCGCAACGGATTCAGGACCACAGCCAGGCTGAAAAGGCAACTCTACGGCAGATATACCAGACATCAGCTTGGAATGAAGATGAGTCGCGACATCGAGGGCCGGACCGAAGCCAGAACTCGACAGGTAAGCGCTGCAAGCGATTTTTCGAGCCTCTTTAGCAGCGCCGACGTACTCTTTCACCACTCCCTCAAGGCGTGAGGCGATCGCCGATAGGTTCTCTTCGAGCAGAGCGTAGTTGGCGATCCGAATGACATCACCACGCTTCGGATCATCGTCCGCGGCGCGCTCAACCGCGCTGAAAGTAAATTCGAAGAGTTTCCGATACGTCGCATCGAGCGCTGGCTTTTTAACGTCGTCAGGCATCGCTTCGAAGCTCTCCTCAAACTTGGGAATGAGCAGCGCTGGGAAGGATACTTCGTTTAGCACTGGAGATTCATCCGCAGCATCACCATGCTCGTCCGACTTGTGTTCGTCAAGATACTTGAATAGTTGCTCCTGCAATCGTGTCTGGCATGCCAAAAGCGCCGCCGCAAGAGCATCATTTTCGCGATCACCCACGGAGAGAGATGTTTGCGCGGTTATCCCGAGCATTGGAACACAGAGAAGTGGGTCGACAGCGGATATCATGTCCACGGCGTTTAACAGCTCTTGCTCGAAGCCGCCGATGAAATTCCTCATTTCGTACGCATACTTGCATCTAAAGCGCGCAGCATCTCCGTGGGATGACTTTGTAAAACATTCAGACATGAAATCTGTTTCCGCAACCTGTTTACGAAAACGTGAAAGCGTTAGTTGAATCATTCAAATCAAACATTCAGCGTTGCAGTGTTTGGGTACGGAAATAAAGCTTACCAGTGCCTCGAAGCATGTTATCACCAGCTTCTCGAACGCTTCCAGGGGTTGATTTCCTTCTCGGCAAGCAACACGAACACACGACACAGCTTCGCTTGCTTGATGTCGCACGAGGGGGTTCATCGAAGAACAATACACTCGTAAGAATAGTCTACGATCGAAGAAGTTAAGTAAAGAGACTTGAGTCAGTTCCAAAAGTTTCGTGTTTGTGCGCGTTTACACAGCATCCGACTTACCTGACAGTGCGTTCCTCGACTGCGCCGAGTGCCTCAATGAGTGCCGCATATTTGTGGACACGTTCATGCATGCTGTTCCAATCAACGCGCATCTGTGCCACGGTGTTTTCTTTGTTTATGATGTTCATAGCGTCGACCTGTGGAAATGAATTCAAATGTTGTCAGCGCGCAATCATTTAGCGAAAGGAATCTATGAATCGTGTTCAGCGCGCGACTTACATCTAGCGCGGATTTCATGTGTGCGCTCGTCTTGTTTATGATGTCGCTGGACACTCTGGTGCAGTACTCTTGTTGTTCCCGCACCGCTCGCATGCTCGCATACGGCTCGAGCTTGTCCCCTTTCAGTTGAAGTCTGTACTCCTTAAGCTTAGTCACAGCTTTGATGACCTCCGCTGTGTCCTCCTCTGATTCGAGGCTAAACGTGCTCACCGCGGCGTCGAGTCCCGATGGTGGTTTCAGCTCTCCGAGCAACTCCGTGAGCGTCTCGATGAGAATGCCGTTGTTCCTCGAGCTCGTCTCTAACTCAGAGTTCCGTTCCTCTATGGTGTTGATGTCTTCACGCATTGTCGACAACTTACCGCTGAAGACAGAGAGCCAGTCCTCCAGCTCTGCGAGGTGAGTTTCGCACTCGTCAAACGCTTCCTTCAGAGGCTCTGTGTGCTTCGCCCTTTCAAGCAACGCAAACACCTTTTGTGCTTCAAGCTCGTAGATCTCATTCTGCTCTCGCTTCTCTAGAGTCGCGACGGCACCGATGTCCACGTTATGAGCTTTCAGATAAGCGTCTAAGCCTTGTTCCCGTCCCATGCTTCTGCCCTTGTGCGCAGTGGCCGATGTCTCGGCTTCTCTTTTGCCTTCCATCTTCTTCCCCAGGCCTCAAGAGCGCTCCGTTGTCATCTACCTACAAAAGGAGGATGACTTGATTTGTAAGACTTCACTCGGCTGCACAAGGCGCACTTGAGAAACTGATGTTGAGACAACTAAGCGGTCCGCGCACGACAGTGAGGCTACTCAGGCACAGGAAGCGTTATCGAAGCCGCGTTTCTCACCCCGCGCGCTCGAGCGGGGTGAGAGAGCACGGGAAGGAACCGGCTTCAACTCACGCGGCGAAGAAAAAGGTTTCCGCGGTTGATAAATTTTGTTTTCGCGTCCGGCCGAAACTTCCGTGCCCAGTTTGTGATTGGTGGGATTTTTTCAGAGCAGCGGGCGCAGGGCGCCGGAGCTGGGTGAGATGAAGTGCACGGGGCGGCGACTTATAGCGTACACGCTATGCGTTGTCTTCGTATCGTACGGGGCTGCGTACCTGATCCACGCGCAGGCGCCAGTGATGCCCTTCGGTTTGGGGGAAGTGGTACTGCCCGCGGTCGGAACCATCAGCCCAACCTCACAATCCGCCGAAACGACGTCAGAGACCACTGGACGTGAACGGTTGGTGGTGCCAGGAGCGGTGACCAAAGTGAGTCCACCTCCGCCGCCAAAACCCGAACAACCAAAGCCAGAACAGACGTCGAAGAGCGAAGAAAGCCCACCTCCGCCGCCGTACGAACCCCCGGCGTCTCCCCCTCCCGCGATCAACGACAACGTGCCAGTGAAGCACGCTGCAGGAAAATATGTCAAGCCCAAGTCTGACAAGCCCGAGGACAACCAGCTCACCGCAGAGCTGGTGGACCATTATGCTGAGGACAACGTTGTGATGGTGACCTGGGCGAACAACCATTACTATGATTTCGTATCAAACTGGGTCCGCAACGTGCGTAAGTGCGGTATCTCTAACTTCATGGTTGGTGCGATGGACAACGAGCTGTTAGCGCAGCTCGTCGACGTCGAGGTTCCGACGTTCGCGATGCAGAGCGGCATGATAACCACAGACTTTGGTTGGGGCACCCCGAACTTTCACAAAATGGGACGCAAGAAGATCGAGCTCATCTATTTGTTTACTCAGATGGGTTTCGATATCCTGGTGTCAGACGTAGACACTGCGTGGCTCCGGAACCCGATGCCGTACATGGCACGATTTCCGCAGGCAGACGTTTTGACTTCGAGCGATCACCTGTCGAGCACTGCTGTTGGAGATGGACTCGAGGATCCAAGCAGGGCTCATTCAGCCGCCAATATCGGCATAATGCTTCTGCGCCACAGCGCCAAAGAACTCGCGAAAGAGTGGGTGGAAAAGCTGGAGAAGGATGATAAGATTTGGGATCAAAATGCCTTCAACGACTTGTTCCGCCTCGGCGCAGGATTCAATCAGAAGGATGAGGATAACGTGTTCGCTGGCTATCGAGGTAAGCTTAAGATAGGTATCTTGCCGGTCAGCACGTTCGCCAGCGGTCATACGTACTTCGTGACGAGGATGTATGAGAAGGTGAAACAGGATCCATACGTCATTCATGCGACGTTTCAATTCTCTGGCACGGACGGAAAGCGGCACCGCTTGCGCGAAGCGTTGGTGTGGTCGGATCCTCCGGAGTACTACGACCCGCCCGGAGGCTTGTTGTCATATGTCGCAGACATACCAGAAGATCTCCTGAGACACTCTGGATCGATCGAAGGGCATTTTGCGCTGGTAAATCATCAACTTCTGCAAGTGCGCGCTGCGCTCGCGTTCGCGCAGAAACTCAACCGCACTCTGGTGATGCCAAAGTTGTACTGCGGATTCGACAGATGGTGGGCACCCCATAGTGGCAAGATCCCTGGATCCGACACTGAACTCCCGTACCTTTGTCCCATGGATCACGTGTTCGAGATCGAATCGTGGGTCCGTGAAGAAAACGATGCGGAATTCGGACCCGGCATCGACTTTCGGGAGTACAGCTTCTTCAACAATCCGGCCTTGTCCGAGGCAGTCAATAGTTCGAGGCTGGACGTGGAACTCGTGGAGAGTTGTGAAGATGGGAAGTGCACGCAAAACGTCGGCGCGGCGGCACCGAAGGACACAAAGAAAATCGTCGCGAACACGAAGCTCACGGACGTCAATGTCGAGAAGTTGCTCAGCGCTCATAAAGATGTCAAGGTGATTCAGTTCAGCACGATGGTGGGCGCGTTTGGCGGTTTCGTGGACAAACAAGACATGCAGAAGTTCTCGCGACGGCTTAAAAAGTACGCCGCCATTTGGTGCTGCAAGAACGCTCACCCAGGTCACATCTGGTACGATATGGAATTCGACGTAATTCCCCACACAGACCGGCACAACAGGGTTTGGGATAAGCCATGGACGCCGACGACGGGTCCGTAAGTTTCGGTGAAAGAGTTGAGACGAATCTGAAAATAGGATAGCTACTGTAGCGTAGGTAGTGCGTCGTTACATCACGCGCCTGGAAACATGATATCAGGACACACGCGATTTGTTTCTGTACATCTCATTTACGCCTTCGTCTCCGGGGCGACCACACCGAGGTAAGTCATGGTCAGTTCGCAATCCTCCGCCGCGCAAATCATGTGCGGCTCTTCCGGCCCGATCGTACAGCACACCCCAGGCTTGAGCTCGAAAACTTCCCGCGGCTCGTCTGCCTCCGCCGCGCCTGGTGCCCATACCTTGAACAGCCCTCGCCCCCCGCTGGTGAGAAATATTTCGTACTTCGAAGGATGCACGTGCCTCTCGATGACCAACCCAGGAGGTAGCGTGACTACCGAGCAGTTGGTGACTCCGGGCACCTCATCGTACTTCAGATAGTCTTTGATGAGCTCGCCAGTTTCCTGGTGGTACACGCTGCGAGAGTTGAGCAGGTCAGCGTCTGCTGCTCGAACTTTGACCGCAGGATACCCTGCCGGTCCGGGTTCCGTGGATACCGGCAGGAGGCGCTCAGCGGGAATCGCGACAGGCATCGTTGTTCGTGCGGTCGACGAGTCGACCCTTTGGCCACTGTGCCCCTCACAAGTCACTTTATGGGCATCTCCCATCTCGTGCTCGTTCGCGCGGTTTCCGAAGAGACGTTGGAAAACGCTTGAAAGTTGTCGGTACCCGCACAACGAGCGTCGCGGCGGAGCGTCCGCGTGACCTGTGCTCGTGGCGTTCGCGACCGCGATTCTTCGCGATGACGCTCATCTCGTAAACCATGGAGGCAGCCGACCTGGACGCCGCCGTGTTGGCGGCCGACGAGCGCCTCGTAGATCTCTTCTCGGACCTCAAGAGTCTCGTCGCGAGGTCTGATGCGGAGCGAAAGGAGGCTGCGGAGAGCAGACGCTCGGAAGCCGGCAAGATGACGGCTTCGACAGACTGGGATGAACTTCTCGGCAGTGAAAAAGAAAGCGACGACGACGACGAAGACGCTCCGGAGCCTCGAAGAACGCCCATCGCGCGGCCGACTTCCCGAGAGCCAACTCGACGCGTCTCGTTTTCTCCGTGGACGATTGATAGCCTGGCTGCGGGAGAGACTAAGACGGCTACGCGCACAACGAACCGCGCGAAGAAAGTCGGTGGTCAAAAATTGACACTTCGCCGCGCTGTAGAGGACATTCTCAGAGCAGACTGGGGCCGCGTTGGAACGCTTACCCCTGGCGAAGACGTACTGGACATGGTGCGCCGAGAGAAGGAAGCGACGAAAGAGCTCCGGCGCGAGATGAATCTTCTTCTGGATAGAAGACGCGTGGACGCGCTGGCTGCGCGACCGCCGCAGAATACGATTTCCTCGGATTCGAGGCACTCAGCTTGGAAACCAGCTGCCGACGATGTCGTCTTCATCGACCCGAGCTTGCTAGAGGGTGACGGCACTGGGGTTCGGCGAAGTCGCGCCGGAAAGCAAAGCGGCGTCCGAGCGCCCTGGGGTGGGGGTGGCGGCAGAATTCGTCAGGGCGCCTCGCCGGCTTCTGGAAAGCTATGCCCTCGGGGGTCGACCGTCACGCAAAGTACACCTCCTTGGTTACCTTTTGGGTATCGCCACCCCGCTGATCCCTCCGTGCGGCTCTCGCGTTTTGAGGAGCGGTGTGCATCCGCGGTGCGGGCGCACCTGGAAACGTTAACCATAAAAAGAAGGCGCGAGCTGCTGGATGACTGGGGCGCCGTCGGTGGCAGGTTCGACGGCGCAGAGCTCAGCGTGCAGATCGAGCTGACGGCCATGCACGCGGATAACGTCAATGCCGGTGGCGTAGGGGGTATGGTGTTGACGCAAGGCTCGACACACTTCGTGCCCGTGCAGGCTCAACCCCTGCAACGCCTGAAACTATGTCTCGGGGATCCGACGACGAACGTCGTTGTCGCGGGCCGATCCGCGCACGCCACCCTCGGCTGGATAAACGTGGAATACGACGAGAACGGCATGTGTGATTTGCCGGCGTTCTGCGGCAGCGTGTTGTATCGCAGACGCGTCAGCGGTGGCGAGACTGAGACGGCGAGCAGGTATTTCGTGCGTTTCTCTTTCCGGGAACACGCCCGAATATTCGCTCGCGCGGCTCACCTCTGCGGAGGCACCGCGCGTCGATGACGGCGAGCTATCGCGTACCTATTAACCTATTCATAGAACTAGTTCTAGCTATGTAGAATGCTCAAGTGCAATCTTGTCTCCCGCTTCACATGTCGAAATCGTCGTCTTCGTCGTCTGACACGTCTCGCTCTTCCCTCAGCGGCGCGGGCAACATCAGCTTCGGCGACGCGACTCCGGGCGAGACGAAGCGCGAAAACGCGGTCATGCCCTCTCCGACGGGGTTCGCCAAAGAAACGCGCCTCAAAATCGCTTGTTTCCTGAGGTCTCCCTTAGGCGTCGGCTCGGCGGATGGCGATGACGGCGGCAAGACCGCGCCGTTGTCCATCATGGAGAGCGTCCCCAGAAGACGCGAAGGCGACGGAAGCGCCGGTGGGGGCGCGGGCAGCGCTGCGGGGAGCGACGACGCGGAAGCGGGAAGGGCATCGCTCAACTCTTGCGAGAGCATGGACTTGCGCCGCCTGTGCAGAATCGTGCTGGGGCCCGGTCCCCCCACCGCTCGAGGCTGAGGTGCTGACTGATCGTGTCCGGCGTCGTCCAACATGGAAGACAGTTCCAACCCGCGCGCCTTCGCCGGAGGCGGCGTCACCGCAGCAGGCGCGCCCTCAGCGGCGTCCCATTCCTCCTTTTCGCGAGGACTTCCCGTTCCGTCCGCCGCGATCCCTCCGAACGGGGACACGCGGTCGCCGTACTCGCTCGGAGGGGTCGTAGCTAACCCGCCCGTCTGTCTGTCGCCGGAAGGCGACGTGTCCATCGGCGACACGTTCAACCTGAGCAGGTTGTTCGCCATGAGCTCGGACAACGCGCGTTTCGTTCCCGGCGAAGCTCCGAACAAACGCGTGGGCTGAACCTCATCGTCGGGGGCGAGCGGTCGCGGACGCTTCGGAATGCGCACATTCAACGTCGAGTGCTCGCCGCTCGCGCTCGTGTCGCGCCTCGGCGAACCCCGCGAGTCGCGCCCCGACGGCCCGGGGGCGTCGACGCACGCCTCGAAGTTTCTCATTCCGACGCCTTCCCCGCCGCCGCTCACCTCGACGCCGGAGTCGCACGACATGCTGGCGCTCTCCGCCCTATCGTCCATCGCTAATGTGGCAAGAACGCGCGTGCGACCCCGAGCACCGGGGGGCGCACGACACGGTGCCGACGACTGTGGCGCCCAGAAGACTAGCGAATCGAAGAGAAGTCGTGGTCCGCGGGGGGAAAACTCCAAAGTCACTAAAAATACGCATCGCGTATGCAGACGCAGTCTGGAAGAACCGAAAACACAACATGAGTTCATATTATGCGAAAAGCGATCGGCGCGCCTTCGTCGCGGAAGTTCCAGCGCATTACGGTCTGATGGTCTAGTTGGTTATGACGTCTCCTTTACACGGAGAAGGTCCGGGGTTCGAACCCCTGTCGGACTATTTTTTGCTTTTTGTGACTGTTTGCACTGTCGGGAGTGCTTTTTGCTTTCGTGCTTTTGGTGTCTTGGTTATTCAAACGCGATGGCGTTTTCCTCGGTCCCGCCGTCGCGCGCTCCGCACAACGACACCCGCGACGAGGAGGCGCGCGTGAGAAGCGGGAAGAGAGAAGAGCTCAACCCCGGCGGTGGGAATCGCGAGGGCGCACGTGACTGTCGAGGCATATCGCGATGGTTCGCGTGGGAGGCACACGCCGAGCGGCCGCGAAGCGGTGTGCCTACCACACGGAGCAAAAGTCGCTGGAGCGCACGTTTGAAAGCATCGATCCGGCCACGATCGCTGAGGTGCTGGCGTCTCACTCCGGGGATATGGACCGCGCGGCGATGGACCTGGTCGAGCTCGAACGCGCGGGATTCCTCGGCGCGAGCAACGGGTCCTCGCTGGACGACAAGAAGACGTCCGGTGGCGGTTCCGGTGAGGATGCGGAGAAGACCGCCGCGCAAGACGGATCCTTCTGGAACGACGTGCTCGGAGACGTGACCATGGACGACGACGACGAGGGCGACGCCGCCGGCGCTTCCGAGGGTACGGTCGCGTTCGCCGCGACGACCGACGGGGTCACGCCGTACGCCTCTTGGCCCGCTGACCAGTGGTCCGCGGTGGAGGTGAACGTGTTGGGCACTCTCACCGAGGACGTCAACCTGGCTGAGAAGCTCGTGGGGTGGCGACTCTCGCCCGCTCTCGCCGCGGCCGAGACCGACGCCGCGACCGCGGACGACGATTCCATCGAGATTCTGGTCAAGTGGAAAGCCCGCGCGCTCACGCATTGCTCGTGGGTGGCCCTTCCCACGCTGGCCGCCGCGCTCAACCTCGCGGCGCAGCGCCTGGCGAAGTTTTGGGAGAAACACCCGAGAGCCGCCGGCGAGGCAGTGGCGGTGCGTCGCGAGTGTCTCGAGGTGATCAGAGTTCTGGCGCTCAGGGAAGACGGCGAGGCACTCGTTCGTTGGGGCGGCGGCCTCGGATACGACGAGACTACCTGGGAATCGGAGGAATGGGTTCGGACGAACGCGGCGAACGCGATGACGCGGTACGAGGAGGTGCTCTCTCGCCGCGCGCTGAAAGTCGCCGCCGCCGCCGCCGGCGTCGCGTCCTCGCCCGTTTCCGAGGACGATCATCCCCCCTCGCGCGAGTGGTACGGCGGCGAAGGCAACGTTCTCCGCAAGTATCAGCGGGAGGGTGTGCGCTGGATGGCGCACAACCTTCTCTCCGCGAACCGAGGGTGCGTGCTCGCGGATGAGATGGGTCTCGGGAAAACCGCGCAATCGCTCGCGCTGATTGACTACGTGCTCCGCTCGCAGGCGGCGACGCCCCAGCCCACGATCAAACCTCGCGGTCCCGCGCTCGTGGTCGTGCCCTTGTCCACTCTCGTGAATTGGGAACGCGAAGCCGCGCGATGGGCTCCCGGCGCGCACGTGGTGCCGTACATCGGGAACCCCCCCGCGCGAGCCATCATCCGCCAGCACGAGCTGGTGTACGAAAACGGGACCGAGTGCGAAGCCGACGCGGTGTACAAAGCGGACGTGGTGCTGACGACGTACGAGATGGTCCAGGCGGACCGCTCGACGCTCTCGAAAGTGCCTTGGAGCTGCCTCGTGGTCGACGAGGCGCACCGCCTGAAAAACAGCGGAGGACGCGCCGTGCGCGACCTGCACACGTTCGATTTCGCCGGACGCGTCGTGCTGCTTACGGGCACGCCGCTGCAGAACGACACGGCCGAGCTCTGGTCCCTACTGAACTTCGTGGACGGACGTCGCTTCGCCGACAAAGAAGATTTCGAGTCCAAGTTCGGCGCGGTCAAGAAGGCTGGTCAGGTGGAGGCGCTGCACAAAGTTCTGGCGCCGTACTTGCTGCGTCGACTCAAGCAAGACGTCGAACACAAGCTGCCGCCTCGCGTCGAGACCCTCGTCGAGTGCGAACTCATGCCGCTGCAGAAGAAGTGCTATCGCGCGCTTTTCGAGCGCAACTTCAAATTCCTCAGGCATGGATGCAACGACGATCGCGCGTTGGCCAACTTCAACAACGTGATGATGGAAGTGCGCAAGTGCTGCCAGCACCCGTTTCTGCTCGACGGCGTCGAGGAAGCTTTCGTCGCGCAGCAAGCCCTTCAAAAGCAGCGCGCGCGAACCACCGCCACGATCGCGCAACTCGCGGGAAGCTCGGGAAAGTTGCAGCTCCTCGACAAGCTGTTGCCGAGACTCAAAGCCGGGGGTCATCGCGTGCTGATCTTCAGCCAGATGACTCGAGTGCTTGACGTGCTCGAGGACTATTCTCGAAGCCGGGGACACTCGTACGAGCGTCTCGACGGAGGCGTCACCGGTCGCGCGCGCCAAGCCGCCATCGATCGCTTCTGCGGCCCTGAGGACGGATCGGGAGACGAAGCCGACGGGGCGTTCCTGTTTTTGCTCTCCACGCGCGCGGGCGGACAGGGCATCAACCTCGTCGCGGCCGATACGGTCATCGTGTTCGACAGCGACTGGAACCCCCAGAACGACGCGCAGGCGCTCGCGCGCGCGCACCGCATCGGCCAGACCAAACCGGTGCAGGTGTACCGCCTGGTGATGCGAGGCACGTACGAGCGCGACATGCTCGATCGCGCCGCCATGAAACTCGGCCTGGAGCAGGCCATCTTCGGCGGCGTGGCCGGGGAGAAACCCGAGGGTGGCGGCTCGAAAGCGAGCCGCGCTGAAATCGAGCGGCTGCTGAAGCACGGCGCGTACGCGGCCATCGCGGAGGACACGGAGGAAGGCGAGAAAAAGGTGAAGGAGTGGGGCGCCGAGGGTATCGATGCCATCCTGTCGCGCTCGGAACGACGAGTGGTGGAGGCGTCGGATACCACCGACTCGGAGACCGATCCGAACGCGAACAAGAGCTTGTTCGCCACGGCGACATTCGCCGGGACGGAGGGCGGCGGCGCGGACGAGATCGCGCTGGACGACCCCGAATTCTGGGAGAAGCTCATGCCCGAGGCGGCGGCGGCGGAGAAACTGCGGGAAGAAGAGGAGGCTGCTGAAGAAGCGCGACGGCTCGCGGAGGAGAAAAAAGCGGACGCGAGCGGGACCCGACGCCGCGCCGTCGTCGAGGAACACAAGTTCCAGTGGTCGTGGGCCGAACGCAAGAGCGTCGTGGACAAGCTCTGCACGTTCGGGTTCGGACAGTGGAGCGCTGTGCACGCCGCTGCCAAGCTCGACGACGACAAGACCCCCGCGCACGTCGCGGCGTTTTGTCGACGCTACGCCGTCACGTCGGCCCGCACGCTCGCGTTGGACGCGTGCCCTTTCCTTCTGGATGCGGCGTGCTCTGAACCGGAAGCGGACGAGCTCGCGGTTGCCCCCGACGAGGGCGGCAAGGTCACCCTGGATGCCGTGTTCGCGGAGGCACTGTTCACCAAGTACGTCCTTCAGCGTGCGCACGAAGACGTCTCCCGCCTCGAGCTGATGCAACCGCTGATCAACGCCGTGAAGAACGCGGGCGGTCCCCGCGCGGCGCTCGACGCCGCCGAGTGGCTCTCCGAACGCCCGGAAGTGAAGAACGTCGAAGAGCACTGCGATAAGCCGGCGCCCTGGTGGTCTCCGCGCGACGATCGCGGTCTTCTGGTGGGCACGCTGCGACACGGATGGGGTCGGTGGGACGCCATTCGCGCGGACCCCGAGCTCGGTCTGGAGGCGTCTTGGGAATCCGCCATCGCTGCGGCGAACGGATCTCCCGAGCCCTCCGCCGGAGACGACGCCGCGCCGCCCTCGACCGGCCGGCGCTCGAAACGCAAGCGCTCGTCGGCCGGTTCGCCGGGCTCCGCGGAAGCCTCGAAAGAGAACACGCCTTTGAACAAGAGGTCGAAACCGGAGCGATCACCCGCGAAGATCGTTTTGACCGAGCCCTCGACGGAGGTGATCGCGGTGGAGTGGCCGCTGAACCGCGTGCTGAGCCTGCGCGTGCGGCGTCTGTGCGCCGCGCTCGGCGGCAAGTTGGCGGTCCAGCCCCCGGCGCCCAAACTGCCGCGCGAGAAGAAGGCTCGGAACCCGCGCGAACAGCGCGGGCCCGGGGCGCGTGGACCTCGTGCCGCGGCGTTGGGCAACATGGACAAGGTAGAACGGGCCAAGATGCAGATCGATAAGCTGCCCCGCGATAAGAAAGGGCGCGTGCGGTTGCCCGTCGGCCCGGTGCAAGGCGTGACCCTCGAGTGCCTCGGCGTCGTGCAGCCCGCGGACAAGCTCGGGTACCACTCCGCGGCGTACATCCTCCCGGTCGGATACCGCACCACGAGGCAGTACATGCGGTGCGACGACCCGAACGGAGAGCGCACACGATGGGTCCAGGAGATTCTCGAGGGCGACAACGGCCCCGCGTTCAAATTGACCGCCGACGAAGGCTTGGACGAACCCATCGTCGCGAAGTCGGCGACGGCGGCTTGGGCGGAGGTTTTGAAGCGCGTCACCGCGGCGCGCGCGGCGTTGGGCGAAGAACCGAAAAAGACCGCCATCAGCGGGCCGGAGTTCTTCGGATACTCGCTGCCGCACATTCGTCTCCTGGTGGAGGAGCTTCCAGGTGTCGCCGAGTGCGAGGAGTATCAGCCTCTGCTCGAACGGCAGGCGAAACAGGCGGATGAACCGGCGGAGGGCGAAGCGATGGACGTGGACGCGGCGTAGGAGAAGACGTTTTTTTTAAAAGAATGATGACGATCGACTTATTACACGACCCCAGTAAAAAGAATGCGACGCAGCGATACAGCGATAGACGAGCACGACAACCTCCCAATACGAAAGGTTGCCCGATCGTTCCGATGATCTCATGCTGCCCCCCCCCCTCTCGCGAGGAATAACCACATGTCCTCGTCTTCGGCCCAGTGCGCTTCGAGCTTTTGGCCAACCTCGCGCAGTCCGAACGATGCGTCCGAGGACATCGTCGTTTTGTTTTCTGTCCGCGCCGCGGACGCGTGTTCGAGTTCCGTGAATTCGTACGAGCCCCCGGAAGACGCCTTGGACCCCATCTTGGGGACGTCGGATTCCTGTTTCGACGACGATGCCTTCTTCTCCATCAACACCTGGGCGTGTCGCTTCTTGTAGACGGTCTGCCGAATCTTCAAGATGTTCTCCGGCCACGCCTTTTTGCCGTTGTAGAATTGGTTCAAGCGCGACAGGTCCGCCTCCAGCAGCCGGGCGTACGATTTGATCTCGAGCATCATACCGCGCACGCGCTTGTGCTGCTCGTGGTTTTTCGCGTCGCGCGCGTTCTCGAGGTGCTTCACGAGGTCCTCATACAGGTTTTTCAGCGACATCAACTTTCGATGCGGCCACCTGGAAATGCCCAGCGCTCGACATCTGAGCAAAAAGGAAATGAAAAGTCAGATGAAATGAAGTGTCGGAATGAGAATTTTTTGCCCAATCGCCGCGCTGAGCTTTCGAAGCTCGGCGAAAAGTTCGGGGAATGAACAACGAAAGCGTTGGGCGGTCGGTTAGGGCGGGGAGTCGCGCGCGACGTACCTGGCCTTGAATCGGGTCGTGCCCATCTTGAACATCTTCGCAGCCTCGGATTCCGTGAGCAGGGCGACTTCAGCGAGCGATTTCTTGTTCATCGGCTGCGGGGAGGAGGCGGGTGACTGGCGGCGTCAGTAGCCATCCTTTCGTCGCGCGCGAAAGATGAGGAGTCGCTCGGCTCGTGCGTTCCTTTTCGAGCGAGCGGGGAACAAAGAGGCGCCGAGCGCGCCGCGGTCGTAAGCGTACCTTACTGTTCGCCGGGCAACACCCGTCGCCGTCCACGTCGTGGTACACGGTCTCCGAAAGCCCGTTCACGTCCGGGTCTTCGCGTTTCACGACATCCTCGGAGGCTACCGCGTGCACGTAGACGGTCGATGCGGAGGAACGCGCGGATTTGGTGTTGAACATGGGCGGCGAACGCGCGGACCGCGAGTGGGACGAGCGGTCGCGACGACGGGATAATGCAAGCACGGATTCAGCCAGCAACTTGCTGTACCTCGATGCGAAGGCACCCTCGCGCGGTCGAGAGGTGGTCTTGGCGTTCGGTGCGCGTGAGCAGTGACCGCGGCGGAAGCTCAACAGACGACTGTCGGTTTTCGCTTTTACTTTTCCTCTCTGCTGACTGCTCGTCATCCACTTTACGCTTTATGGGAGGAAAAGCGACAACCGTGGATTTTATTAGGTTGACATTTCAATTTGTTCTAAATTTCTGAATGGAGATCTATGGAGAAAAGTTGGAAGCCTTGAGGTCTCAAGAAACTTCCATGGAGAAAATTTCTACGCGGGCAGCTGAACGTGCAGCAGATCTGTCAAAATTTGGAAAGCCTTGGTCTCCATAGAAACTTCAGTCGGACAATCTTATGTAAAGCAGAAAAGTTAAGAAACAATGGAGCTTCCCGCAAAATTCTGGAAGCTTTCTGTTTCTAGAAGCCGAGTTGGAAATTTCGATCTCGCCTACGCGCCAAAAATGTCTTCCAGAAGGTCGAAATGGAAACTTTGGTTAGAAATGGACACTTCTATCGGACACAGATGGAAACTATGTCGTCAATTGGACGAAAATTCACACTTTCCGACGTTTTGTTTCCCCGATAGCGTGGCGCGGCGGCGCACGTCCAAACAGGTCGTCGATACGTTTACCGCGGTCGTTCCGAAGCCCGAAGCCATCGCACGCCGCGCATCCGACACGCGCACGCGGCGGAACACCCGCCCATCGCCGAGCATGACAAGTACGTGCTACAGTCTCGCGAGCGCGCGCGTCTCCCTCGCCCGTGCGCGCACGAAGCGACGCGCGCGAATCGAAACGGCCACGCCCGAAACGCTACGCGGAGCGACGATCGTGCCCGAGAGATGCGCGCGGGTATCAACACGCACCCCGACTGACGCGTTCCTTCCAGGCACACGCGCGCGCAGCGAGGACTCCCGCGATCTACGTGTCGACGCGTTCGAGCGTGGCGGCGACGACGCCGAGGGCGATCGGAGTGTCCTTCGCGTCGAAGGCGACCGACGTCGGTGTCGTCGGGTCGTCCCGGAAACGCCGTTGAGAAATGCGCTGCCTCCGCTGGTTCACGAACGAGTTCCCCCGTCCCGACACGGAACCGACACTCCCCCCGAGGTGACATCGCCGCGAAGATGTACGAAGCACGCCACCGCCGCGGTCGACGGCGAGCGTGCCGCGGGGAAGCCCGAGAAGACCGTCGTCGGCGTCGCCGCCGCGTGTCAAAGATTTCTCGGTGCGGTAGATGTCGGAAGAGTCGAATCCGCGCGTTCGCGTCTGGCGCAAAAAAGTTCGGGCGACAGCGCGGACACCGGCGACGATGCTCGGAGACCCGGCGCCACGAACCGACCGACGCGCGAGTCGAGAGGAAGAAAAACGCCGATCGACGTCGAGAACGCGACGCGCGTTTCGTTCGGCGACTCCGACGACGAATCCGATGACGCGCCGCCGTCGCCGTTCCGCCGGTCCGATTTCGCCGCCGCCGGCGCGCGCTGCTTCACCAGCATCGCCGCGGCGTTGGACGACATCGACGACAAGGCGGGCTTGGAGCACGAGGAGCTCGAGGATCTCGATGACCTCCAGGAACAGAGAGGATCGCCTCCTCCCCCCGACGCGTTCAGCCCGGCGCGTGTGAAGAAGAGACGACACGAAGCCGCCGCGTCGAATCTGGACGCCTCGGATCTTTCGCGCTCGTCGTTCGGCGCGGAATTCTTCAGCTCCGCCAAGCTCGAACCGGACGCTCACCTCCCGTTGACGCTGATGCGTCAGGCCAGCGAGCAGAGCCTCGCGTCCATCACGGAATCCGGGTCGGAGATCGAGCTCCTCGCGCACCGCGCGTCCCTCGAGCAGCAGCTCGGGGAATTCGTCCACCGCGCGTGTGCGAAGCGCGCGCGAACCGCCGACGACGCGCGCCGCGACACGGCGCGGCGCGGCGACGGAGGCGCGATCTTCAATTTGAACGCGGCTGACTTCCAGCCGCGCGCGCTGGACGTATCCGCGGGAACTACATCCCAGATGTGCGTGCCTCTCGTGCCACCTGATCTTCCGCGCGACGAAGCTCTCGAGAGGGTCCACCATCCGACGTGCCCTCTGGCGTGCACCGGTCGCGACTGCCTCGGCGACTTGTTCAGTCTCGGCCAGACGCCCAGTGACCCCGGACTCGCCGCGTTGCGAATCACTGACCAATTCGAGGCCGATTTGAAACACGCCCTGGAGATGGAGCTCGCGTGCTGACGCCGCTCACATCGCCCGGCGCGTTGTCTCCTGTGCATTCCCACGCCATCTACTTCTCACTGTACATACACACCGCGCGCGAGATTTTCATCCGTGGACCGCCTCCGTCCAGTTCCGAAATCATCGAGAGTGTACGCGTAGCACCCGCAGCTGTACCGCTAGCCGCCGCCGCGTCGCCGCGCGCGGACGTTCCCAAAAGCCCCAAGTCCGTGGCGGGATGCGTCGCGCGCGTGTAGCGAATCACCTTGTTCAATCACCAGATAAGCCACTATTTGAATTTGTTTTTGTCGTTTACAATTGTACTCGTACACGCGTCGCCGAGTCGCGAGAAACGCGCGCCTCGACCACGCCTCGTCGTTGGTACACGCGAGAAAAGACGCGCAGAAGTTCATCCGTCTCGCACTTCGTCTCTTCGTCTCTCACTCGAGGCGCTCGGCGCCCTCCACGCCCCCGAAGGTGTTCTCGCCGCTGTACGCGATGTACAGGAACCCGTCGTCGTCCTTGTGCTCGTCGTAGATGGAGGACATGAGCGCCGCCGTGGGGGGGAGCACGTTGTTCACAAACACGAAGATGGCCTTCTCGGGCGAGAGCTTGATCCGCTTGCGGATGACGTACACGAACTGCCCGACCGTGAGGTCCGCGGGTACCAAGTACTTCTTCTTGTCCAGATCCGGGATGTCGCTCTTCTCGGCTTTCTCGACGATGACCTGCGAGGCGGGAGGCGAGGGCGTGAGTCGGGCGGTCCGCGCGGAGGAGACGAATTTCGCGAACCGAGTCTCGACGAAACGACGTGAAACGACGACTAAAAACAGGCCACGTGTTTTGCACCGCCCGCCTCTGAACGTGCGACTCGAGCCGCGGGCGGTTTGAAATCGAGAGGTGACGCACCGGGATCCGCTCGGGGTACTTCGTGCGGATGCGCTGCGCTTCCGCCTGACGTTTGTCTGCGATGCGCGCAGGGTTCGTGTGGGGATGGGGATACGTCAGCGATGACTCGTGGCTAGAGGCCGCGTCGTGGCGTGGCCGGGAATCTCCCGGGAAGGAAAACGAACTTCGTGGTCTCCTCTCAACGTCCACTCGGGAAGCGCGCGGTTCGCGGGGACGACGACGGGATGCGCGGAGACTGAAAGTTCGCGAACGACGTCAGGAGCACCGACGCGACGCCTTCACCTCGCCGAGTCGGTCGAATACGCGGTATCGAGGCCGTGATGCGCGCGACACGCCGCGCTGGCGTCTTCCCAGATTCCGAGGGGCGTTTGACGTAGGGAGTACAAACTCGTCCGGTGCGAGAGGGGTCGCGCGCGTACCGAGCGGATGCTCCTGCTTGAACGTGGAGCGCGCGGACATCTTTGTCGTCGACAGACGAGAGGGCGAGCGGTGGTTTCCGACCGGGGTGTTGCTGTGCGCGCGAAGCTTTGACCCCTGCGTCTCTTGGAGAGGACGAAGGATACCGGGCAAAAGCAGGATAACTTTGGCGCGAAAACTCAAGATTCCGCGCCAAAGTGAATCTGCCAATCGGAAAGCGAGAACCCCAAACGGTCGGAAAACTTCTTTGCGCTGCTCGTCCATGTCGTCGGCGGGCGACGAAAAGCCACGAAAGTTTTCATTCTCGTGACTGCATTCGACCGCGATCCCCGCGGGGGAGGGCGGTGATCATGGACGACGAGTTCGCGTTGTTCGCGGCGGAGATCGGGGCGATCGAGAAGAAGGTCGAGGAGCCCGCGACGAAGGATCATGCGCCCGAATCTCCGCCGCCCAAGCCGAGTAAGCCCGCGGTGACGGTCGCCGCCAGCGCTCGCGCCGCGACCATCGCCAAGGCGCCGGAGCACGTCCCGGTGGGACCGCCGACGCGACCACCGCCGCCGCCTCCCGAGCCGGCGGTGACAGTGGGGCCCACGTATCCCCCTGGGGCGTCCCTCCCGCCGCTCCATCACCAGATGGCGCACCACGTGCCCCCGCACGCCGCCGGGGGCGCGTATCCCTCGCACGGCGTGCCGACTGGCGGGTATCCCCCCGGGGCTCCTCACGCGTACCCTCCCGCGGGCGCGCCCCTGCCCCACGTCCCCGGCGGCGGAGGCGCGGCTCCGTTGAAGCGCGTGGGCAAGCCCGTGTACCGCGCCGCGGGCGGTGACCGCTGGGTCGACCCCTCGCTGGCGGACTGGCCCGAGGGCGACCACCGCATCTTCTGCGGCGACCTGGGGCTGGAGTGCACGGATGAGACGCTGGCGCGTGCGTTCTCGCACTACCCCTCGTTCGCGATGGCGCGCGTCGTGAAGGACAAAAAGAGCGGGAAGAACCGCGGGTACGGTTTCGTGAGCATGATGGACCCGCTGGACCACGCGGACGCGATCAAGAAGATGAACGGGAAATACGTCGGCAACCGGCCGTGCAAGCTGAAGAATGCGGATTGGGAATCGAGAAACGACGCGAAGGGCGATTCGCGGAAAAACGCGCCCAAGCGCAAGGTTTTCGAGAAGCGCAAGCACCTCCCCACGGGCGTGGACGAGGACGCGAGGGGGGGAAAGAAACGCGCGGGCGGTGGCTCGGCAGGAGACGGGTGGGGAGGCGGCGGAAGCAAGGGGAAGTTCAATCTCTGGTGACGAACCTTCCGGTTGTTTTCGGACTCGACTCGCTAAAAAAATGAGTCGCCATTCAACAACTCTCTACTGTAGCTCTAGAGCTCGCTAGTCGTACCCCTCGTATTCGGGTTCCCGCCGTCGCTCGGGGACGACGCGCTCGAGCTGCGAGGCGGCGCGTTCGAGCTGCGCGGCGGCGGCGCGTAGCTGCGCCTTTTCCTCCTCCAGCGCCGCGCGATCCCTCGCGAGCGCCAGCTTGACCTCCTCGGTGGCCCTCGCGGCTGAGAGCTTCGCGGCGCGCGACGACAGCCGTAGGGCCTCGGCGTTGTCGCGCTCCGCCATCCTCTGCGCGGCGGACGCGACAGTCGCGGCGGAGCTCACCGCCGCGCCCACGGTGTTCTCCATGGACTCGACGCGCGCGGTGAGCCCGGCGATGGCCTTGGAGGACTCGGACACGAAATCGCCGATACGGATCAGCACCTGCGACTGCGACTCCGCCATCTTCCGCATCTGCTCGCGCATCTCCTCCAGCGCCGCGTCGTGCGCGTCGGCGTCAAACTCGCGCGTCGACGCGCGAGTTTCTTTCTCCGCCGTCTCATCGTCGCGTTTCACGCGCACGGGGGCGTCGAAGTGCATCACCACGTTTTCCGCGTACGTCTCGTCCAACGCGGGAACGTCGTCGGCGCCGACGTCCGCCACGGGGGGCGGCAACGCGACCCGCCGCGGCGCGGGCGGTTTAAACCCGCCGTCGCGCTCGATGCTCTTCGCCATGTGCATCCACTCGGGCGCGTCCTCGTCGTCGGACAAGCCGTTTGGGAGCGAGGCGAACGTCACGTTCGCGTCATCCACGCGGGCGCTCCGCGCCGGGGGCGCGGGGGTCTCCGCCGCCACCGTCGGCGGCGACGCGGCCGTTTCCGACGAATCCGCGGCGACGGGTCGAGGCGCGTTCGCGGCGTCGTCGTCGATGTCGCGCGCGTCGTCGTCACCATCCGACGATGCCACCTCGTACGTGTTTCCCTCCGCGCCCAGCCGGGGGGTCTGCACGGTCGCGGCGTCGTCGCCCGAAACGCGCGCCTCCGGCTCGCCCGCCGCGGGTGGCGCCTCCGCCTCCGCCTCCGCCTCCGCCTCGGCGTCCGGTCGCGGCCTCGCCGGGACCTTGACGATGATCTCTTCAGACGCGTGCGCGTCGATGTTCGCCTCTCGGAACGCCGACGAGAGCTTTTTGCGCCGAAGCACGCGTTCGGCTCTGCGCTCGCCGTCCCCGTTCGCTTCGGGCGCGTCATCCGTCGGATCCGTCACGTACTCGACGTCGATCCGCCCGGCGGGCCGGTTCTCCTTCGCGCCGCGCGGGCTGTCCGCGGCGCGGCGGCGTTCGACAATCGTCGCCGCGCGGCCGTCCTCCCCGAGCGATCCCACTTCTTCCCCCAGCTCGGTCCGCACCCACCGCCTCCACATCGCGACGTCGTGCAGCGGCAGCTTCTCCGCCGCGTACCGGCGCAGTGCGTCCACCACGGAGAGCGCGGTGCCGATGGCGTCGCGCGCGGGCTTCACCTTGTCGTGCCTCCTGCTCTCCAGGACGCGCTCGATGGCGTCCACCAGCGGCACGGGCGTCACGGTCTCGTTCTCCAGGCCGGGACCCAGGTCGCACAGGAGCACGGTGATGGCCTCCGCCGCCGCGCGGCGCACAGGCCAGTCGTGCGACCCCGTCGCGTCCAGCAATCCCCCGGGGGAGACGGTCGCCGTCTCCGAAGAAGCGACGCGCTCGCCGACGTTCGCGGCGGAGCGTCTCTTTTCCTCCTTCTTCTCCTCCGTCGGCGCGGGAGCCGCGTCGTCGCCCTCGCCAGCCTCCTCGCCGGCTTCCTCGCCGGCTTCCTCGTCGATCGTCTCGCCGACCGCCCCTTCGTTTCGGCCGCCCCGAGTCTCCTCACCGCCCCGGGGCGCCTCGTCGCGGCGCGCGGACTCGCCCTCGAGGAGCCCCCGCCACTCCGCGCCGGCGCGCGCGGCGGCGACTCCGAGAAGCGCGGGGAGCTGCGGGCCCACCGCGAACGCCGCCGACGCGAACAGCGCGGCGATGGCCTGCACCAGCGCCGCCTTGGCGTAGAAGTTGGGCGCCGAGAGCATCGACGCGAGCTTCAGCGCCAACCGTCCGGGGCCACCGTCCGGGAACCAGTTCACGCCGGCGGGCACGTTTGCGCCACCGCGGCCGGGGCCGCACCTGCGGAAGACGCGCGCCAGCGCGCGGCACGCGACGTCCTGCGCGCCCCTGCTGTTCGTTTCGTGCATGGCGTCGATGACCGGCCGCACGAAGTGCGGCCCCACGGCGTCCGGCCCGGAGAGCACCGCGCGGTTGATATTCGGGGGGAGGCGCACGGCGGTTTCGGCGAGCGCGCCGAGCGTCTCCACGCACGCGTCGCCGACGATGGGGTCGGGATCTTTCATCCTGCGAATCGTCGCGGCGACGAGCCGCGGGAGATGCGGCAGCGCGTGCTCGTGCTGCGCGTCCGCCAGGGTCTCGAACAGGCGCAGGACCTCGCGCCTCGCCGCGGGCTTAGGCGCCGCCGCGCTCTCGTCGCACAGGCACTGCACCACCACGGGGAGGTGCTCGGGAGGCATCGACGCGATCAGGCGCGTCAGCTCGTGCACCGCGACGCGCGCGGTGTCTCGGTCGCCGAGCCGCGTGAGCGCATCGAGCGTCTTCTGCTTCAGCAGGCTTGCGTGACGCTGCGACGCCGAGAGCGGCGTCATCGCGGGCCGTCCGTCCCGAACCCGCTACGGGTCCCGGGGCGTGGGTCAACGCACGTGTGGCTGACCACGACACAAGATTCAAATAAATATTGTGAAAACGCTCGCTCCTTGATCGGAAATCCGCCGGAACGGAGCCTTTGAAGTTGACCCTCGCGCGTCGGAACCGACCGATCCATCCGGTCAAACCCTCCGGTGAGTAAACTCCGCAAAGCTGCGTCTGCGCAGGTCGTGGAAAAAGACGAGCCGCGGATCGTGTCTGCGCGCGTCCACTTCGTCCGTCGCACCTCTCCGTCCGACATGTTCGCCCGCCAGCTGCTGCGCCGCCTCGCGCGCCGCGCCGCGGAGGTGCGTCAAGCGCGCTCCCGACCGCCCCGCTCTCCCGCCGCGCCTGGACCGACCCTGGCGACCTTCGATCGTCACCGGTCAGGAGCCGTCTCGAGCGACGTGAACGCGCTCGCGCGATCGCCATGGGAACCCGACTCGCCGCTGACCTCACGCGTCCCCCATGCGCAGGCCTCCGCCTCCCGCGCGTACATCGCCGCTCCCGAGATGCGCGCGGGGTCCCTCGCGCGCCTCTCCGCCTCCGAGGCGGCCGCCTCCCGCCCCGCGACCGCGCGCGCGCCCGTGGCGTTCGGGTTCGCCGCGGCGACGCTCGCCACCTTCGCCCCCGCAGCCACCGCCGCGTGCGCCGAGGCCGGCGAGGCCACCGCGTCTGCCGCCGCGCCCGCCTCGGCGGGCGGCGCCGCCGCGCATCCCACCGTTGTGTTCGTGCTGGGCGGCCCCGGCGCCGGCAAGGGCACGCAGTGCGCGAACATCGTGCGCGACTTCGGGTTCACGCACCTCAGCGCCGGCGACTTGCTTCGCGCGCACATGAAGTCGGGCAGCGCGGATGGCAACATGGTCGCCGAGATGATCAAGCAGGGCCAGATCGTGCCCTCCGAGGTCACGGTGAACCTGCTCCTGGGCGCGATGAAGGACTCGGGGAAGAGCACGTTCCTGATCGACGGGTTCCCGCGCAACAAGGAGAACCGCGACGCGTGGGAGCGCACCGCCGGGTACGACTGCGATTTTGTGCTCTTCTTCGACTGCCCGGAGGATGTCATGCTGCAGAGACTTCTCGGCCGGAACGAGGGCCGCACGGACGATAACGTGGAGACCATCAAGAAGCGGTTCAAGACGTTCCAGGAATCGTCCATGCCCGTCGTGCAGTACTACGAGGGGCTGGGGAAGGTGCGGTCCGTCGCGGCGACGGCGTCGCCGGAGGCGGTGTACGCCGACACCGAGGGGCACTTCGCCAAGTTTAAGTGATGCGAGTCTTCACATAGTACTAATTATCACATCTAAAGCGTCAAGAGTCGCGTCGTCGTCGTCTGAAGAGAGGTCGTCTCGTTTGCGGTATTACACACTCGCGGACGACTCTCTCTGTCTAATACTACACCTCGCGTCGTGACGAACGCCGCGTTGCGACGCGACGCGCCTCGACGCTTCTCCGAACGAAAAAAATCAACGAGGGGACGCCGGTCCTTTTCGCGGCGACTCCGACCCGTCTTCGTCTTCGTCCGTTTTCTTCCCAACCACCCCCCGCGCGCGAGGGTTGAACGGGAGGCGCTCCTTGTTCGCCGCCTCCTCGGAGGGGTCCCAGCGGGGCGTGGGGAGCGCCGCGGACGCCGCGCGAGCCAGGCGCTTCGCCTCCTCGCGGGTCAGATCCCGCCGATCTCGGCGCGGCGCGTCGATGAGGTCGTACCGCCCGTGGAACGGCGCGCCCAGGCCCGCCGACTCGAGCTCCTCCAGCGCGGGGTTAGCGTACTCCTCGGCGAGCGCGTCCAGCCTCGGGGACCCGCGCACGATGAAGGTTCTCAGATCCACGCCTCGCGAGAACGCGTTCGCGGTCAGACGACCGCCCCGGCCTCGCAGGTCGTTCATGCGCGCCTCCAGGTCGTCGCTCGCGACGAGCGCCTCGAGCTCGCCCGCCGCGCGTTCCGCTTTCTCGCGCCAAAGCTCGACGCCCTGGTTGGACGCGGCGAGCGCGCGGCGAAGCGACTCGGCGTCGCGCGTCGCGGCGTACACCTTCTGCTCGGCGTCCGCCTCGATCTCCGCGAGGCGCGCCTTGACCGCAGCATCAACAGCCTCCTCCTCGGCGCGCGCGTACGCGGCGCCCTCGCTGTCGCGAAGCACGCGCAGCTTCTCCTCGGCGGCGGCGCGAACCGCCAAAGACGCCGCCTCGGCGGCGGCGGCGCGCTGCTCGAGCAGGTTCTCGGCGGCGGTGGCTTTGGCTTGCCACGTCGCCGCAGCCTCCGCGGAGGCGCGCGCGCTCTCCGCGAGCCGCGCTACCTCGCCCTCGCGCGCCTCCACCTCCTGCTGAAGCGTCACGACCAGCGCCTGCGCAGCCTCTTTCTGCGCGGCGATCTCCGCCATCTCGTCCAGCAGCTCCGTCTGCGAGCGCAGCGACTCTTCGGCGTGCGCGGCGCGCGCCATGGCGGAGGCGATCTGCACTTTGAACGAGGTGGCGTTTTCCGTCGCCTCCGAGAGCTCACGGTTCTTCGTCTCGAGCGCGACGAGCGCGTTCGTGGCTTTGTCCTCCCAGTGCGCGATGGTGTCCTTCGCGATGTTGGTCTCCTCGATGAGATCCTGGATGAGCTTCGCCTTTTGCTTAATCTCCCTCGCCTGCGTCTCCGTCTTGGCGCTCAGCGCTTCGCTGCGCCCCGCGATGGCGGTCACCTCGTCCAGGCGCTCGTTCGAGCGTCGCAGGTTCTCCTCCGCGGCGTTCGCGCGCGCGGTGGCCGCCTCGAGCTGCTGCGCGGCGACGTTCTCGGCGGCGAGCGCGTTGCGCTCAACCTCCTTCTTCACCTTCTCCGCGGTGCTCACGCACGTCTCGGCGGCTTGCAGCGTCTGCGACACGCGGTCGGCGATTTTGTTCTCGGCAGCCTCCGCCATGGACAACCCGCGCGCCGCGTCGGCGGCGGCGGCGGCGGCAGCCTCGCGCAGGCTCTCCACCTCGCGCGTCAGCGCGTCGATGGTCTCCAGCTGCTCGGCGACCTGCTTCGCCTTCGCGGAGGTCTCGTCCGTCAGCGCGTCCACGCGCGTCAGGAGCTCCGTCTGGTTCTGCAGACGCTTCTCCGTCGCCGCCGCCGCCTCCAGCGCGAGGTCGCGCGCCTCGACGGCGGCGGCGATCTCCTTCTCCGCCCTCGTCAGCGCGATGGCGGATGCCTCGCCGGCATCCTTCGCGAGCTCCTCGCGCGCCTTCGCTTCGATCTCCGTCGCCGTCGCGAGGAGCGCGGCGGCTTTGCGCGTGGTCTCGTCCGCCTCGCGGCGCGCGCTGGCGGCGAGCGCGGCGGCGGCGTCGTCGACGCCAGCCTTCAGGCGCTCCTCCAGGCGCTTCTCCGTCTCCGCGGCGACGGCTTTGAGGGACGCCTCCGCCTCCTTCTTCGCCGTCTCGGTCGACTCGAGCATCTCGCGCGTCGCCTGCAGCTCGAAGCGCACGTCCGTCGCCTGCTTGAGCCGCTTCTCAGCCTCCGCCTGAGCAACCTCCGTCGCCTCCGCGAGCTCATCCTTCTCGCGCGTCAGCGTCGCGACAAAGAGCTCAGCCTCGGCGAGCGCGTCGCGCTCCGACGCGAGCGACGCGCGCGTCTCCTCCAGTTGCTCCTCGAGCGTCGCAACTCTCGCCGTGGCTTCCGTAAGCGCCGACTCTGACTTCGCCGCCGCCGCCCCGAGCTCCTCCGCCGAGGACTTGGCGCGCTCGCGCTCGGCGGCGAGCTCCTTCTCCAGGGTCTGGCGGCGAGCCACCGCCTCGTCCAGGAGCTTCGCCAGCGACGACATGCGCAGCTTGAGCGCGCGCACCGTCGCGGTGAGCTCGACGATCTCGTCACCCTCGGGGTCCGAGGGAAGCACGTTGTTCGCGGCGTCGACGCCGACGACGCCCGCGACGGCGGGCGCGGAGACAGCGTCTTTCGTCTTCGTCTTGGTGTTGGCGTCGTCCGAGCCGCCGGACGCGGCGGCGCGCTCCGCCACCGCCGGCGCCGAAGCGCGGCGCTCGTCGGCCTCCGCGCTCAGCTCGCGCTGCGCGCGCGCCTTCGCCTTGGCAAACGCCGTCATGGCCGAGTCCGAGGCAGTCTGCGCCCCGTCCGCGGCAGCCTCCGCGGCCGCCTCGGCGGCGGCCGCGGCGGCCTCCGCCTCCGCCTCCGCGAGGAGGGCCGCCTCGAGCTCCTCCGCCGACGCGACGCCAATCTCATCCTCGCCCGCGTCGTCAGCCTCGGCGGCGGCGAAGGCGACGACGCGCCTGCCCCCGCGCGACGCCGAAAAGCGCGCGGGCCCGCGCCTCCCGGCGAACGCCTTGAGGCCCGGGAGGGCGACGGGCGCGGGTCCCGGTCCCGGATGGCGGCGCGCGGCGCGCGCGGAGGCGCGCGCGCCGGCGACGGCCACCGCGGCGGACGACGTCGCGGACGCAGACATGATGTGCAAAAGTGTTCCGCGCTTTCGGTCCTCGAACCGACAAAAAGAGCCCCCCGGATGGGTGCGGCGCCGCTTGGAAGCGCGAGAGAAAGCCTGCGTCGGGGAAAGGAGAGGGGCGCGAGGCGGGTCAGTCGCCGTGCCGGTGCGTCGTGACCGCGAGCGTCCGCAGGCACGGCGCGCTCGACGCGCGCGCGGGAAGAACGCGCGCCGCGCGCGCTCCCCGCGTCGCGCCATTTCGTGCCGCTCGGTGTGCTTTTTCCACCGTTTCGCGCGTCGCGCGATCGAGGGGGGGGGCGGCGTGCCCCACGGCGACGCGGGAATCGGTCGAGGCGCGCACCTGACGAGTGTCGAGCTCGAGTGTCGCGGAAGCGCGCGTGTGACGCGTGAGCCGCCACAGTTTCGCGCGCGTGGGTGTGCGGGCGCGCCCCGTCGCGGACCCTACGTACCCAGTCACGCCGGTCCGAGGCCACGTCTGATTAATATCGCGCGTGCGCCTTGAGAAACGACTCAACAAAACCACGCCGGCACAGATGGCGAGTCCTCGAACGCTCGTTCGGCCCAGCGTGGAGCACGAATTCGCGGAAAGTCGAGACTACGCGTCCACTCGCGACGACCGCGATTTTTGGCAAATTTTGTTAACCTAATTACCACTCGGGACAGCAGATAAGTTTTTCTCCGAGAAAGGTGCCGTCGTCCGTCTCCGTCGGAAACCGAGAGCATTTTTTTCACCGTCGCATGAAAAGCGAAACAGCATACGTTCGTTCGAAGGTACAAGTTAAAACGTCTCGCGCGCCTCTCCTTATTAGCTACTTGGTCGAGCTCGCCTGTATGCGCATGGACCCCCCTAGCGTGCGCGTCGCGACGCGGCACTCCTGCAGGTCCGCGTCCGAGTTCAGCGCGCACCACTCGCCCTCCTCGTCCTGGTACCGCAGCCGCAGCGCACTCGGATCGGCGTCCACGGACGAGACGAGTCGATCGACGACGTGCCCGAGGGACATGTCGCCTGTAAGCGTCATGCGCACGACATCGTCCCCGTACGCGATTTTGCACGTCAGCGCGTCCGGCGGGCGGTCCACGAGGAACGACTCGCCGCCACCGCCGCTCCCGCCGGACCCGCTTCCCGTGCCCGCGCGACCGGCGGTCGCGCCGCCGTGATGCGAGCCCCCCGCGTCGCGCGCGCCGTGCGACGCGGTGGACGCGCCGGCGCCGGCCATGGACCCCAGCCCCATGTGCGCGAACGCGAGGTTCGCGCCGTGAGATGTCTTCTCCATGCGGCTCGGGTACGCGTTCTCGTGGAGCGCGGACGCGGCCGCCGTGCCGCCGTGCCAGCTCGCGCCGCGCTTGCCCTCGGGGGGGGCGGCGAAGCCGTCGAAGAAGGGCGCGCCGTGCGGCAGCCGCGCGCCCACCTCGTCGCCCACAGAGCGCTTGACGCCCAGCAGCTGGTTCCCGCCCCTAGTGCTCCCGCCGCGCCCTCCTCCGGGGTCCGCGCCGCCGGGGCCGAACGCCGTGCCCCCTCGCGCGCTGTGCCCCCGGAACGCCGCCGAAGGAGACCCCGAGCCGTCGTCGTCGCGCGTTTGAAACGGGAACCCCGACCCACTGACGCCGCGCGACGGAGGGTTTGCGTTCATCCCTCCCCGCGGGCTGTGCCCGTTCATCTCCCGCGGGTCGCTCGCATTCACGCCAAACACGCCGTGGTGCACGTGCCCGTTCACCAAACCCGCGTAGTTCCCCGAGTTGCCGCCGGCGAGCGGGCCGTGCACGGACTGTCCACGCGCGCCGTCGCCGTCGCCGTCGCCGGCGTGCACGCCCATGGACATCATCGACGCGCCGCCGTGCGTGGTGCCGGTGATACCGGTGAGCATCGAGCCGCCGTGCATCGAGCCGCCGTGCATGGACCCGCCGTGCATGGACCCCCCGGGGTCGCCGCTGCCGTACGCGGAGAGTGTCTTGATCGCGTTGTTCAGCTTGCCCTGCTTGCTCTTCAGCGAGCGACGCGGCCAACGCGAGATGCCGAAGTGGCGGCAGATGCGCTTCAAAGTCGTGCTCCCCACGCCGAGGTCCTTCGCCGCTTCCTTGAGGTGCTTGTTGAAGTGCCCCTGCAGCATCTCCAGCGTGACTCCCCACGGCGGCCGCGGGTCGCCCGGCTGGCCCACCGGGGGCCCGGGAAACGCTTCCGCGGGGACGGGGACACCGTTCGCGTTGGAGACGCCCACCCCGGGGACGCCGTTCGACGGCGATCCCCGGCCGGGGGTCGGGTTGCCGTCGGCGTCCAGCATCATATGCAGATGCCGCGCGCGCTGCAGGTGCGCCCAGAGCGCGTCGAGACTGCTTTGCTGCTGCGCGGAGGTCACGAGGTTCCTCGGCAGGAACACCTCCAGCACCGCCTCGATCGGGGGCCCGCCGTCCGCGGCGTCCAGCGCGAGCGTGCACGCGCACACGCCCCTCAAGTCCAGCAGCGCTGTGGCGTGCTGCAGCGGCCAGTCCGCCTGCGACCCCTCCTGGACGTTGTCCACCCAGATCATGCTCCCCTTGTCGTACGCGCGGCCCACCGGCCCGTGGCTGGGCAACAGCGCAATCTGCGCCGACAGCAGCCGGTAGGGCAGCATGACGTTGTCGTGCACGCAGAAGGGCGCGCCCGCGGTGACGAGTCTAGGCGAGCCGTCGTCCGCCGGGAACCACGTCTGCGCGAACGGCAGACCGAGCGCGCGGCACATCGTCTCGAGCTCCGCCGTCGCGCTCGCGTCCACCCTCGGGAGCTTGCTCGCCACCTGCGCGCGCATGGCCGCCTCCGAGCCGAGCAGGTCCGCGCTGCTGGTGAACATGCCGTTCCTTCTTACGCAAGAGGAGACAAAGTCGAAGACGTCGCCCAGGTTGGTGGTTTGCGTGTCCAGCAAAATCTCGACGACGCCCAGCGGCGTCTGCGTCCGTCGCTCCGTCGCCGGGTCGGCGGCAAACACCGGTAATGTCAGCGACGACTGCACGAGGCAGTCGATGGCCATCGCCAGCCGCAGGTACTCCGCGGGTCGGTAGCAGCACACGTTCGGGGACCACTCCACGGTTTTGTACAAAAACACGCGCCCGGGGACGCCGTGCGTGCTGTCCACGCTGCTTGGCGACACGTCAAACACAAACGCGCGGCTCACCTCGTGGTACCGCCGGAACTGGTCGCCGTGCACCGTCTTGACGCGGCTCAGGTCGTCGCTCGTGACGAGCTCCACGATCTCGCCCCGCCCGGCGGTGCCCACGACGGGCACGAACATCTGCACCAGCGAGCCGCACTCCAAACCTTCGGAGATCTCCGTTAGGACGTTGGAGACGCGACGCGCGACGTTCGTCGCGTCGAAGCGCGCGCCATCCACGGAGACCCTCGGCGCGCCGTCGCCGGCTTCGCGGCACAGCACCTCCAGCTTGGACGCCGCCTTGGGGAACTCGCGGATGTACGCGATCCCGGGGATGGGGCTCCCGGCGCCGTCGCTATTGCTCCGGCCGCCCGCGGCAGCCGCGCCCGTGCCGCTTCCGCCGCCGCTGCCGCGCTCGTCCAGCGATGGACGCGGTCCGGGATCGTCCAGATCGTTTCCCGCCCCGGCGGCGAGCGAGGGCGTGGGCGCGCCCAGCGCGCCCGAACCCAGCCCCCCCGTGTCTATATCGGGGTCCGCGAGGCTCCCGCTCGGCTCGAGCGCGTCCCACACCGGCGCGTGCGCGTCGTCGTCGCCTTGCAGGTTCGCGTTCGGGCCATCCCCGTCGTCCACTATGTGTTTGAAGATGTCAATCAGACTCGCGTCGTCCGCGAGGTTCTTCCACATGCCTTCGTCCCCGAGCGCGCCCGCGCGCTCGGGATTGTGCGTGGTCATCGAACCAATCGAGCGTCGGAGCGCGCGCGCGTCGCCCCGAGCGCGCGGTTCAGCGGGTTCCACGGCCGCGACCGGGACCGAGTCGGGCGAAAAGCGCTTGTTTTTTTACGCCCCCCGCTTTTTGATTCGAGACGCACCCAGCGTTCGCGGGTGCGCGTGGGACGTTCGCGCGCGGTTAGCCTTCGGCAACGCGCGCCTGTTCCTCGAAGCGACTCGCTGTCGCTCCGTCGCGCCTGATCGCGTGACTGAGAGTGGCGCGAGCGTCTCGGAGACGCGAGTCCACCGCGAACCGCGAATTTTTGCCCTAGACTAGACTAGAGCACGCGCGCAAAAATCGCGGGCGAAAAAGCAACTTCCACGACAGTTCACGAGATCGACGTCGCGTTCCTGGCCACATTTTCCTCTCGCGCTTTTTTCAACAAGTCGAGGGCGAAATAAACCCCGGTTCTGGAGTCACGAACGACGAAACCGAGCGCGGGGCGCCCGAATCCCGTCGTTCCACCAAATCACACCGCGCCGGCGCTTGGGAAGATTTCCGATTCTCATCGGCCCCCCTCGGTCGTTTTCGCGGTGTGGGATCTTTTCAACGTCCGGCGGTCTGCTGACCGGAAAAACCACCGATGCGACCGAGCGGTGGCGCTCAGTCGGCGGTAGCGCGTTCGGGTCAACTTGACTGCGAGAAAGTTCCTTTACCGTGAGAAACTGACGGACGTTCGCGTCGGGCTCCAGACCGAGTCCGCGCGGTGACGCTCGCCGGGCGTCGGCGGGGATGACCGACGCGCGGACGCTGCTGGTGCTGTACGGCTCGGAGACGGGAAACGCGCAGGTGCGTCGAGGGACGCGCGTCCGGCGTCCGCGGACGAGACGGACGCGCGCGCGCGCGACTCCGGTGCCGAGTCGCCGAGATCTGTCGTCGTCTTCTCTCGCGTCTTCTCTCCGACGCCGCCCGCGCGCGCGCGTCCGGACGCGACCCGGTCCCGCCCGACCGGACACACGCACTTCCCGCCTTTCGCTCTGACGCCCTCTCTCGACCGCCCGACGCGCACGCGCAGGATGTCGCCGAGCGCGTCGCGCGCGAGGCCTCGCGCCGGGGTTTCGCGCCGAGCGTCCTGGCGATGGATGCGTTCGAGGTGACCGAGCTCCCCGCGGCGCGTCGCGCGGTGTTCGTGACGTCCACGATGGGCCAGGGCGACCCTCCGAGCAACGCGCGTTCGTTCTGGAAGTTCCTCCTGCGCAAGAGCCTTCCCGAAGACAGCCTACGCCGGCTCTCCTTCGCGTGCTTCGGCCTGGGCGACTCGCACTACGCCAAGTTTAACGTCGCGGCGAAGAAGCTGCATCGGCGGTTGGAGCGGCTCGGCGCGACGAGCGTCGTCGCGTTGGGTCTGGGCGACGACCAGCACCCCGCGGGGTACGACTACGCGCTCGACCCGTGGCTCGCGGGGTTGTGGAAAGTGTTGAGAAGTGACGACGATTTTTCTGACGAGCCGCGACGCGATGACTCGAAACAACAAACGTCAGACTCCGTCTCCGACGCGTGTCGGTTCGCCGTGTTCCAGGAGACGGCGGCGTCGCGCTTCGACGAAGCCGTCGACGCGCCGCCGAGCGTCGAGACGCTTCTCGACGTCGCCGAAAAATTCGACGCGCTCACGGAGGCGGCCGCGCCGATCGATCGGAGGTGGCTCAAGCGCGGAAGCGCGACGAACGGAAACGACGATAGTTCGCGAGGGTCCTCTTCCTTCGGCGTCGCCGCGTCGGTTCGCGCGCTCACGTCCGACGCCGCCGTCGCGCGGACGGCTCACGTCGAGATCGCGCTGGATGACGCGCATTCGTCGTACGACGTCGGCGATTGCCTCGAAGTGATGCCGTTCGCGCTCTGCGGCGGCGCCGCGAGCGAAGCCACCGGGTATGGCAAGTGCGCGGACGAATTTGGCGACGCAGAAATAGACACGACGTGGTGCGTCGGCGCGGACATTGTGTTGCGGCGGTCGGGGATCGACCCGCGCGCGTTCGTTCGCGTCGCCGCGGCGGATTCTTCGCGAACGAGCTCTTTCGCGTCGGCGCCGGATTCGGTGAAGAAAAGCTTCGCGGTTCCCGCGCGCCACCTCGTGCTCGCGTGCCTGGACATCGCGTCGGCGTCTCCCCGTCGGCACTTCTACGAGACCGCCGCGCGGTTCGCGTCCTCCGCCGCCGAGAAGGAACGGCTTTTGTACTTCGCCTCTCCCGAGGGCCGCGACGACGCGCGCAAGTACGGCGCGAGCGAGAGGCGCACTCTGCTTGAGTTTCTGGACGATTTCCCATCCGTAAAAGTGCCGCTTCCTTGGTTGCTCCAGACGGCGCCGCGATTAAAACCGCGGCTCTTCTCCATCGCGTCCTCTTTTGTGCGAGACGGGCCAAACACGGTGCACCTCACGGTGACGCGCGCGGAGTGGCATACGCCGTACGGCCGCCAACGTCTTGGGCTGTGCTCGACGCCGATGACGACGAGACCTCCGACGAGACCTCCGACGGTGTCGAACATCGGCGCCGACGAAAAAAAGCCGATACTCGCCGATTTCGACGTGACAAACGAAAAAGAATCATTCGTCGCGCAAAATTTCGTCGGCGCGCGTCTGGCGGCGCGCGTCGTTAAAGGCGCGTCGGCGTTCCCGGACGACGCGCAGCCTGCGGTGTGCGTGTGCACCGGGAGCGGGGTCGCGCCCGTGCGCGCGATGGTCAGGCAGAGGGACGCGCGGTTTATGGCGAATCAGGCGGTAGCGCCGACGCTGGTGTTTTTCGGGTGCCGCCATCGGTCGCGCGACTTTCTGTACGCCGACGAGTGGGCGGATCTCGTTCGTCGCGGGACGCTTCGCGGGAACGACGGCGGCGCGTGTGGTTACGACGCGATGACGAACGACGTTGGTGACACCAGCGACATCATGTTCACGCCCGTGTTCTCGCGCGACGGCGAGCGGAAGCGGTACGTCTCTCACGCGTTGCGCGACGACTCGCGAAACGTGTGGGACGTGCTGCGTCGCGAACGCGCCGCCGTGGTGGTGTGCGGAAGCACGGGCGCGATGCCCGAGGACGTGCACGAGGCGCTCGTGTTTGTCTGCGTGCGCGAGGGGGGGATGGACGACGCGCAGGCGAGGGCGTTCCTGCGCAGGATGGACGCGAGGGGGGATTACGTGGTAGAGGCGTGGTGACGAAGAAGAGCGGTACACGTACGCGACCCGATTCGTTTCCGTCGTTCAACGTCTGATTTGGATGCTTTCGTACTACCCCAATCAGACCGTGAATTAACGTGATTTAGCGTGAGGATTGATAGGAACAACCTTCGGTCGTTTTCACCTATCAACGCTCGCTATATGTCGTAAATTGACGGTCTGATTGGGGTAGTCCATCTCAAACCCTATCAAGAATGCTTTTGAAAGGCAATTGTTTCTGATGTGTCGTCAGGCATGTTTGGTTGGAGGTATCACGGTGAGATGTATTCCTCGTCGCCGGCGTGTTCTTGACAGTTTGACAGTTTTATCTATTGTTTCAATATAGAGCATCTTGAAATCCTGAACTCCAAGACTTCAAGAACCCCCTGAATGAAACTCCAGAATAAAGTGTCAAAGTGTCAAAGAGGTTTCTTCATCTTCAACATCATCTGACGGTTTTATCTCCTGTTTCAAAGCATAGCGTCTTGAGTTTGTTAAGCATAGGTTGCAACCATGAAGTGAGGGCCTATTTCAAGCAGGGGTCGGGCCATACCTGGAGCGAAGCGACCACAGACTTCGCCAAACTTCGGTCATTTGCCTTCGGCAGGTCACCACAAACTGGCGGGCATCGTCACCCTTCTATGAGATGATGAGGTGAGTGAGACTTGCGAAGGTCACAATAGAGTTGCCCGGTTTGACAAGCTTATGTTCTTGTAAAATATACAAGCACATAAGTCCCTAGCTGGTCGGCTGCACTTCTCGCCGTAAGCGCTGGACGTTGACGGCCCTGTCCTTCGCGAGGTCTCGGACATATTTGTAAGACGTGTTGACCGAGTGTCGCATGTGGAAGGCTAAGGCTTGTCGTTCCTCGGCAGTCATCCCCGCGCCCGCCTTGTCCATCTCAGAGGAGACGTATGACTTACGGAGGACGTTGATGGCGCCCTCGTTTCCTCGAGGCTGTCCTATCGTATCCAGCATGTTACCGACGAAGGTGGACATACCGGATTTGCCAAAAAGTGTTCCGCTCGTCTCCAAAAGCTTGTTGAGTTTGATGTATTCCCAGATGAGCTTCGACACTTTCTCGCTGAACTCGAAACGCTGGGGTCCATACATGTTTGATGTTTTGTAGTCGACGAGCGCGATGACGGCAGACTTCTTAGACACGTACAACGTATTCTGAGGGAGCCTTAGGCGTTTAAGCGCGTCGACGTTCTGGGGTGGTCGTTCGGTGGAGAGTTTAAGGTTTTTCATGTCGTCGCGCGAGACGAACTCGGCGTACATGTTGATGTACACGAACTGTTTCGGTATTTCTTGACTATTCCGAGGATACGCTCTCTCGACGCGCCGTTTAATCTCCTTGAACGGCAGCACCCGTACACCCTCCTTCGGCTTCGCCAGCCTCGTCGCGTTCACCTGCGCGTCGTACTTGTTGAAGAGGGCGTCTATCTCCTCGTAGCGTTTCTTGACAGTCTGCTGAGCGGGCTCGTCGCAGTCGTCGTCTGACTTCCCCGGAACCCGACACAAAGCGTCGAAAGGAGGGTACTCGCGAAGGACAATGAGAACGGTCTCGAGAAGTTTGACCATCGTGCTGAGCTGAATGAACTCGCTCTGACCCGGTGGAGGTTTGCGGTCCTTCTTGTGCTTCTTGGTCATCTCGGTCTCTATACGTCGCAGCGTATTGCGGCCCAACAGCTCCCGGGCGTCCTCCAAGTACCTCGGACCGAGGAACGCCATGAACCTCGCGAAACTACCCGACTTTTCGTCGCTGTTCGGAGGACCAAACTGACGACTTATGGTCCCTTGTTTCGCGCGCTGGTTCGTCTTCGTCCCGATATCGCGGCCTCTCGTGCGGAAGTGGATGTTGATGGCTTTGACGGAGAACGCCTCTTTGTTCGCGTCCCCGGAAGTTCCGACGTTTTCGGGAAGGTCGGGGGTTGACCGGGCTGGAGGAGCTTCTGGGACGTAACTCGAAGGGTCATCCATGTTTCGGCGGCGTCTCCTCGTCGCTTCAGCCCAATACGGGATGTTCTCGATGAGGTCATCATAGCCGTTCCTTCGTCTAAGGTCGTTAATGTCGTCTCTGGTGATGTTGTATTTGGTGAGGGAATGCACGTGAGGTACAGAGCCTTCTTTTACCCGTCCTAAAACTCGTAGTTTGTTCTCGCGGTCTTTATACTCTCTGCTCTGGCGAAGGTCGCGCATGTACGCCGCGTGCTGTTCACGTTGAATAGCTTCCATATGATATTGATGGAGATTTTATTCACGTCGAAGTCGCATATCGGGTCAGAGTGACTGCGGAGGACTGCGCCAATGTTCGGTTAGTCGCCCGTCTCAGGGGTGAAAGGGGTGTACCGAAGTACCGAAATTTCCGAAGTCTATCTTAGGGCGTTCTTGGAATCGTGAAGTTCAAGATTTCAAGATGTACCTATTTTGAACAATAGAAAAATTGGTACTTCGGTACACCTTGGGTGTCATCGAAGGGGAAGGGGTGTACCGAAGTACCGATTATTCTATTGTTCAAAATAGGTGTATCTTGAAATCCTGAACTTCAAGACTTCAAGAACGCCCTAAGATAAACTTCGGAAATTTCGGTACTTCGGTACTGCGCTCAATAGTCAGACAGAGCGAGATGATTCTTTACAAGTCGTATGCCACACCACCCCTTCGAGTTACCCTTCTTGTCGGTCGTGTATCCCCACTGCTTCATGAGCCGACCGAGTCGGTTACCTGACAAGTAAATGGCGCTCGACTCTAACTCTCGGAGGAGTTCGGAGCATTTGAGAAAGTGTTGAGGGTCGTCGCCGGCGTCCTCGAACAGCCCTTTGATTTTGGTCTCCTCGTCCTCCTCGTCGAAGCACTCGTCAGTCTCCCTCTTGACGCTCTCGGGCATCGTGGGTCTCTGCGGGCCGTAGGCTTCACAGACCATCTGGGCAAACGCCCGGATGACCTCGGGTCTACGGAGAAAGACATCCTTGATGTCGGGGTCGGCCGGTCTCTGAAACGGCCTCGCCGTCTTCTCGTCATACTCCGACGGAGCAACATAAGAGTACGCGGTCCTCACGGCCACACACCGGACCTTGACATCACTTTGAAACCCGTTTATCTTCGGGGTGTCGTTCATGTTGCAGAACCCAGTCTGCTGGTTGATGAAGCACTTGGCTTCGCGGTCGTAGTTGAGACGTCCCGAGATGCTCTCCCCACCGTTAGAGAACACCTTGATAGCCTGAGCGTTCCACTCCTGACCTTTGGCTCTGGAGGTCTCGTTGAGGAAAGCGACGCGCTTGTCCCTCCCCTGAACCAGATGCTGATTCGAGAGAGCGGAGTTCCCGTCACTCTTCTTGGCACAGAAGTCCTGCGCGTTGAGGGTGTTAAACTGGGAGGCGAATGCGAGACGAAAGACCTCCGTGATTGTACCCTTCCCCGAGTTTGGCTCACCGATGATGAAGAACAGACGCTTGTCTTTGATTTCACCGGCTATCGCACGAGCGAAGCTCTGTAGCATGTACTTCGAGACCTCTTCAGTCCCGAAGACGCCCATGAAGAGCTTGTTCCATACCTCGTCCAGGATCCCCTGCTCTTGTGGGACATATTCGATACCGCCCTTCAGCAAGAAGTACACGTCGCGGTTGTAGTCACACAAAGCTTTCCTGTCGCAGTCGTAATACCCGTTCTTGAAGGCGATTTTCCGATACGTGGTATGCACCACCTTGTTTCGAAATTCAGGGTCGTCGTTCACGATGCTTTCAATCTGCTTCGCCCACTTGTTCTGCTCCTCTGTCTTACCGCGCCGTTCAGCTGGTAGACGAGGACAGTCGTTCATGTATACACGAAGCTGACGAAGGCCGGTGAGATAAATCCCATGGTCTGGGTTAAACCAAAACACCTCACCTTCACTTCTGGTGAAAGCGTGGCCCTTCTCCTCCATGAACGCAATAAAGTGTCTGGCCATGTCGGTGTCACTCTCACTTTGGAGTTCTTCCTCACCGTCGTCATCGCCCGTGGCTCCCCATAGGCACTCTTCGTTGAAATCCTTGAGGGACTTCTTCTCGAGTTTGATGTCGTACCCTTTCATGAGCTTCACCGCCTGTTCTGCTTTTCGCAACACTTCATCCTTCACGTCCAGACTTTCGACGAGGAACCCATCGTGGATTATGGTTCCCGTCGTGTATTCGTTCTGGTTGAAGGTTTGGATGGCGACGCTGATGATCTGTCTCTCGATGTCTTGAGCCAGAAGAGACATTCCCGTCCCGAGAGGGTTGCGGTTGTCTTTCATGTACGTCTTGAACTCGTCCAGCGACAGAAGGGTCGTGGAGTTTTGCTGAAACTCCTTGTGAAAGAGGCGAAGAAACTCGGGGGGCGTCCAGTCGATGAAGAAACTCTGCTTATCGCGAGTCTCGATACAGAGCGTGTCTGGTCTACCCCCGTACATCACCCGAAGAAATTGCGTCTTCGCTTCGTCTCGGCGGAGGCTCGACGACTTCCGCGCGTGCTCGCGTTTTATCACAGTGTTTTTTGGTGTGTCTTCCAACAGGGCCGTGATGGTTTCGTCGATGATTCGAATGACTTTCTCGAGATGTTCCTCGCGATGTGTGATGTATTCGTCGAGGCGCGGACACTCGAGGTTGTGTCTCTTGAAAAGTTGAGAGAGAATACACGGATGTGCGTTGACCATATCGATGTCGGTGTAGCTGTCGTGCGTGAGAGCCTTTCGGACGTCTCGCTTGAGCCCTTGTACGGAAGACGCGCCGCGTTTGGGATACAAGCGTCCCCTACGCTCCTGTGGATTGAGGGCGAAGTCAACCTTGTGCGCGTATCCATCGTGCTCCTTCAGACGCTTACGAAGTCGTTGGAGTTGCGTGAGTTGCCCGGGGTCCAGGCGTTTCGCTTTGATGATGCGGTCGAGATTTTCTGTGTTGATGATTTCGCGACAAGAGTACGTGTTCATTTGTAAACTTCTCTCGCGCGAATTCTTTAAGTGTCTTCTTCGCGAAATCGTGAAAGCTTTGTTCTCTCACCCCGCCATTATTAGGTTCCGGAGATGACTAAATAATCATACTAAACAAATGTCGTCATTTTCAGTGTTTTCGCGACTAACATCTCGTTAAATAGCTGGTTTACAGGTTTACAGGTTTACAAAAAAAATCAGGTTCGAGAAGGAAAAATAAACTCGCAGATAATTTTTCCCGTTCCCCCAAAAAAGGAAGTTCTGGAACACGTGACGTCACGATCACTCTCGACCGCACACCAGGCACCAGGTACGACCCTGCCTTCTGGTAGTCACAAGGCTCGTCATCGACGCTGGTGGTAGTGTCACGCGAGGCAACACTTCTTGTTCACTTTCGAGACCCGTGTATCGTCGTTGGCTCAGGCTCGGCTGGGTTACACGAACCTATCTATTCTTACTCCGGATAAGGTTGCCTCCACCCACGAATCGCAACTTCTTGCTTTAAAAACAGATAACATGACCGATAAAGACAGGCATACGTATGAGCACAAAACTCGCACGCCGCCCCCTAAGGAGGTCATGGATAAGCTCGGGAGGGAATTCGTTGGGCATTGGGAGAGTGTGCCAGGCACGAATTGGATTGGGTGTATCCCACTCAAGGTCGATTTAAAGGTAAACATCTATGCGCCAACGGGAGACAGCGATGTGTACCTGGACGAATCAGAGGCTGACGTCACGTGTTGCTTCTGCAACAAAATGCACCAGTGCAGTACGGGCCGATCATCGGGGGGAATGACCCGCGAGGAAATTGGCCTGGAAGAATCCAAACTCCGGATGAGCGACAGAGTGGTAGATTACACGCGCGACAACGTGGGTTCGCAGCTCGTCACGTACCAAGTCAGCGGTGTGGATTATGAAGGTCATCCGACTTCAAGGCTAAACACGTTTCGCTTCAGCAACTTCGGGGACGCAACGATGACCTCCGAGACAACTAAGCCGGTTGCCTATAAGTTATGTTTCAAGAAAGTCTCGAGGTTTCCCAAGCCCCTCTCGGACCGATTTCTCCGGAAGAAGGAGCTAGAACCAGTTACGCCTCCATCAGTGCAAGTCATACGATGAACACCAGGCAAGGTTAGTCGCAAAGAGGCTGTTGCGTACGCCGAAACCGTGCTTCCGATTCACGGCGGACACGCCGCGGGCTGTAAAGTGTGTTTCTGTGGTCCGCGACAAATCCCATGTCCTGTTTGCATATATGTGATACCTTGCAGTACTGACGAGCCCCGCGACGAGCCTGGGTGTATATGTCCCATCATTTTCTGTTTCGGAGCACCATTACCACCAGTTGTGTGTTCTGGTGGTTGCGGCAAAGCTGACAGGGGTCCGGGCGAATCGTGGATATTTCGGGACGACAAAGGCGTAGAATCTTGTCAATGCGCAGTGGTGGACAAAGAAGAAGGAATCATAAATTGCTACCCTACTGCTGGTTGCTTTGGACATTGTTCATTCGTGCCTATTGCCAAGGTCGGTCAACTTTCAGTTTGTAAATAGTATGCTTGACTGAGAGGAAAGGATGGCGCACTGGTGCAAAAAGTGATATCTCGCAAGTGGACTGGGTCAACGACAGACCGAAGACAAAGGCGTACATCAAAATGAGAAACTCCAGTCTGTCGCCGTGTCTCAAGTGGTTCGTGGACTTCATCGACAACTACCCTTTCGAGTACAACGACATGAATCACGGGTGGGTGAGTCGTGGCAACATTCACAAGTGGCGGGGTGATGAACTTTGTTACAAGTATCCGGCACCGAAGGACAAAGATCCCAAGCTCACCTTCGGCAAGGACATGACGAGGATGCTCGAGAAGTACGAAGTCCCGAGTGATTGTGTCAAGAAGGAGAAGTTCAACGGGGTCATGTGGTGGACTATCGACCATCAAAAATCCAAGAAGTGGCTGGAGGACAAAGAGTTCTTGATGAAGGAGGATGATGGAGGATGACATATTTTGTTCCTCCAGTTTAAAAGTCTCGTGATTTGTACATACACTGGAGGATGGGAGGATAATTTTTGTATATCACACACACACACACAGGTGTATATAGTTATTTACCTATATATACCTATATATATATTTTATCCTCCTATCCTCCAGTATATATAGTAATAAGACCAAAAGGAGACAGGAGGATGTCGGAGACCAATCCTCCAGCATCCTCCACAACCTCCAGTGACCCGCCCCCGATCGCTGGAAATATTTTCCAGGACATAGTTAAAGACACCGCATGTATTCGAAATATAAGATGAACATACCGACACCCCGTAAACCACCACCCACGAATCCTCTGGCCACTCTTGGACTACACATCCTCGCCCATGTCTGTATATGCCGTCTCGTCAACTACTACCTTGAGTTTCACGGTATACAATGTGTGACGAGATGTGCGACCATGTAAAAAAAATATCAGCCGTATGTATGTCGACGAGCGACGACTACATGACACCCCCCTATGCTTGGGAGAACATCGCCCGTTTCTTACCCAAAGATAAGGTGTGCTACGAACCCTTTTACGGAGACGGAAAGTCAGGCGAGGTGCTGAGAGGTCTGGGACTCGAGGTCATCCATGAGGACACAGACTTTTTCACAAACACCTACGACTTCGACTACATATGTACCAACCCGCCGTTCTCGAAACTGAAACAAATATTCACTGAGTTGAAAGCGATCGGTAAACCCTTCGTCCTCTTGTGTCCCTGTACGACCCTGACCACCAAATATTTCTCCACACACTTCGCAGATGACATTCAAATCATCGTGCCTCCCCGAAGGATACACTTCGAGAAGCTCGTGGACGGAAAGCCCGTCGAGAACTACAAGAGCCGGTGCAACTTTGACTGTTTGTATTATTGTTGGAAAATGAATCTGCCGAAGGACTTGGTTTGGCTGACAGCGTACTCAGCGTCCATGGTGGATCGATAGAAGATGACTGCACCGACTTGGTCGCCAAAGGCGAGAACAGCATCTTCAAAGTGTACGCGTGTTCATTGAAGCTTCGTAGGTATGCCGACCTAATATTTCTAAACTTGCGTACCCCAGACTGTGTCTTGCGTAACCTCAGGACAGTGCCGAGTCTGCGGGACGCTTCCAATATGGCAGTCTGCGACGAGTCCGAGGTCTGCGTAACTCAACGAGAACACTTTGGATCATAGCCAAACTTGTCCAGGATGTTCCCTCAACATGTCCAAACATGTTAAGCTCATAAATCTTTATGTGCACCATACATTTGCAGTATCCGTCGCTGTGCGACGTCAGCGTCACAAGGTTGCGGGGTTCACGGAATCTGCTGTGGGTTTAGAGGCAGTGGGGATAAGGTGTTGGAACATGCGTATGAAGGTTAGATAAGCTCGTGAGAGCTATAAAATAGCACCCCCACCGCCCCCAAGCTCCAAAAGATAAAACCGCCGAGTATGACGGGCGCCTGATACCCGAAAAACACACGTCAGTTTTCCAACTTTTGTTACGTATCTTTCACAAGCTTAAGACGTCTCTGTACTTTCACGTGCACGTGAGCAGCAAAAGAACATCTCACCCAAACTCACGCTCACGACGGGCACGTGTCGACTAGGCTGCGTAGAAACACGAAACCATGAAGGTGGCGAGTCTTTTCTCCGGGATCGGCGGGCTTGATCTAGGGTTGGAAGAGGCTGGACATGAGGTGATCCTACAGGTCGAACGAGATCCACACTGCGTGCAGGTTCTCCAGCACCGCTTCCCTGGGCGCGAACTACACACGGACGTCGCTGGTATCCATGCATTGCCCCAAGAGACAGAGCTTCTCGCAGCTGGCTTCCCGTGTCAGGTATGAACCTCCCATCTTCCTGTGCCACGTCACGTCAAACTCTCTGACACTTCAAAAACCTTCTCACAGGACGTGAGTATGGTTAACCCAACTCGCCCTGGCCTCCAACGAGGCTGGAAGACCGGGCTATGCTCGCATGTATTTCGTTTGCTACGGAATCGCAAGGTGCCCTGGGTATTACTGGAGAACGTTCCCGGTCTGTTGCTGTGGCATCTCTCTGGCGATCAACCCCAGGAGCCCGCCATCTCTTACGTTGTTGAAGAACTCGAGAACTTGGGGTATAGCTGGGCTCACCGTGTGATCAGTTTGACTGGCCTCGGTCTTCCCCAAAGTCGTCGTCGCGTTTTTATCGTCGCGAGCCTCCATGGAGACCCAAGAGATGTGCTTCTTTCTGCTGAAAGTGCATGCAAAGGTCAATGCATCGATTTGAACCTTGGGGGAAATGATATTGGAGCCCCACAAGAGTGCTACACATGTTTTCAGACTCCTCCGCATCGCCAACCAAAAAAAACCATTGCTTGTGTGGATCTTGCGGAGAAGCGCTTTGGTCCAATTGTTCACGAGATACATACACTGACCACGTCCAACGGAAGGCGAACCTGTCTTGTGGAAGATCTTGGAAACGGTAAGGGTCGCGCCTTTGGTCTCCACATAGAGGATGCGGAGCGAATGAATGGATTCCCAGTCGGTTGGACAGAACCCTGTGCACCCCTCGAAATTCCTGGCTTCACTGGATCACGCTCCTTGACTACCGAGGCGCACTTAAACAAGCGTTTTGAACTTCTCGGTCTTGCCGTATCTATTCCTCAGGCACGTTGGATAGGTGAACGACTCAAACGGCCTTATGAGTTGAAATTTTCTCGCGCGATGCACGGCAAATGTTTTAGAACACCTGTCCCTGGCGCTGATATTGACAATCGCAGTGATCGTGACAGCTTAAACGCTTGGCCTAAAGTTGCGTGGAACATGACCGATTTCGATGCCCCTCAAAATGAGCGCTGGCAGTCAAGGCACGCTCTTGATGGTTGCAAAGAGTGCCCGGTGATCTCTCCATTCATTCCGCTTGGGGATTTCGATATATATCGACACGTTCGTGTCAATGCCGAAACAGCAAAAGGATGCCTGCAACGCTTGGAAGAAAACAATGTCATGATTCCTGAGTTTGTCCGTGATGGTCTACGACGATCCGTCGGGGAACGGCTGAGGGTGAAACCATCTGATAAAGTTGAGAAGCGGACGACACCAAAAGAAGTGCAACTTGCCGGTCAACTGGTGTGGATCCCGACTAAGGCAGGTAAAGTGTCGTGTTACTGGCCAGGGATCGCTTTGCATTTAGACAGGGATCGAGACCTCATACCGGATATTGGTATGAAGGAACTTAAATCTGGCCAAACTGCTGAGACCCATAGGTTTGCGATATACTTTGGTGAAAAGACATTCGAATGGGTCAAGGTCCATACTCTTCTCGACTTTGCGTCAAACGCCGACCGTTTGAAAAGAGAACAAACGCATATGTTGTCCCGGTCAAAGTACAGAAGCGCTCTCGACATAGCCTTCGAAAGACTCGGTAAGCACAATACAAAAGTAGATGGCGCTATGCAGAAAAAGTATGAAATCGCTATTGCGGAGAATAAACTAAAGGAACGGCTCGGAAATTTGCGCGACACCCCTCCTACAACTTGTGGAAAGTGCCACGTCTGTTTGGCGCCAGCTCGTGAACGAGTGGAGGTCACTTCCAATAAGCGCCCTCTTCGTCGAGGGAGTGCAAAGCTGCCGTCAAAGGTGGGAATGCAAGACGACGTGTGTCCTCAGCTCAAGGTATGTTAATTATCCCCACCTCATGTCCTGAACGTGTCAGGATTTCTAACCCATATCCTAACTTCTCCCACATAACAACAGGTCATCACCAGAGCGAAAAAGGGTTCGATGGGTGCTCAACTCGCTCTCATGCGAGAGCGCGCTGTTGGACAACGCATCATGATGTATTGGCATATAGATGATTCGTTTTATCCCGCGACCATCACCGCGTTCGACGAGTTACACTATCGTCACAGGGTCGAACATGATGATGGCGACATCGAGCCCGCTGTAAAGCTGTGGGAGGCACAAGTTAACCTCGAGGTATGCACCCTGATACAAAGCTTTTTACAACAAGACGGCTTTCTCATCCTATAAAAATTTTTCACAGGTGGAAGCCCATATCGTCCAGACACCTTCACCTATCGCCCGACCACGCACTGATGTATTTAGCCCTGAGGACAGGGACTCAACGAGAAGAAGTGTGCGTAAACGAATCCCCCGTCTTCCATACGATTCAGACTCACCGACACAAAAACGCGCGCGCTCTGTCGACGAGGGGACGTTCATAAGTCAACCGCCATAGATTCCGTGGCGCTCGACGTCTTTGATCACGGGTCTGCGTCATACTCTTGGTGTCTCTCGGGTGTTTGTTTCCTTGGTGTTAAGGCACTTTAAGTCGTGCTACACATATCTCAATTGCCGTAGTCAACATTCAAATGGCAAATGATGCAATCAAGCTTGTTATTTATCTCTTGAAGCATTATCGCGTTGTGCTCCGAGCGTCTGATCTGTCCCGTATCCCCGCGCAACCTCTGGCGCGCTTTCAATCTTCCCACGACCTCGGCGACGAGTGCTTGCTCATGACCCCAACCAGGAAATATGATGCGGCCAAGATACAGCCCAACCCAACCACAACAGCACCTGGTCTCCTCTACGCTGCCAAGCTCACCATAAGGGATGCGTCGAAGCTTGTTTTCGCAGCAGTTTATCTGAGAAACCAACACCTCTTCGGGCTCTAGTGTCAGCGTAACCTTCTCTGCAAAAACCCAACCGAGGCAGGGCAAGCCGCACGACAAAAGTGAAAAGACTGCAATGATCCAACAATCATGCTTGCCAGTCAGATCGTATGTGTGCCGTGAGGAAGGATCATCGACGCCCGTCCAATTGGAAGGGCTGGTCACCGGTGTCATCGTCTGCGCTGTCGGCGCCAAGATTCGGGAGGCCATCACAAGTCTCGCTCGTTAGGCGTATAGAAGCGCCCGGAGAAGATTCACTCGCTTTTGTTTTGCGTCGATGACAGACTTCGCAGAGTTGTACAGGATAGTGCGTTCGTCGTCACTGTCTCGCCGAGCTTTCTGTATATCCTGCTTCGTCCACTCTAAAAGAAATTGTTTAAGTTCCAAAAGGTGGTGCTGTAACTCCAAAAGGTTTTGCTCAAGTCCTGCGACTTCAGAATCCGTATCAAAAGTTACGGTTGGCATACACCACTTCTGCGGACAGGGTGGGATGGAAACGCTTCGGTCAGTTACTATTACAATAACTGTTTAGAGAGGTCTCGAGAAGTAATGCTCTACAACTCGATTGCCACGATTGTTTATCGACTGTAAAGTCCATCCTTCTTGTCCGAGGTTCTTGATGGTTTCGTCAAACTCATCATATATTTCGTCCATGACATCTTTCCAATCAGGAGTCTCTTGTTTTTTTGGCTTAAAACAGAACATACTGAAAACGTCGTCTTTCGGCTTTATGGAAGCCCACTTCTTGTCAAACAGAGTTTTGACACGGAGTGTGACCCTTTTGTATTCAAGAGCGATCACAGTGACCCCTGATGTTGTGTTGGCTTTGGATAGTTCCACTTTCTTATCGAGCTTACTTCGAAGATCATCTGCTTTGCTGTCCAATTCGATTATCTTGTCTTTATACTTGTCCATTTCACTTTTGAGCTTCTCAAACTCTTTTTCCTCAGCAACATCCCAGTTGACTACTTTTGGAGCTGGGGACTCTTCATCAAACTCAGTTGTCATTTTAGTGACCTTACCTTAGTTTTCTGTGAGGTGAGATGGAAACGCTTCGGTCAGTTACAAGTCACTTGTCTACCGTGCCTTAGGTCTGCGGAAGTTCTGATAGTCAAAGCCACCGTCTGTAAACTCCCAGCCGTCTTCCGCTATCCGGTTGACGAGCTTTTCCAAAACGCACGACACCGCTTCCATCTCAACGACTTCAAGCGACACCCCGACGGTTTATTTTAATTTAACTGGTCTAGGCCTTTGTCTATAAGCTTTCCAAGTTTCTGTAAGACATCATCAAAGTCCTCCTGAGTCGTCTACTTTCTTGTGAAATGATTTACATCTTCTGCTACTGAGCCAACGCTTTCCACAATGTTTGCAGCTGAATGAAGTCCTTGTTTAATATCAGCTTGTGTTGCATCATCACTGGCGAAATCAGTGATGTCTTCTGCTACTGAGTCAATGCTTTCCACAATGTTTGCAGCTGAATGAAGTCCTTGTTTAATATCAGCTTGTGTTGCGTTATCTCCAGTGAAATTGGAAATACCTTGTGCCATATTTGTGATAGAAGCAAGTGCCTTGTGAAGCTGGTCTTCATTTCATTTCTTTCTGACAAAAGCTTCATGTTCATGCTTCCGACAGTGTTGGAGGTTGTAAGTAAAAGGACGATCAGTGCAATGAGAGCGAATACCTGTAACCCAGTAAGGAAGTCACGAACATTCATTCTTAAGCTGTCTCATATTTTCCTTCAGTCGCCTCTGCCAGTAACGGCGACGCTCCGTTGTTGACGACGTCCCTGAATACGCACGGCTACCAGCATCATGAACATTTTCCGTGCGATCAACTGAGGGCGAAGCTATCGTTGTTGCCTCAAAGTCTGCTTGTGCATTTGGGAATCTATCTTGTTCTTCGTCCCGTGGCAAGGTCGCACTCTGATCTATCAAACCCAACTGACTCGCACGCAAACGTTGGGAACGTATTATCGTGTCGTGTGCAGCATCGAAGGGAGGCAAAAAGGGGGGCAAACTGACCGAGCTGCTTGCTTCGTCATAAAATGGCCTAGCGTGTCTTTGCTCGTCGTCCTGATGGGACGCCATTTCGTTTGGTCTATACTTGTGCATCTTCTCCATTATTTGTTATTCGGTACACTCGAGTGTCTTCTGTTGTCATTTGATGTCACTTACCTTTGTATTTTCTGTTGCGTCAAAAATATATCGCGCCCAGAGTCCCGGGTAGAGGAGACTCAAGTGTCTGTAAAGGGAAAGTTTCGTTCCGTTCGTTCGATCTCGAAACCCCAGCTGAGCCAACGGTGATACGTGGTTCTCGAGGGTGACACGACACGGTGCTTTGTTTACTTAGAACTGCCACCAGGCTCGATGAAGAGCCTTGTGACTACCAGAATGAAGGGTCGTGCCTGGTGCCTGGTGCGGTCGAGAGTGATCGCGACGTCACGTTTTTGGGAACTTCCTTTTTTGGGGGAACGGGAAAATTGTCTGCGGGAGTCTTTTTTCGTCACAACCCAATTTTCTTTTTTGTAAACATGTAAGGGATGTTAGTCTGGAAAACAATAAAAATGAAGACATTTGTTTGCTACTATTATTTAGTCATTAGTCATCCCCGCAACCTAAAATTGGCGCGGGTACGCGTGCAGTCTCAAACAAAGCGATTAATCATTTGTAGAACTTTGTAACTGGTTGGGTGTCATGAGTGAAATTCGGGGGAGTTGCGTACGACCGATTTTTATTTTCAAACCCAAAAAAAGTTGTTATTTTGTTATTTTGTTATTTGTACGCGCGCAGTCCGAAAATAGTGTCCAAATGATTTGTGAAAATCTGTGACTCCTGGCACGCAGGACGATTTCGCGAAGAAGACACTTAAAGAATTCGCGCGAGAGAAGTTTACAAATGAACACGTACTCTTGTCGCGAAATCATCAACACAGAAAATCTCGACCGCAAC
>Ga0209666_1000158_pt1 | contig 53184 bp, 40 predicted proteins | sample SaaInlV_125m_DNA_FD_184679 | JGI IMG/M metagenome (GOLD analysis project Ga0209666, IMG submission 184679) | Marine microbial communities from expanding oxygen minimum zones in the Saanich Inlet - Saanich Inlet SI037_S3LV_10m_DNA (SPAdes)... | ecosystem: Environmental > Aquatic > Marine >...
TGATGCATTAGTTGAGAAACATCCGTCTAGAACCATAGGGTGGATTTTACATCCAGATTTCCCTCCTCATGCAACTTTATCTAAAGAAGGATTAATGTCGCCCCCGAGATTAGATATTAATTCAGTCATACTACCTGATGGTAAGACTATAATCACGATAGGGGGTGATTTACAACCGATGACTGCGAACGGGCAGTTCGAAGTATCTGATAGCATTCTTGAACTAGCAAAGAAATATGAAACACCTCAATTGTTAGTCCTAGCAGGACTAGCTGCTGGCGCCGAAGATAGGAATATTCATGTCATTTGTGCAGATGCAAAGATTAGAAAATCATTAGAGAAAAATGATATAACAGTGACTAGTGAACAGCCATCTTCAGGGATGATTGGTATTGCAGGGCTGCTAATATCACTCTCACCACTACATGATGTTCCCGCAATAGGGCTTGTCGCCGACACAATAGGTGCTAGCGCTGATGTTCTGGCAGCAGATAGACTGGCTTCTTGGATAGAAGAAGGATTAGATCTACCTCTGAAATTAGATTTGGATACTACAGAAAAAACTGCTAAAACACTACTAGAAAATATGGAAGTTTCAGGAACAATTAATGAAATTCTTGAAACAGGTGAAAATCAGAGCGATTCAAACTTTTATGCTTGAGGTTGTCAAATGAAGCTACTTTTAGGGAGTGGGGGGGTAAGAACTCCTGAAAGAAAAAGTATGTATTTACAACTTATGAATGAGAATTTCAAAGATTGCCAGAGGATTCTTTTCATTCCATATGCAAGTAGAGATTATGACGAATATACGAATAAAGTGAGAGACATGTTCAGAGAATCTGAATATGAAATTACAGGGATTCATGAATTGGATAATCCAATAAAAGAAATAGAAGAGATGGAAGGAATCTATGTAGGAGGTGGAAACACATTCACATTAGTTAGAAAGTTACATGATGAAGGATTGATAGAACCAATTAGGAAGAGAGTTAAAGAAGATAATATCCCATATGCAGGAGTTAGTGCTGGTTCTAATGTTGCTTGCCCCACTATGCAAACAACAAATGATATGCCAATTGAATTGGTACCCTCCTTCGAAACATTTGGTATCGTTGAGTTCCAAATAAATCCTCATTATTACCCTGGGGGAATTTGGTGGAAAGATGAAGATGAGGATATTTTAAACGAACATTTTGGTGAAACTAGGAAAAGAAGAATTGAAGAATTTCATCAATATAATGATAATCCAGTTATTGGACTATATGAGGGATCTTTCCTAAGATGTGATGATGAAGGAATAGAATTACTAGGGAATAAGGCTGTGATAATTAAGAAAAATCAAGAATTGCTGACTGTTGATGAGAATCAAAAATTAAATTATGACTTATCCACCAGATGAGACTACTACTAATTCGAGTTCTATATCTTCACTAATTACTGAAGAGTGAGGTACGATTGTATCATTATAAACTGCAAGAACTGTTGACGAAGGTATTTCTAATTCTTTAAGGATTTGAGAAATCGCCACAGGCTCTTCAGATTCAAAATTTAAAACTTCATCATGATGCTTAATATGAATACGCATATGTCTCTCGAGACGAGTCATGCTTATGACCAATCCGTATCAGGAATAATTACGGCCGAGATCGCATAGCCCGGTATTGCGATGGATTCGAAATCCATTGTCCTATGGACGCGGGGGTTCAAATCCCTCTCTCGGCGCCATCAAGAGAATAACAAAGATTCATAAGACAAGCGTAAATCAAAATTTTATGCCTCAATATGAAATAGTGGATGAACAAGAACTAAGAATGGTAAAAGTAACTCTAGATGGAGATACTGTCCGTGCAGAATCAGGTGCTTTGCACTACATGATTGGGGATATCGAAATGGTTACGAAGAAACCTAGTGTAGGAGGATTTCTGAAATCAATGGTATCTGGAGAGTCCGTTTTCAGACCAACATATACAGGAACTGGCGAAGTTTTCTTTGGGCCACCTACATTTGGAGAATACCACATACTAGAACTGAGTGGCAATTCTATGGTTCTTGATGCTGGAGCATACATTTGTTCCGATGAAGGAATTGAAGTAGGGATTATTAGAAATAAGGGAATCGCATCAATGGCCTTTGGTGGAGAAGGAATATACCAAACAACGGTTTCAGGAACTGGAACCTTAGTATACTATTCAGATGGCCCTATTCAAGAGATTAATTTACAAAATAGTACATTGACAGTTGATGGAAATTTCGCTGTCGCAAGAGATGCATCTTTAAATTATGAGACAAGGATGCTAGGGAAAGGTACTCTATCAAAGTTAGCGGGTGGAGAAGGATTTGTAAATATCATTTCTGGTACTGGAAAGGTATACCTGTCACCAGTACCAAGCCGCTTCAACAATCTTGCTTCAAGAGTAATTGGAGACACAGTAGGGAAAATGATCCCATACTTCAATAGAGGAAACTAATTATTTAGAACGGATCTAAATCTTCTGAACTTTTTAGGAGAACTACCCTAGCCCCTGGGCCAAGTCTTACCTGCTTCTGACCTGCGAATTCACCTATCTCACCATTGAGTATGGCGATTTCATCACCTCTAGACAGACCAGCAGCAATAACTGGGATAAATTGCTTAAAAGCTACAACACCAACTGAACCACTGCTGTCTACTAGAGTAATTGCCCAACGCGCAACTCCTTCGCCATTAGGAAATGCATTAATTGACCAAATTCTGCCTATTACATTAACGCGAGTCTCAATATCAATCATCGGTGCTCTTTCTTCTGAATCAGCAATAGTGATAATCGACTTGGAGTCCAAATCAATTACTAATTCACTTCGCCAGATTGAAGTTAATGTATTTTCTATTTTAACAGTACTTTGATTTTGTATTGAGCGCGACACATTCTTTGGTCCTCCAAATCGATGAACTTTCACTTTAGCTCTCTCATAACCATCTATTAATTTGAAAGATAAATCTACTGTGCCATCTGGGTTAAGATTAGGCCCCTCTAATTCTCTAACTTCCCCTATTACTGTATGACGTGTCTTGATATCGTCCATCAGAGTAATTGGCCACGCATGTGAAAATTTCTCTAATCTATTTTCTGAAGGTAGAACTAACTCATAATCACTATTTTCACAAATTCCTCTAAGTTCACATTTTCCACAACGTGCTTTGGGATTAGGATCAACTGGAGGGTCAGAAGGTATGCCTCCTACATCAAAATACCTTAATGGAGAGGGATTCGGAGGGCAATCAGATATTTCGGGTACTTTAGAATGAATTTTAAGGTATAATTCTCCTAATACTTCATTATATTCTGACATCTCTAATTCACTAGGCATAGGTACTTTCTTGATAGTACCGGGACCTAAATACCAAATTTCCAACCCCTCAACTTCATCATTCCTTGCATGAGTTTCCCACCAAATCCAAGAATACAATCTTAATTGCTCAATATAACCTCCAGAACGATCACCTTTTCCAACAGATGCTTTCAAGTCTACAATTCGAACTCCTCCAGTCCAACGATAAACAATATCGTATTCTCCTTGAAACCAGTCCTCAGGGTGGGAAGTTGTTTCAGTGAAACTGGAACCATCAGGATCTACAAACCATGGACGAGAAACTTCCCATGCTTCTACCCAAGTTATTGGAGAGGAATCATTTTCAGCAGCAGGATGAATATGATTCCATTTCCTAGGAAAGCCATCAGGAGCCGGCCATTCAGGTCGGTATTCGCCTCTCCTCCAAGACTCAAAGTTAGGACCACCACCTGATTTCAAGCACAATTCAACCTGATCTAAATGGAGATTGATTCCAGCAATAATCATCTGACGCCCTTCATCTGGATTGATATCTTCTGACTTACCTATTCTATTAGGGCTGGATTCCCAATCTTTGATTGCCGAATCCCAACACTTATCAAAATGTATTTCCATCCTTGACACAGCCCAATCAAATAATTGTTTACGATTTAACGGCCAGTTTTCTTTAGAAATCACGTCTAACTTTGGCCCAACCCAACCCTCAACAGAGTCATAGGCTACGGACCCGTCTGAATTCAGAGGAGATATGATTCTATCAATATCTGAGGAGGAAATATAGACGGGAGACTCTCTAAGTATCCTAGATATGCATTCTTCAACAGCATTACCACGTAATATCTGAGGTGGGAGAGGACTCTTCAACTTTGGAATATAAGAATAGTACCAGAGTCGAGGACATGTATTCCAAGTGATAACCTGTGATGCTGAAAGACGCCTATATGGATCAACACCTGTTGAATCTGGGTCGGCTCGCCTAACTGGCATGACATATGACTAAAGACAGGGGTAAATGAACTAAACGTGTATATCAAACTAGATGGAATCGATAATCAAGATTTAGAATTGAGGAAAACTACTGTTAATTCCATCCTCTCATAAGTAGGGGTAACTTCAACCATTGATACATCAGCATCAACTGTACTCGCAATATCTTCCGCAACTACCAATGGCATTTCTATCCTTGAATTCAACTCATCCCAATAGAGAAAACGAGAGGGGAGTCCTGTTTCTTTACAAATTTCATTAATCCATTCCTCCTGTTCATCGGGAGTTGAGGATAAAGCACCAAAAATTAGAGTACCATCATCAGTTAAAGTCTCATGAGGAGATATTGTATGCTCTCCTCTTCGAATAAATCTTCTCCGGAGTTGCCCAGAATCTTTGTACGTAGCAGTACAAAATTTGAGATGAAAACCGTACGGTTCTCTTGTAACTCCATCGATTGGGTCAGGTAAACCTAATTGAGCTGCCATTACTCTATCTCTCATTGCAATGGATAGCTCTGAAGAACCAGCAGCACCAGCAGTTATTTCAGTAGAAAGATTAAATCCTCTTAGTTCCATATTATCGTGGTTACCCACTGTTATTTCTAATTCGTTAAGATTAAGAAATTGAACGTCCATTTCTCGCATCTTTTCCAATAATTGCATTAGTTCATTTTCCTTGTCAGGTTCACAAGGAAGCTCCACTCCAGTTAGCATACCAGAGTTACTACATGCAGTTATGGTATCTCGATATTTTTCTGATTCAAGGTTTAGAAAATGAAATCTTATTTCGTCGATTCCAGCAGCAGCAAATTCATCCGCCCATTCAGGCTTGAAAGGTATGCTAGTATACATATGAAGATGGAAATCAGGGCCAAATTCTGCCTTCAATATCCTAGCTCCTTCTAAAACCCGTTCCCGAGCCATAACAGGGTCTCCTCCTGTAATGCCCGCACCTGTAGCATTCATTGCCCTTGATTCTTCAATTACAGACTGCCAATCCCCAATCTCTATTTTCCTTTCATTGGCATACATAAAATCAATTTCTCTTCTGGTCTCAGAAAGAGGGCAATAATCACACATCCAGTGGCAATGTCCTGTGATAAAGAGTACTAATTTACTACCCATTTGACATTGGATACAGCCTTCTGTATCCATCTCGTCCGCAGCATCTGGCAACTCAGAATTCTGAGGTAACCTTATTGAAAATGTCAAGATTTAACCTCCAAAGCAGTTGAAATTAACCATTTATGGAAACTATTATCGTTCGATAATTCAGGATGAAATGTCAAAGCAATCCTATTTTTTGTCCTTACTCCAACTATTTCTTCACCGTGTAACACTATGGGAGTAGATTCTGAACCTATACTTGAGAATCTAGGGGCACGGATAAATACGCCCGGAAACTCTCTTGAGATTATTTTTGCATTAACTACCGATTGGAAAGACTCTGACTGCCGACCGTAGGCGTTTCTATCCACGTTAGCATCAACTATTTTCCCTCCATCATCTTGAGGATCGGAAAGTAGTATTGCGCCAGCACAGGTACCCATCACTGGTAGTTCTGAATTTCTTCTCAACATTCTAAACAATTCCGGAAGTAACCTAGAACTTATATCATTGCCAGTAAGTCTCATTGTTGTTGATTCACCTCCTGGTAATATTATCGCATGAGGATTAGCGTTAATTAAATCTCTATCATTGCGTAACTCAAATATCTCAAGAGAGATTTTTAGTTCATCTGCTGCGCTATTCAAAGCTCTCATGTGCGCATGACGTGCGCCTTGAAGCATGACTAGGCCTATGCGCAACATACACCTTCGTCAAGCCACTATAACATGAACCTCACCCTCTCAACTATCGAGAACTCCGATGGCATCAAAGACTGAGGCCCATACCGATACTTGTGAATCCTTTAGGACGAATCCACAACTTTGGTGCAGGGCCCGCAACATTACCTTTAGAGGTAGTAGAAGAATGTCAGAATTCACTCCCTAATCTTAATGGAAGTGGCTTTGGCCTAATAGAAATCAGTCACAGAAGTGAAACTTTTCAGAAAATTGTCGATAGTGCCATGGAAAGACTGCGAAGGATTCTTTCGATACCTGAAGATTATACGGTTCTTTTCTTGCAGGGAGGAGCGTCTTTGCAATTCTATATGTCCGCATTAAACCTATTAAAAACAGGTGAAAAGGTAGACTTTTTAGTAACAGGAACATGGTCTCAGAAATCAATGAAAGAAGCTATGAGAATTGGTGATGCTTCCTCAAGATGGGATGATTCAGAAAATGGTTTTACATCAATCCCTAAAAATGGGGATTATTCTGTTAGAAAAGATGCTGTATACTTACATTACACATCAAACAATACATTGTATGGTACTCAATATCATCACCTGCCAGAGAGTTATGGGAAACCAAGAGTTCTAGATGCAAGTTCAGATATTGCAGGTGTACCAATAGATGTAGGTGCTCATGACTTAATTTATGCAGGTGCTCAGAAGAATCTGGGACCTAGTGGAGTTACAGTTGTCATTTTGTCGCCTTGGGCTATGGGAAGAGTCAATCAGAATATACCTACTATGCTCGATTATTCTGTTCATTCATCTAAAGGATCATTATTCAATACTCCGAATACATTCGGTATTTTCGTTTTAGACCGTGTGCTCAAATGGGTTGAAGATAATGGAGGTTTGGAAGGGTCAATTACAAGAAATATTGCTAAATCTAATTTACTTTATGAAGAACTAGATAGAAGTGATTTTTGGAAACCTCATGCTGAAAAAGATTCTCGTTCAGTGATGAATGTGACTTGGAGATTACCTAATATAAAACTCGAAGAAAAATTTCTGGAAGAAGCCATGATTGCTGGTTTAGGTGGACTAAAGGGCCATAGAAGTGTAGGAGGAATTAGGGCAAGTTTGTATAATGGCTGTCCAATTGAAAGTGTTGAAGCACTGGTATCATTCATGCGTGATTTTGAAAGTTGTAATCGTTAAGGTGGTTATTTGAATAGCGAAGAGGTGATTAAATTCATCGATTATACATTATTAGACCCTCATATTACTAACCAAGAAATTGAAGAGTTTTGTAACAAAGCAAGAACTTATTCACCTGCTGCTATCTGTATTTTTCCTGAAAAGATTCGCGTAGCCAAAAAATTTCTTGGTTCTGAAATCCCAGTAGCAGCAGTGGTAGGAAGTTTCCCCGTAGGAAGTAATGATTGTAATGAAATTAAAAGAGAAATAATCTCTGCAATTAATTTGGGTGCTGATGAAATCGACATTGTAATAGAACCTCGAGAGGAAGATAATTATCCAAATGAAAAAGAATTAGAAAAATTAATCCTTATGAGAAATATCTCAAGAGGAAAAATTTTGAAAGTCATTATTGAAACCCCATTACTCAATGAAAGGAAAATTAGAGCTATTACAAGAATGGCTCTAGCAGTCGGAGTAGATTTTGTGAAAACATGTACTGGTAAAAGAGGTTCATGCTCAGCAGATGATGTTAAAATTATTTCATATGAATTAATGAGACATGAATTAACTTTTAATGAGAAATTGGGTATGAAAATTTCAGGAGGGATAAAAGACAAAGCGACTATTATGGAATTTATAGATATAATAAATAAAGAGGATAAGAATATAATTATTGAAAAAAGATTCAGAGTTGGCGCGTCGTCACTAATTGATAAACTCCTTACTACCTAATAATACAAGGTATAAATACTGTTGATTCTAAATAGGGATGGGCGTCGCGAAGCAAATAGTAGGGACTAGTCGTGGTATCATTTTCAGACTTGGGAATTGGTCCCGATATAATCAAAGCACTTGAACGCCAAGGTATTTTGGAACCTTTTGAAGTACAGAGAGAAACTATTCCTGATTCTTTGCTTGGTAGAGATGTATGCTGTAGAGCGCCAACTGGTTCTGGTAAAACTCTCGCTTTTGGCCTGCCATTAATTGCTAGATCTAAAAGAGCACAGTCGAAAAGACCTACAAGCTTAATTTTAACTCCTACAAGAGAACTTGCAGAACAAATAAATTCAGTCTTAAGGCCAATTGCTACCACTGTAGACAGAGATATTGTTTCAATATATGGAGGTGTATCATATAAAAATCAGTATAATGCGTTGAATAGAGGAGTGGACATATTAGTAGCGTGTCCAGGAAGACTACTCGACCTATTAGATAGGCGCGCACTAAAGTTAGATGATGTAGAAACTGTAGTATTAGATGAGGCGGACAGAATGGCTGACATGGGATTCATGGAACCTGTATGTAAAATACTGGATAAATGTTCTAAAAAGAGACAAACGATTTTATTCAGTGCTACGTTAGATGATGATGTAGCAGATTTGGTAGAAAATTATCAACAAGATCCAGTTACTATCGAAGTTGGACCAAAAGAAGTTAGTATTGAGAATATGCAACACTTATTTTGGAATATGAAGCCACATCAAAAGTTAGGCGTGACTACTGAAATACTTTCCAAGTGTGGTAAAACCATAATATTCTGTAAAACAAGAAGAGGAGTAGATAAACTTGGAGACCAAATGTATGATGCTGATTTGAGAGTCGCAACATTACACGGTGGCCTAAATCAAAGACAAAGAGATCGTGCATTAAAGAGATTTACCAAGGGAGGTGCTATCGCATTAGTATGTACCGATGTCGCAGCAAGAGGAATCGATATACAAGGAGTGAACTGCGTAGTTCATTATGACCCTCCGGAAAATGGGAAGGCATACAAACACCGTAGTGGGAGAACTGCTAGAGCAGGTGCAGAAGGTGTAGTGATTTCATTTGTACAAAGATCACAACAGAGAAGCTACAATAAAATTCAAAATGAGGTGGGAATAAAAAGAAGATTTCAACCACCTAATGTTGAAAATTTGACTGAATACCCTATGGAATATGTAGAAGAAGTTTTCGAAGAAGAAAAGGAAAGAAAGCCTCAGGCAAATAATAAGAGAAGAAGAAATAGAAGACAAAGAGGACCCCCCCAGAAGTCAAGAAGTTCTTCGGAAAGACAAAGAAAAAGAGGACAAAAATCAAGATTTAAAAAGAAGGATGACTCAAAGGAAGATTCCTCCTCAAAATATGGCGGGAAAAGCGGTAATAGGCAGAAAAATAGAAGAGGCAGAGGGTCGAAAAGAGGAAATAAAAAATCTTCATCCGGTCAAAAAGGAGAATGAAATTACCTGTATTCAGCAATACATGGTATGAAAACGATTAAAACCCTTATTCGGGCGCCGCAGGAATCATGAGCATGTGGATTAAAGCAATGACAGACTTAGGCCCGACAAGAATACGTGTACAATCTATCTGTGCATATCAACACATTAAGGAAGAAGATAATGAATCTGAAGTTCTTCTAATCTATACTGCTGATAATACATTATTTGAAATTCATGATAATGTAATGGGACTTTTGGAACTTTTAGATTCGAACTTTGAAAAGGAGTTCATGAATTAATATCTCTGATTATTGGTCTACTGATACTATATGGTCTAATTTGATTATATTCGAACCTTGAGATTCTGCTTTCTCAGATGCAGATTTAAGAATCCTCCTCATCCACCCTAGCATCATCAGTTGCTCGAATTTTTGGTGTGAATTCTTAATCTCTTCAATATCCCCTAAAGCAATGTTTTTCTGTAAATTATACTCTATATCTGCAGCATTATCATAATACAAAAGTATTAGTTCATCTAAGGCATCATTCTCTAACTTCTTACCTGAAAGCTGTTTGACTATGTTTTTCAAACTCACAGAGGTTAAAACATCAAATTTAGTATTAAGAGGGTTATGTTTTTCCTCCTGAACTACTGAAAGTTCAGATCTTTGAACATTATTATGAGTTGCAGAATCTGAAAAGGCGATATCTAGATGTCTCTGTTTAATTGTTGCAACTCTATCTTCATTAGCAATCTCGGATGCTGAAATAAGAATGGCTCTTAGGTACCTTTCTAATTCCTCATTGGCAGAAATAACTGCAGCAGAACTTACAGATTCTACATCGGAGATTTCATCAATCATCAACCCTCTCGTTCTGTTGAATCCGAGCCTTGTTCGAGATGGATCATCTAATGTTTTTCTCCCTGGGTATTTGTCAAGAGTCTCAAGTTCCATTTGTTTAGTAATTTCCCTTAATTTCGATTGTAGTAGGGTGACTAAGCTATTTTTGACATCCCCACTTATTCGTAAATCTATTCCTAATCCTTTAGCAACTTCCGATACATGAGAGGGGGGCCATGGCTTACTCATAACCATCTTGCATGTAGTCAAGGCCTTCAACAATGAGATTGGCAGATGTCTTATTTTAATTAGAAAAATAGAGCACTAATGCGCCGGTATGAAAAACTACCTTCTCTTAGGAGGGGTTATGAACGCAAGTCTCGACTTTAGCGTTCTTAGACAAAAAGACACATGGAAAGCATTTGGAATCGGTTTGGTATTATTCTGTGTAATTGGTTTTGCATCATTATCTCTTTTCGGATTATCAACATCCATATATGGCGTTTCGGATGAAATTGAACCTGTTTCTGACTTTATCGCCCCGACTATGAATAGAACTGGAATTGATGATACAATTCCTTTAGAGAATGGTAGTATGCAATTGTCAGAATTACGCGGTAATGTGGTCATACTCGATTTCATGGCAATAGATTGTGCAAACTGTCATTATGTGCAAGAGCACATTAATCAAAATATAGAATCTTGGAAAGAACTTGATGGGAATTACTCAGTAATTGTTATTTCAATTGCCTCGTGGTATGAATATGAGACATTTGAGCAAATAAATTCAACATTTGGAGATTCTGATTCTGATAAATATATGTATTGGCCTGTTGTTAATGGAGGAGCAGAAACTATTGTATTAGAAGACGGAGAAAGAGGCGATATAGTAGAATATTATTCTGCACAATTATTACCTCTTGTTCTGGTTATTGATCACGAAGGTTATGTCATCGCAAAAGAAAGTACAGGAACTCCTCTTGATGGCTGGAATTCCTTTGATAATGCAGTCGAAAAAGCAAATCAGGGAGATACTGAAGAACTAAGATTTGGAATTAAAAAAACCGATAGGTCGATTTATGGAGTTTTCATAATTGGATTATTCTTAGGAGTACTAGTATACTTCAGCCCTTGTGCTTTTCCAGTGTTACCATCCTACATTACCTATACGCTGAGTTTAGGAATGAGGGAAGACGAACTTAGAGAAAATGGAAAATTAATTGGAAATATGCCTGGACCTTTGGCAATGGGTTCGTATGCCGCTTTGGGGCAATTAACCTTCTTCTCGATAATCGGAATAATCATATTTGGATTATCTGAAATTTTCAACCTATCTGGTTTTCTGCATGATATAGCAGTGAGTATAGCATTTCTACTAATTATACTAGGGGGATTAATGCTACTGGGTTGGACATCGCACATACTTTCTGGAGTTCAAAACATAATAGATAAATATCAAACTAAAGAAGACAATGAGGAACTATTCACGCCAAGGAGAAATATGTATCTATGGGGTATAGGATACTCCGCAGCATCAGTTGATTGCACTGCTGCGGCAGTATTTCCATTCATAGGATGGCTAGCAGTCGTAGGGAGAGCAGAATTTTTCATTGGCCTTATTGGGTTGATGATTTCAGTCAGCTTCCTGATGATCGCTGTCACAGTATTGGTTAGTATGGGAAGGCAAGCGATGATTGGTTATCTCAGGAATTCAACAGGTCTAATCAAATCAATTGGCGCATGGATGATGATTTTTGCAGGAATGGGGCTATTAATTTACTTGACACAAACCGAATTAGTATCGATGATTATAGCATAATAATTTAGTACGCCAATAGGTGACACTCAAAGCATAGATACTATTCGTAGTATTATGGAGTCAGAAGATAGATCGCCTATTGATTCTGACCCAATCATATATACCAATAGGAAAAAGATAGACAAAGACAAATTAATTTTATCAATTAATTCTATATTATTAGTGGTAATACTCGTTGCTGCTTCTATGCATTTTTTTGTATTGAATGGTAATGAAAATCCTGAAAAAGATAGTTTAGAGAATTCGAGTTCAATTTCTATTACGTGGAGTGAAAGCCAGTATATGCCAAGGCATCCGGAATGTGTGGACGATTCAAATGGACAAGATCTCCCCGAATTTGGAATAGGATATGAACCAAGTATTTCTATAACAAGTAATGGAAATATGTTCATAACAGCACACAAAGATCTACGCTGGGGTGGAGAAAGTAATCCCTTTTTCCCCGTATTGGGTGGTGAACCTGGACCTTGGTATGCTTGTGAAGACGGCGCACAAACTAGTTGGGATTACTGGGCTTCTTGGTTTTGGGCATCTTATGATAACGGTACCACATGGGGTCATGGAGAAAATTTTGGTTCTACTCCTGGTAATTCATTTACAGCGAATTACTTCTCAGGTGGTTCAGAATGTCTAGGAGACGAGGGAGATATTTCAGTAGATGCACAGGATACCGTGTACTACCTAGATACGACTTTAGAAGATAACTGGTGGCATACTCTTTCAAATAATGGCACATCCTATGATACGGGATTATGTCAAAGAATGAATACAATGGCTGCAGATGATAGACCATGGGTTGCAGCACAAGGAGATGGAATTATCCATTACCTAGGTAACTCAGGGGCATCTCCACCTGAATGTACAGGAGACGTCGGTAGATATTGGTATTACCATTCTGAAGATGGTGGTTTGACATTTAGTCAATGCTATGCTGTACCTGGAGGATGGAGTACAATTGCAAGTCAAAGACATGGATCTTATGTCTATATCGCTCAAGAAGATGCAGATACAAACAGTGGAGAGGTTATTGTGAGAATTAGTGATGACTATGGAAGAGGGACTGGGCTTACCGATGGAACTTGGCAAGCACCTATTGAGGTAGGTCCAAGGGAAGGAAATTGTCCAGAGGGTTATCCTGTAGTAAATACAAATGAAAAAGGGACTGTAGCAGTAGTTTGGGCAGACTGTCCTAATGGAAGCATCGGAGCTTGGGAATTAAGAATTGCTTTATCATATGATTATGGAGTTAATTGGTCTACTTGGAATGTATCTCATATCAATGGCATTCAGATGTATCCATTTGTAAGTATTAGTGATGAAAATATAGTTACTTTAGCATTCTATGGCTTAGATTTTGAGGATGGAGATTTAGATGGAGACTATGTTGAAGGAGAAGAATGGTATCTTTATGCTGGAGCATTGAATGAACCACAAGAAGGAGACCAATGGGAATTCACTATCGCAGATACTGAGCCACTCCATATTGTCACAGCATATGAGGAAGCAAATTCAGACGTTCACGCTTTACATGATTTCTTTGAGACCGTGATTAGTGAAGATGGCTCATGGATAGGCATTGCATATCAACAAAATATCGGAGAACACCCATTTGAAGAAAATGAAGAACAGAGATACATTAAATTTGTACGAGGAGAATTAACTGAATAATTCTGAAATGAACTGACTCGTAAAACTAAGTATATACTTCTATAGAATCTCTATGTGTTTGTATATTCATTAATATTTCAGCCATGTTTATTGAATAAGCACAAATTCTTCTCAACGATTCTGAAACTCGATCTAAAAATAAAGCATCAGAAATATCGACATCACTAGCCCTTAGTGCCTCTTCATATTGAATTAAATCTTTTTGAGCAGTAATTAATTTGAATTTAGCATCATGAATTTCAGAAAAATTTCTATTTTTCAAATTAGATACTAATAATTTTATTGAATTATGCCAGATTGGAATTATAGATATTGGAAGTGAATCCATATTAATTAGATTAGGGGCTTTGTATGATTTCGCTAAGTCGCATAAAGCAAAACTATGATCTCCCATTCTTTCCAATGTCCTAACTAATTTACACAATTCTGCAGCTTCCCACCTTGAAGTCCCCAAAGAGTCTTCAATACTTGCAGATTCTAAAATCTGACCAGCCTGCCTTTCAAGAAGTAATCGTAAAGCATCTACTTCATTCTCTAACTCAGAAGATTCTTCAAGAATATCAGGGTCACCGCCCATAAGAACTTCAGAAAAGTCTCTTATTTGCCGGGATATCAATAGATACATGCGATTTATACTTGAAAATAGCGGCATTTCAGAAGGATTAAGTAAACTTATCATTTCAATTTCTCGATTATGATCGTTAGTTATTTCAAGACCTCTTGTTGATTTAACAAAATCACGAAATATTTTCCTCTGAAAGCGGGAAAATTCCATATTCGATGAGATAATTATTCGATGAGCCCCCGACAAGTAAGACGCAACTAAATGATCGAATATCATATGATCAGGTATTTCGTTACAATTTATCCTTACTTCTCTTTGTTTAACTACTGAAGATGCATCTGCTATTACTCTCAATGTACCAGAAGGACGCCATTCGATTCTTACTTCATCTCTAGCACCTAAACCATGTTGAGTTACCCAACTTTTTGGTAGACTAACTATGTAGGTCGAACCACCTGTTAACTGTATCTTTCTAACTTCTGACTTAGCCCCGCTCTCAGAGTTCATGTTGGCCCGAAGATAACCTAAGATATATAATTATATATAAATCTCAGTACAGCGTTTTTAAGAAAACTATATAGTTTCTATATTTCAAAATTCATAAACTGAAGTGGATTAGATTAGGACATGGAACCAATTATGATTGTAGTTCTAATGCTTGCTATCGCAGTATGCGCCTATATGTCATGGAACATTGGAGCGAATGATGTTGCTAATGCAATGGGCACCTCAGTAGGTTCTCGTGCACTCACATTAAAACAAGCAGTAATTATAGCAGCAGTGTTCGAATTTTGTGGTGCATTCTTTGCAGGAGACGCGGTCACAGATACTGTAAGAAAAGGAATTCTGAATATTAATCTCGCTGATGAAAATCTTGTCACCGATGCTTTTACTAATGATTTGATGTTTGGATTTATTGCTGCAATGATGGCTGCAGCGGTTTGGTTAACTGTAGCGACACGTTTTGGATTGCCTGTTTCAACCACCCACTCAATAATAGGGGGAATAGTAGGCGTAGGATTAGTTTTAGAAGTTCAACATAACGCATCACTAATAGATTGGGAAGTTGTTAGAAAAGTAGTTATTTCATGGGTAGCGAGCCCACTGATGGGAGGAATACTAGCATTTTTCTCATTCTTCATAGTGCGTTCAACAATATTGGAAGCGGAAAACCCTGTTGAAAGATCGAGATGGTTGGCACCAATACTTGCACTACCAACATTTTTCACATTAGGACTTGCATTGCAGTTCAAAGCTTTGAAAGGATTCATATCTAAAGCAGATTCTAATGGATGGATAGATAAAAACGATTGGTTACCTTACAAAGAGGCAGATGGTGTTTTTAATCCAATGTCTGAAAATGCTTGGTTCCCAATTAATTCGTTAATGGTTTCATTCGTAATTGGTTGTATAGCATCATTAATACTTTGGTCGGTATTAAGGAATTACGACTTCAAGAAACAAGGAGAGGGATTCCAAGGCGTAGAGAAAATATTCGTTTGGTTACAGATTATCACTGCTGCTTATGTTGCATTCGCTCATGGAGCAAATGATAGATCTAATGCAATAGGTCCGATGGCAGCAGTATATGACATCCTTTCTAGTGGCGGCGGTTTAGCAGATCAAGTTGACGTCCCATTGTGGTTAGTGCTCTTAGGTTCTGTTGGAATTGCAGTTGGTGTAGTCACATGGGGCTGGAGAGTCATGGAAACAATCGGTACTAAAATTACAGATATAACGCCAACAAGAGGATTCGCAGCAGAATTTGGTGCCGCTACAACAATCCTGGTTTTCTCTATGCCATTTTTGGCAGTACCAGTATCTACCACTCATACTTTAGTCGGCGCAGTAGTTGGTGTAGGATTAGCAGGAGGTGCAAAAAATGTCGACTTCAAAGTCTTCAGTAAAATTGCGGCATCATGGGTAGCAAGCCTCCCAGCAGCAGGTTTTGGTTCGGTAACACTCTATGTCGCCATGGGATCTGATCCTTTGAAATTAATAGTAGTCTTACCAATATCTTTCTTATTGGTCGGCTATGTGATGTGGAAAACCAATGGAGATGAGATCTTCGTAGAAGATGCATTAGCAGATGCTGGTGCAGATGGTGGGAAATATGACCCTACTGTTTTCGAATTATTCCATACTCATGCCGAAGCAGTAGAAGAAACTGTTGACCACATGTTAACTGCTGTGAAAAGGAGCGCATCGGGAAAAGATGCGTCTGAAGAAATAAATGCTACAATTGAGGCTGAGCTAAGAGCCGATGATATCAAGAATGCATTGAGAGAGAAGGTTAGCAGTAAAGGCTGGAAGCTATTAATCGACAGTGATGAGTTCCTATACATGCTCGGAAGACAAGATAGGATAGCAGATTATGCACAAAATGTTGCAGAACAACTGTCTTTCAGAGAACTTTACAATAATGAAGAAGCAAGGAAAATGGTAATCGAGATGGCTGAGGCAGTACAAAGGACTGCAGCTGTTTACGAAGATACAGTATTGCATCTGAGAGATCTAACACTTTCTGGGTACACCAAGAAGGGAAGAACTGAATTAAGAGAATTAATTCATCAAGTAAATCTTGCAGAACATGAGGCAGACTTAGTTGAAAGTCGTGCGGCAGGGTTCGTATTTAGAGAAGGAGTAGATGACCCTCTTGCAGCAGTACATATGTACAGAGTATTGCAGAGACTTGATGATGTTGCTAACTCTTGTGAAGATGCAGCTAATGCATTCTTACCAATAGTTTACAATTAGTTAGACCAACCGACTTCTTCTAGTATAGAATCAACATCACTAGATTGTATTTTATCGAGTGTGGGTTGGAAAAATCGCCAAGCGAAATATCCTACGAACATACCAGAAAACAAATCGAACATATAGTGCTGTTTGGTTGTGAGTATACTAATGCATAGTAGTGTCCATTCAACCCACAATAGTATCATGAATGGTTTCGCCCATTTAGTTTCTGAATAGTTGTGATTTAACCAATGAGTAATCATTCTTGCAAGACAATATGAATGAACAATATGGAGACTTGGCCATGCATTCCAAGGCTTGTCAGATGTATGTATAAACTCAAAGAGTATTGTCTCTAGACCATTCATAGAATCCCAATCAATTTGATTCCTCATATCAACTTCTGCTGGAAATAATAAGAAGAACATTACACAAAATAGGGTGGCTAAAATTAGCATTTGCATTGCTGATATTAACTCCAAACGACCTTTGTCATCCTTAGGAGTTAATATCAAAGTAGCAGGATAAAATAAATACAATGCAGCGTACGGAATTATCATCCAATTAATCACAGGAATAGAACGATCATAGGAATTCTCGGGAAATACTGAGAAAGCGTCTTCGAGGTAAAAATGTGCAATATTATTAGAGCCAAAGTATGGCACTGCAATGAATATTAGACCGAAAACAAATACCTCGAGAGGGAACCAGTTGCCGTTGAGGATTTCTCGACGCTCCCAAGAACCACCCCAGAACCTTTTCCATGGCATTGTTAATTTAGATATGACTGAATCATTATCCATATGGAATAATCACATAGGGTAAGGCATATGAAGTTAACACTTAGCAAGTATTGACAGACTATTCATCATCAGGAATAATATAAGACAATAAAATAGTAACTATAGATGAACCTAATAATGCACTCAAGAAAACCTCAAGATTCGCTAATCCTGCATCATTAGTAGGAGAAAATAAATAATCGATTCCGGCTGAAAAATCCTCAGTTAATGCGCCATAAATCACGACTGAGAGTATGCCGGAAAATGCCCCAAATAGAGAACCTGTGGATGAAACCCTATCCCATAGTGTCAGTAAAACTGGCCCTACCGTTGCAGCGGCATACAAATCAGCTCTTAGGAAAATCTCGAAAACACCTCCACTATCTAACTCGAAACCAGCAATTGTTGGGCCAGTCGCCAAATAAATGGCTAGTGGAACCATTGCGACAGTAAGATACTTAGCTGAATTAAGACTAATCTTGTCATCATATATATCTCTAGATATTGAAGCAATAATTGCATTTTGTAAAGTGTCAGCACTAGAACATACCAATGCAATAGATAGTATTACGAATGCCACCACAAAAAACAGGCCTATATCTTCAATCAAATAAAAGAAAGATACAGCGGCTTCTTCTTCTGACAGCGCACCCTGACCTGCAACAGAAGTACCTAGGAAACCCATTACAAATATCAAAGGGAATACAATCAAAGAGGCCGTTATAGCACCTTTTTTCAACGATTTTTCATCTTCACTGGCCCATGCTCTTTGCCAATTACCTTGAGAAAACATTTCTGCTGCTGTAATTGCTACGACAAGTGCAAATCCTGATTTGAAAGTCGAAGTATCGCTGATACTACCATGGTACCAATCCCATTCAATGTCTTCCGGAGTATATGATTTAGCATCGGAAATTAAAATATTAATATCTCCAGAAAATAGTATTACGAGTAAAGTAGTTATCAAAAATATAATTCCCCATGCTTGAATTTTATCTGTCTCAAGAGATGCAGGAAGACCACCATAAGCAGTATACGCTGCAGTTACAAAACCTACAGAAACCATTGGTACTAAAGGATCAATCCCAACTAAAATTTCCATTACTTTACCAATAGCAGTGAATTCCGCAAAAAGAAATGTAAACATGTATAGAATAGAAATTAAACCAACATAAATCTGCATAGGTCTACCTGCGCGAGATTTAGCGTAATCGGCAAGAGTGACTCCTTCGGGTAATCGCTCCCTAACCATAGGGCCTACATATGCAAGTAAAAGGAAAGGAGTTGATGCAGATAGAGCATAGCCAAAAACATCCCAAAAACCACCATAATAACCAACCTCAGATGGGGCCAATAGAACCCAAATACCCATACCTGATGCAAAAAGACTGAGAGTAATGCTCATAGAATTTTGAGTACCTCTAGCAGATAAATATTCATCACTATTAATTTCTTTATTGGCTACCGAATTATATCCTATATATCCAAAAAATCCTAGTGTAGCGAGCATTAATCCGTAAGCAATATTATTATCCATTTTTTTATTCCTCCGCTGGCATTATCCAGATCAGGTCAAAGGGTCGTTACTTGCGTAACCTCTCAGCAAAGGCTCCCCATAGAATGAGACCGCGATTGGGCTATTGAATATATTCACTCAGTTATCAGGTTGCATGAATTGATAATCCCAATCTTGTGGAATCTCTAATGTTCTCTTAACTGAACGGGGACTTATCCATCTTAACAAGTTCAACGGCCCACCAGCTTTGTCATTGGTACCACTCGCTCTAGCTCCACCAAACGGTTGTTGAGCGACTACGGCTCCTGTTGGTTTGTCATTAATATAGAAATTACCTGCTGTAAATCTAAGCGCATTGAATGCTTTCTGTACATCAGATTCATCATTGGCAAAGATTGACCCTGTAAGTGCGTATGGAGATGATTCATCACACAATGTTAGCACTTCATCAAACATATTGTCCTCATATACATAGACGGTTAGAACGGGGCCGAATATCTCATCTACCATTGTCTCTGATTTAGGATTAGATGTCACTATAATTGTTGGTTCAATAAACCACCCTACTGAATCCTCATAATTGCCACCGACAATCACATCACAAGATTTGTCTTTCTTAGCTCTATCAATATATCCTGTTATCTTATCGAATGATCTTCTATCTATCACGGCAGTCATGAAATTTGTGAAATCCCGAGCGTCACCCATCTTGATTTTCCTAATTTCAGCACATAAATCACTAGAAATCGAATTCCAAACGGATTCGGGTACATAAGCTCGGCTTGCAGCAGAACATTTCTGACCTTGATATTCGAATGAACCTCTAAGTAAAGCAACTAATAATCCTCTATGATCACAATTAGGATGGGCGACTACGAAATCTTTTCCTCCAGTTTCACCAACAATTCGGGGATAAGAACGAAGATTGGGTAAAGCAAGACCTATTTCTTGCCACAGTCCTTGGAAAGTTGCTGTCGATCCTGTAAAATGTAATCCCGCAAAATCAGGATTAGATAAGGCAACTTCTGTAATTTCTGCACCAGAACCAGGGAGGAAATTTATTACACCATCTGGTAATCCTGCTTCCATCATTAATTGCATCAAAACATAATTCGAGTAATACGAATTGCGACTTGGTTTCCAAATAGAGGTGCATCCGACTATTGCTGGGGCACTGGGTAGATTAGCGGCAATGCTTGTGAAATTAAACGGAGTAATTGAAAGAACAAAACCTTCCAAAGGCCTAATCTCAGTTGAATTAATAACACCTTCTGGAGATACTAAAGGCTGGAAATCATCATGGAATCCACGCGCATAATGGCAGTTAAAGCGCCAGAAATCAATTAATTCACAAGCCGCATCAATCTCTGCTTGAAATACTGTTTTCGATTGATTAAGCATAGTAGATGCATTCACCCTCATGCGCCATTCACCTGCCAATAAGTCAGCAGATCTTTCAAAAATTTCACATCTTCTTTCTAAACCTATATCTATCCAAGACTTTTGAGCATTAACCGCCGCTTCACATGCCTCTTCCATTTCTGCTTTACCCGCTAAATGAACTTTAGCAATGATATGACCGTGGTTGTGAGGTATTACTTGAGTAGTAGTTACACCGGTAAATATTTCTTTACCGTTAACAATACAGGGGATTTCTAGGATCTCATTCATCTGTCTGTCGAGTTCATTCTGAATATCAATCCTCTCCTGACTACCAGGCGAGTATCCAAGAATAGGTTCATTAACAGGATGGCTCATATTGTGATGCTATTGCATAATGCATTTTATCATTACTAATAGAAAAACTGGGTGTTAATTCAACCCCATTCATTGGGGTCATCTTTCTTTGCCTTTTTCCATTCCTTGTAACATGACTTACAAACAGTTACTCTACGTGAACTTCCAAGAAGACCATCTTCACCCCAAACATCAGCTGCCCTATCAAAAGCAAGCTTCCTTCCGCCTATTTTCTTATCCGCCCAATTATCGCAATCAGCAACGTCACAACGAGCTTCTCCAGAATATTCTTCTTTGACTTTTACAGAAGGACCTTTTGCATCTGAAGCTTCTTTCTGCTTCTTTTTAGCTCTGGATTTGAATCCCATGAGTATTCGGAAATGAACTTTGGATTAGAACGTTACCTCTTCGGAAGGTACATCAAAGGGTCCATTTACCTTGGCGATTGAGGCTTTTCTATCAGGTCCTACACCAACACTAACAACTGGGATTCCAGATAAATATTCAATTCTTTCCACAATATGTCGAACTTTTTCAGGCATGGCTGCATATCCTGTACCCTCTGAACGGGAGAGATCTGCCATAGAAATCCATTCCTCATCAGAGAGCGCAGGGAATCCTTCATGAGTCTCGTAAATAGGTTTACATCGAGCAACTTCATCGGATGTTGTAGGGAAATATTTGATTACTTTTCCATCGAAGTCATAACCTATGCATATTTTAATCTCATCTAAACCTCCAAGAACATCGAGTTTCGTCACTACAAGGCCGGTGTATCCATTGAATCTGTGAGCATCTCGTAATGCAACCATATCTAACCAACCGGTCCTACGAGGGCGACCAGTAGTTGTTCCGTATTCATGACCTACTTGTGCCATATGTTGCCCCGGACCTCCATCAAGAGATAATTCAGAGGGGAATGGACCGTTACCCACCCTGGTAGTATATGCTTTAGTAATTCCAAAACACTGTTCCACATGCCCTGGATGAATTCCTGCGCCATGCGTGGCATTTGCGCGACTGGTTACCGAAGAGGTGACGAATGGATACGTCCCTTGATCAATGTCTAGCATAGCGCCTTGAGCGCCTTCGAGTAGTATTTGTTCGCCATTTTGTAAAGCAAAATCCACCATTAACCCAGTAGGCCTAATTGTATCAGGATACCTATCGAGTATCCATTGTAAATCTGATTTGAGAGATTCTGGATCTATCTTTTCAGAAACACCTACTGAATCTAATTGTTTATTCATCCGGATAGCAATAGCAGAGAGTTTCTCATCATCAGGAATGATTCCAGTAATATCACAGAAACGGATACCTACTCTTTCGATTCTATCTCTGTAAGCTGGACCTATGCCTCTACCTGTGGTACCAACTATCTTATCTGCAGAGTCATACAATCTGTGGAATGGTAAAATTACAGATGCTCTCTCACTGATAAACAGCCTCTTCCCTTCGGGCCTTTCTTTAGTGAGTGAGAACCATCTTTCTAGTTCTTCTTCGAGAACCCAGGGGTCAATCACCATACCGTCACCAAGAACTAAATTACAATCCATAGAGGTGACACCGGAAGGAATTTGATGCAGTTTAAGTGTAGTATCCCCTAAAACAATAGTATGGCCAGCATTATTCCCTCCTTGGAAGCGAACAGCCCACGTCGAATTGGGTGCTAATTGGTCAATTGCCTTACCTTTTCCTTCATCTCCCCATTGGGCACCTAGTACAATATTCGCTGGCACATTGGGTCCGGCTGAGCCGAAGGCGAATGAATAGTTCGGTCTAGAAATCTTGAAAATAATACCAATATATAGATGAAATACTCAGCAAAGCGATTATCAAGGGTAGGCAGTTCGGCTTGACTATATGGCTCAACGTCACAGTGTAGCAGAGGCTCGTCTTCTCAAGAAGTGGATATGCATGAAGTGCTCGGCAACACACCGTGGATCAAAACCTCGTTGCTGCCGAAAGTGTAAATATACTAACTTAAGAATGAAGGCAGCAGAACGCCGAAGTACTTGATTTAATTAGATTAAATTATACACATTATCGACATTCTTTTTACTAATAATCAACTTTAATTAAAGTTGAAGTATAACTTTGATAATTATTTATTACGGCGTACTTCTGTTAGAAGTGTCTCCAGAGCAGTTTGTATCTGCAGACATAAGGGGCCAAAATGAAGAGGTAAATTCGCATCATTGAATATATCATCAAGAGTTGAGGCCGTCATTCCAAGTCTCAAATCCATCTGTTTATCTTTGTTCAATAACCATTTGTCTACGGCTTCTTTAGCAGAAGATCGAATATTTCGGGGGACTTGGGAATCGTCAAGTTGACCTAGTACAGATGCAATCTGTTGGATGCGAGATTCGATGTCAGACATGCTATCACTGAACTGTCGGCAAAAGCCATGTCCTTAAGCGCATCCCCGAATCAAAGTAAACTCAACCATTAGATTCAGCTTCCCATGTAGCCCATGGCATGTCTGTATTAGCTACGCCAATGCCGGCTCCGGTTGGCCCTAAAGCAATTAATCCAACAGAATGCTCAGGAGATATTAAACTCCGAATACCCCATTCCATAGAATCTTCTAAAGATATTTCTTCATTTTTTATACGCTCGTATACTTTATTGCTCAAAAGCGCCCTCGTAATTGCTTCTCCAATACCTGTTGCTGCAACTGCTAAACAATCTTCGGCCCAAAAACCTGAACCGGGAAGAGGGACATCACCAACTCTACCAGGCGGACGGAAACTACACCCACCCGTGCTTGTAGCGACGACAATCATGCCACTATTGTCTCTAGCGATAACCCCTACTGTATCCCCCATAATTTCGGCGTTTATATCGCCGATTTGCCCCTCGGGTGACCTACCTGCGACTTTAGATCTCTGATGACCCCTATTGTCTGCCCATATTCTAGCGCCTTCAGAGGTTAATCCATTTATTTCCTCATCAAGTAAATCTGCTGCAACTCTAATGGGATTTGGTGTATCTTCCATTGCTATTACAAAACCTAATCTACCATCTCCTATCTGTATTGATGCATCTGTTAAAACTGATCCATCGGTACGAATAACACTACCTGTGCCCGCATTAAAAACGGGATCATCTTCTAAAATTACACACGCTTCTACTGCAGCCTCAAGGGCATTTCCACCCGATTTGAGAATGTCAGCTGCTTTTTGTACCGCTATTTCTAGATTCTCTTGACGATTTGGTCCAGGACCAGCACCACCATGTGCAATAACTGCAGGGACTATGATATCCATATTTGCTACTCACCTAATGCATTACCTTGATAATCTGTACTAAATTTAATCTTTAATTGAAGCAATAATGCCAATACAAAAACAAAACCTGCCACTCTAAAGCAAGTATGGTAAGTCCATAAACCAACTCCTTCGACTGTTAGAGACCAAATGTAAGCAGCAAGAAGAGGACCGATAATTCTAGCTAACGCTCCGTACCCCTCTTGCGCACCCATAACCGCCCCTAATTCATAACCGGCATTATTGCTTTCGAAAGTTAATAATGAAGATTGTGTAGGAGAGAATAACGCATTACCTATGGCCAATGCTGCTGAACTAACAAATACAAGCCAGCTAATATTGGATGGAACATAAGGCAAACTAGCAATCCCTAAACCCGATAGGAAAGTCCCAAATATCATCAAAGTTTTCATATTGAACCTATCTGTTAATTTACCAATAAGGCCACCTTGAACAATAACTCCTAAAAGGCCAATAAAGGCAAATATCCATCCGTTTTGCATCTCATCAAATCCTAAACCACCGTTTTCAACCTCCATCGCAGTAAACAAAATAAATGTGCCATGCATCATACTAAAACCAACCATAAAGAGAAAATTAGCTAGAATTAAAGTGGACACATTAGGAAGTTTCATAACTTTGAGAATATTAGTGAAAATTTCACTGAACTTTTTTAAAGGAGTACCAGTAGAAATAGTTCTAGATTCAAACGGAAGACTCTCAGGCAGCCTAGTTATAGCTAATGAAAGAGAAATTAATGAAAGGATACTGGAGAATATACATGGCAACAAATAGGGATGATCTACCCAAAATAAGGTCTCAAAAGGACCACCCAAAGCCGTGGCAGGGTCGGATAAAATGCCTCCAATAAATGGACCTATCATGAAACCGAGACCGAAGGCGGCTCCAATCATCCCCATTCGACGAGATATCATATTAGGTTCACTAATGTCTCCAATATATGCCCTAGCTACTGCAATATTGCCATTACCTGCACCGGCTAAAAACCTAGCAATTATTGCCATAGTGATACTTTCAGAAAGACCGAAAACTATGAAAAATATTGAATTGGATATTAAACCGAAAATTAATATCGGTCGTCGACCATATCTATCACTTAATGCCCCTAGAATTGGTGTGAAAATAAACTGTGCAATTGAGTAACAAGAAATTACCACACCTACCCACAAATCTCTCCTTCCAATATCTACAATTCCTTCCGCTGAAGCGAGATCTTGGATGAAATAAGTTAGAAATGGAATGACTAAAGTGAATCCTAACATATCGATAAAAACAACTAGGAATAAAATCCCCATTGGAGACTTCTCACCCTCTACTGCCCTCATACATTCAGACCGTGAAGGTACAATACTTAGTATTGAGTACAGAATTATGCTGAAGGTTGAGTATCTCCACTGTTAGAAATAGTATCGATAACCAACGATAATCTTTCCACCAGAGATACTTTCTCTTCCGAACCAACAAGAGCATGTTTTAGCACCTCATCTAGAGAGTCAACTGGGATCACGGTAACCATTGATTCATATTTTTCATCGATGAGTACATCTTGCATGTTAGAACGAGGGATGATGATAGTCTCGATTCCTGATTTTGCTGCTGCTTCTATTTTAGCAGAAACTCCACCTATTGGAAGAACTTCCCCTCTTATCGATAGTGAACCAGTCATAGCAAGATTCTGCTCAATAGGGACACCTTCGAATGCGCTAATTATCGCAGTTGCCATAGTAATCGAAGCACTGTCTCCATCCACATTGTGCGTACCAGGGAATTGAACATGGATATCGAAATCTTTTATGTCGTTTCCTGTTAATTTTTTAACTACTGCACTGATATTGGTTACTGATTCCTTTGCTAAATCGGAAAGACCACCGGTCGCAATTACTTGACCTGATCTACCATGTGCTGCCGTAACCATTGCTTCAACTGGTAATACTACGCCTGAATAATCTGAAAGTCCGGAATCAGCACCTAAAACTGCCAATCCATTAACTCTTCCAATTCTGTGACCTTTATTGACAATCATAGAATAATCCGCCTGGCGCTCAAGGTATCTATCAGCAACTTGTTGTTCTAATGGCTTTGCAATTGCTCTAGCACGAATTACATGAGATGCCGTTGTTAAATCAGCATTTTCTTCCACGGCTAAATCTCCAGCAATTCTGACTAAGCCACCTAATTCACGTAGTCTCAAAGATAAACGACCACGTCGGCCACTTCTTCTTTGAGCTTCCTTTAGGATTAGTCCGATAGATTCTATATCGAAATGAGGAATAGGTTTACCTGAAGTTTTCTTCCTTTCATTTACAACTTCTTGTGAAACGAACCTTACTAAACGACGACGATTTCTATCAGTATCGGGCATATCTGTATTCACATATACTTCATAACCATAACCTCTGATTCTACTCCTTAGAGCAGGATGCATATTTTGTATACTATCTAGATTGCCTGCTGCAATTAGTATGAAATCCGTGGGAACTGGTTCAGATTTAGTGAGAGCTCCTGATGATCTTTCAGAACGCCCAGAGATAGACAACGCTTTTTCTTGCATTGCAACTAACAATGCTTGCTGTTCTTCCATTCTAAGCATTCGAATTTCATCAATATATAGAACTCCCTTATTAGCTCTATGGACGGCACCTGGTTCTACTCTTTCATGAGCAGGAGTTGCTAAATCTGCACCCGATTGGAAAGGGTCGTGCCTTACATCCCCAAGTAAAGCTCCAGCGAGAGTGCCTGTCGCATCGATGAATGGTGGTTCTTCATTTCGTTCATGTTTAACTAGTAATTTAGGAATATTTCCTTCGTCACCTGCAGTAAGCCTACCTCTAAGGAAAAAGTAACCGAAGATAAGCAAAAACGAACCGAAAATTAAGGTTAATATTTCACCACTTGAGAGTGTTGCTAGTACCAAAGCAGCACCCACAATTAAGACAATAAATAGTAATGTACGGTTTGTTCTTTCTCTTTGTTGTCTAATCAATGCTTTACGTTCAGAGATTATTCTTGAGCCCCTGCCTGCAGGAACGGTCCTTACTTTGGGCTCATTTTCATCATCTTGATTGCGATAAACAAGAATATCTTCTAACTGTTCTTTAGGAAGAAATTCAGTCATAGAACGTGCTAACATAGACTTGCCAGTTCCAGGTTCGCCGACCATAATTACGTGCCTTCTCTGCTCCGCTGCTTTCCTAACAACTATTGATGCGGCTTCTTGACCAATTACTTGATCGACTAGATTCTTTGGAATGGGTACATCAGCAGTTGACTTAATCTTAACTTCCTTTATCCATTCTTCAACGGGTGTTTTACAAATTGGATCTTTTTCTGCTGCTACACCAAACGCAGCACCATCTTCCCAACTCTCAAGAGGGGTTTTTTCGACATCTAAATCTTGCTCAGCGTCTGACAATTGCATCCCTCGGGGTTAGTCCTGTAAGTCTGACCTTCTTGAAGGTGCGTCATAGAAGCATTTGCAAAAAACTCACCTAAGACGGCGAAGATACTCTTCCCCGTAGTAATGCCATTGCTCCATAGTCCAACCGTCTGGTAAACCACCAGGGGGTAATTTGGCGACCATAGGCGGCGGTGGTGGAGCTATATTTTTAGTCGCAAGAGGAGGAGTAATTGATTGCTGTGATAGTAATCCTGATAATTTCTCAGGATATGTATTGTAAACATCGGCAATTCTCTTCTTTCGCCTGATTGCGACATTTAGAGAAATAATCGTAGATAAAACTACTAGCAATACTAGACCCAATATTCCAGACATCATCATTACACTCATCTCGAAACTAGATCCTTCGACATTATCTGAAGGTTCTTCATCGATTATAGCTTCAGGTAAAGTAGCATAAATCTTGTAAGTTTCTTCTGTTAATCTGTCCATTCCATCTTCGTCGACAGCTCTAACTGTGAAAGTCATATAATCTCCTATCCCTAATCCTTCACCACCTATATGGTTGACAATGAATGGCCCTAAATTATGAGATATACCAGAGGTATGACAAATTCCAGTAACTGTGTTACAAATACTCCAAAATACTGCGATTTCAGATAGAGTTAATTCACCAATATTTGTAATCTCAACTGAGGGGTTAGTGTAATATTCAGTTGTATCTATAGAAATTGTCAGATCCCCTAATGAACCAAATTTCCAAACTAATGGTAGTTCATCAACTACATTTACTAGGAACGAAACCGTTGAAGAATCACCATATCTATCCTCAGAAGTTACTGAAACTGTTTGAGGACCAGGTTCTTGCCAAGACATCACTAAAACTCCTGTTATTTGATTCCATTGAGTAGACCCAGGGACTTCATTGCTAACAACAGTCCATATCTCATCATCAGAATTATCGACATCGGTTATTCTGTCCGATAACTGCATATTTACCACATCTCCTGTTTGTAATGTGATTTCTTCAATATCAGTTAAATCAATATTTGGAGCGTCATTAACATTCAATACATGGAAGGTTACAACTGTATCAGAATATTTCACGCCATCACTTGCTCTGACTGTTATGTCGACTATCCCGTATTGATCATCATCAAGGGAGACAACTGACAAAGAGTGACCGTTCAAATTAGCTTCAACAAGAGTCTCATCTGAGATACCTAACAAAGACAATGAAAGACCAGCAACTGCTACCGGATTCCCTGCATCATCGGTATCTGAAAGGTAATTAGTGAAAGTAATACTACCATATCCACCCTCCTCAAATGATTGAGTATTAATTGGAGACCAGCGAGGCGCACCGTTCTCTATTACATTAAATAAAATTAAACCAGAATTCACATCATCCCCATCATCTACATTAAAATAAATCCCTTGAGGTAGTGGATTTCCATGGCTGTCTCGCACAACTTGTGAGAATCTCACATTAATCTCAAGATTTATTGGATCCCATGAAATAAATCCTGGGTCGTCACTAGAAATCTCTAGCATCTGTAGAGGAGTCTCGGCATCATTGATTAGGCCAATTATAGATACTGATTCATCAGTATCGACTTTCACAGTGGGCATACCAGCATATTCATTGCTACTACTTGAGTAAATTACAGGAACTGAATTTTGTAATATAAATGCATTATTTGATTCAAGCCATTGACTACTCTGACCTCCTGCATCGGTCCACATAATTCTAAGATCGTAAGATCCTACTTCTGAATTTAATTCAGTATTAATAGTATAAAGATATCTAGAATTGCCACCATTCCCAATTATTTCTGGCACATCTAACCAAGTATCATCCCATAATCCGGAGTTTGATTTTGAATATTGTAAAGAGGGATACATAGAATCCATTGTATCTACTAAATCATTAGCAATTGCACTGACTTCGAATTGTACAGTACTTCCTCTATTTACGTTTGGTGATGAAACTGCAGTAGGTTTACTCGGAATTGGGGGCAAGTCATGTAAGCCTGAAACATCTAGATAGTTATTGCTTGCAACTCGGTCACCTTCTAAGCCACTAAGCCTGGCACGGAATACTGAAGTTCCCGATGGCTGCACTTCAATAGAAGATGTGTCGAAATTAACAGATATTGATTGTGTAGAACCAGTTGCGAGATTAGATCTAATTGTTGCACCACCTAAGTACTCCTCTTCAAGTCCATTCAAGTAATAAATATCGACATTGCCACCTTCAGAATATGAATCTACACCATTATTTCTTAAAGTTGAACGTAATAATAAATTATCCCCTTGAACGAAACCAGGATTCCCCTCAATTATGAAATCTGAAATTCCAATATCTACTAATGGAGCCATGTCTAGATCAACAGCAGCATAGAAACTATTGTATGTACTATGAGGTCCATCCATTAATGCAATTACTGGCCAGAAATTTTCGTATTGAGTATTTCCACCTGCTGCTCGAACAATACTCAGAGGTTTATCCCAAGAAAGTTCAGAAGGATTACCCGGAGATAGGATCAATTGTTCAAATCCATTATCATTAGTGTTTAGTAACCATGATCTCCAAACATGATGAGGTTTGTAACCATCGTCATAATTCTCAGCCCCTGAATGTTCAGTAACTGCTGCATAGACATAAACAGAAACCGAAGGTAAAGAACCTAGGTAAGTAACAGTAAGGTCAGTAGTTACTGTTTCACCAGATGTATCTAAAGAAGTTGATAATTCCATTGAGAAATCTGATGACGATGGAGCCATACAACCTCCTGATGAAAAGGTATTGTCATAGAAATTAGTTCCTCCAGCACCTACCTTGTAACAACTACCTGTCTGTTCATCTGCGAAAGAAAATGTAGGATAACCACTAGATGCTGCCATGACGTGATCTCTGCGTGAACCTGAACTACCAATAGAATCAGAAGGCCAACCTGTGCCAGAACCCTGGAAGAATGAGATATAAGTGAAGTCTTCAGGATTTGATGTTTTGAGGTTGTTCAATGATGGAGATGCACTGCTCATGCAAGGGCCACACCAATGTGCACCAACATATTCTCCAAAAACAGTGTGCCCAGGACTTGATGCGAATAATGGTGCCGCTTCCATTTCTAACTCATTGAATCTAGAATCTGGCTCTTCGGAGCCGATTAAACCAACTTGAGACATTGTCAGCATTAAACAAACTAATGACAGCGCAGAAAGAGAGGATGACAATTTACTACGTAGCATCGTTAATAGCCTTTACAACGTTTACTATAACCTTAGCGATTTAATGATTAATAGAAAATCGTAAATTTATGGTTGATTTAATAATCAAATGACTTGAAATCATAGAGCCTTCGCGAAGAGAATGATGGTTGGAGTCAAGGATTCACAATGGGTTGCTCTAAGGGAAGACGATGGAAGAGCGTATTTACTACAAAATAAACCAGGAGAAATTAAAGTCAAAGGCCTAGGAAGATTTGATGCAATGCAATTATTAGATGGTTATTCAATTGGAGAACGAATTACTGTAGGGCAGAAATCACTTACTATAGTCCAAGCCGCTTTACCTGAAGCTAGGCGTAATATGTTTAGACGCGCTCAAACTATAGGCATAAAAGATTCTGGATTTCTACTTTCTTGGATGGGAATTGGTGTAGGAAGTCGCGTATTAGAAGGTGGCCATGGATCTGCTGGATTGGCAATGCATATAGCTAATGTTTTAGGCAACACGGGTACTTTAATCTCAGTAGAAATTCGGGACGAACATGCACAAGTAGGGAAATTAAATATGGATAGACTAGAAGAAATTTTACCGGAATTTCCAGATTGGCACCTATTTGTAGGAAATCTTGTAGATGTAGAAGAAAAAGTTAAACAAATATGCGGAGAGATAGATGCTGCAATCATAGATATGGCAGAGCCATGGACTGTAGTAAATTCGATTATACCAACCCTAAGAATCGGAGGAAGAATTGCTTGCTATTGCCCTACTACTTCACAATTAGAAAAATCTTGGAATGCATGCGAAAACGCGGGGTTAGAGATAGAATGGGCTGGAGAAATAATTGAACGAAAGTGGAGTAAAGCGAGTAAAGGTGGAGTGAGACCAGGGAATCAACCCATGGGCCATACTGCATTTTTGATGATAGCAGCGAAAATTGCATCTGAGGAAGAAGAATAGATTTGATTCATAACCAAGTATTCGTCCGCACATTCATGCGAGACAGTAGCGAGTGGGAGCCTACATCCTATAGAACACATACAATAGGGCAAATTGTAAGCAATGGCTTGACATTGGTCGACAGCGAAGTAAGTATTGCGGGATACGCTGAAACTATACGTGGTAGAGGGGCTATTTGCTTCTTAATGTTGAGAGATGGGACAGGACACATTCAAGCATTCCTAAAGAAAGACAATATGGACCCTGATACTTTTGATTTAATCCAGTCTGCAACACGAGAATCGACCATTCATGTAACTGGTAAAGTAGCACAAAAAAGACCTCCCAAAGTAGCAGAAGGAGAACCATTACCTCCACCTGAGTATGAAGTTAATGTGACTTCAGGTGAAATTCTTGCTACTGCAGCCACACCTCTACCCGTGGGAGTTATTGATGATGTTAAAATCGGTCTCGACATTAGATTGGATAATAGACACCTAGATCTACGAAGATCACACGTAAATGCGATGTTTCAACTAAGAAGTAAAGTATTACAGTACGGTAGAGAACATCTCATAAAGGAAGGATTTATGGAAATGAATAGTCCAAAAATTATCGCTAGTGCTTCAGAAGGAGGGACCAATCTATTTCCAATGATGTATTTTGACACACCTGCTTTCCTCAGCCAGTCCCCTCAACTTTACAAACAATTAGCGGTCCTTGGAGGTCTCGAAAGAGTTTTTGAGATAGGGCCTGCATTTAGGGCTGAAAAACACGACACATATCGGCATCTTAATGAATTTATATCATTCGATATTGAAGGTGCATGGATGAATGATGAAGACGTCATGGGAGTTCAAGAACGTATGATTCACCATATTTGGTCTTCAGTTTCAGAAAATGATATGAATTTGATAGACGTGATCAACCAATATAAATCTAGTCAAGGAGAAGATACTATTTCTGTAGAAATACCTCAATTACCATTCCCAAGAATTTCATATTGTGAAGCTATAGAAATTGTAAAAGCAGGAGGTGGCGAAATAGAATGGGGAGACGATATAGAAAGCCATCATTGTGATTTGATAGCAGCGAAATATCCAGGTTTCCATTTCTTACCTCGATGGCCAATGGCTATGAAACCATTTTACATCTACCATAATAAAGATGAGAAAAGTAGTACAGGAGGACAATTAAGTAGAGGTTTCGATCTAAATTATGGCCGTGATGAAATGACAAGTGGCGGTCAAAGAGAACATAGAGTAGATATGCTCGAACAAAACCTTAGAGATATGGATCTTAATCCAGATGACTTCAAATTCTATACAGACGGATTCCGTTACGGCGCTCCTCCTCATGCAGGTTGGGGATTAGGTGTTGCTCGTTTACTAATGGTACTCACTGGTGCGGGGAATGTGAGAGAAGTTGTATTATTCCCCAGAGATAGAACTAGAGTTACACCCTAAAGGAAAAGTAAGAAATATGCTTCCACAGTTGAAAATGTTTCTTGATATTGTTAGTACCTCTGATGATGTATTCGGCATTCCAATAAAAGGTATGATTTCTAAATTATACAAAATGTTCTTTGCTGCAATGATTGTATCATTAGTTGCTGGAATAGGTTTGGGATACTTGATTTTTGTAGTTATTCTTTGATCATAATTACAAAACACATCACCGAAAAGAATGGGTATCAGTAACCCCTGCGCTAAATGAGAATTATGAGCAAGCCGACCTTTGCATATTTACTTCTGAAAGAACACCCATATGGCAGAGAGATGCTGAAACAATTAATCTCAGAAGGATTTATACCTAGTATTATTATTTCAGAAAATTCTAAAATCGCTGACGAAGAAAGAGAAAAATTTCTTACAAGAATTGAGGGAAATCCGATAGCTCCAGAGATAGGAGTACAATTGAGAGAATTGTTGACAAAAAATATACAAGTTGAAAATATAGAGGTCAAGATACATAATTCTGCTGAAGTCATGCCTCACATTATTGGCTTAGATTTAGATCTCATCGTATTCGGTGGGACGAGAATAATTAGAGGAGAAATATTAGATTATCCAAAACACGGAGTAATCAATAGTCATCCAGGGCTATTGCCGGAATGTAGAGGTTCAGCATCCCCTGCTTGGAGTGTATACCATGATATCCCAATAGGGGCATCCACGCATTTCTGTGACAATGGAGTGGACACTGGTCATCTTTTGCTAAGGAGAGAAGTCTCTGTTAAAAGAGGTATGAAATATGAAGACTTATGCTATGAAACACTAGTTTTAGCAGGAATTTTGATGAAGGAAGCATTGATGGCTTATGAGGAGGGGAAGTGGGATCAAATGCGTCGGCCTCAAGGTGAAAGTCCCAACCCAACTTTCCGTAACGCTCCTGATGAAATCTTAGAAGTGGTAAATCAGAAATTAGAAGATGAAACTTACGCTCATTATGTAAACTAGGTGTGAAAAATGGAAAACTTACTCGATACTAAATTCCCATATGCAGACAATATTCTAAAGGGGAAAACCGCGCTTGTTTGCGGTGCATCAAAAGGAATAGGAAGAGCCACTGCTCTCATGTTAGCGAGAGCTGGGGCTCAGGTCATAGCCTGTGCAAGGTCACCTAATGAATTAGAACTATTATCTGAAGAAATGCATGGTGATAATCACATCATATTAACTTTAGATTTAGAAAATATACCTCTACTAGAATCTAAAATTAAGGAGCTGATTAAACAACAACCAATACATATACTGATTAATAATTCAGGTGGACCCCCAGGAGGACCTCTTCTATCTAACACAATAGATGATTTTGAGGCCCCTTTCAAAAGACATCTATATGCGGCCCATACTATCACTCGTATCCTAATGCCAGCAATGAAAAGTGAAGGTTATGGAAGAATTGTAAATGTAATTTCTACATCAGTTAGAGAACCTATAGACAATATCGGATTATCAAATACACTTAGAGGCGCAATGGGATCTTGGGCGAAGTCACTATCTCGCGAATTAGATCCTTGTATAACAATAAATAATATACTCCCAGGTTTCACAGATACAGATAGACTCGAATCTCTTGCTGGATCTATTTCTAGTAGAACTGGAGAATCAATCGAACAAGTACAAGAAAAATGGATGAGTTCTGTACCTATTCAAAGATTAATTGACCCTTTAGAAACTGGTGCAGCAGTGACTTGGCTCTGTCTTCCGAGTAGTGGAGCAGTGAGAGGAATTAGCCTAGCAGTAGATGGCGGAAGAATGCGTTCAATATGAGTGTGATATAGTGCAATTTGATATTTTTTTCTCAATCTCACAAACACCTGATACAACAGGTTACATCCCTTCTGAAAATGAAATGTTCTCTAATTTCTTAGATCAAGTAGAGTTAGCAGACGAATTAGGATTTGGAGTAGGTTGGGTTGCACAAGCCCATTTATCTACTGAAATACAAAAAAGAAATACTAAGCCAGTAGTTCCGCATTATCCAGGAGAAGTAGGATTATGCACAGACTTCTTCCAAATCGCACAAAAAATGTTCTCAAGAACTAAAAGAATGGATGTAGGCAGTGCAGTGTTATCAATCCTAGCTTCGGGGGGACCTATAGCAATAGCAGAACGTGTAGGCTCATTTATTGCACTACATGGGATGATGGAAGAAGAAAATAGACGCTTACACATAGGATTCTCTGCAGGAAGATTTGAGTTCATGGCTAGGCCATATGGAATAGTGCCTAGGAATGAAATCGAAGAAGCGGCATGGCCTGCTCTCAGAGGACAAATATTTGCAGAAGCATCAGAAATATTTCTAAGATTATTAAGTGGAGAAGTAATTTCATCAGAAATGATTAGAGATACAATTCTAACTAGAGATAATTTTAGATCTGATGAAGACTGGGAGAAGGTACAATTGGCTTCAATGAAACATAATGATAGTAATGATTTACCTGAATTGATCGAAATACCTCACAGATATGATTTCGAGGAAATCAAGACCATACCTCAAGAATGGAGGCGTGAATTACTTAATTTAGTAGTAGGCAGCCATGATCCAAAATTACAAATTGAAGTTAATAAATGGAGGCCAGTACAAGTTTTCAACCTCAGCATAACTCCGGCTCATGTCATTGATGCTACACATGAAAGGATGAGGCAATACTATCATCAAGATGGAGGTGAATGGAATAGGAGTATGATGCCACGTACAATTATGGTATTCATAAATAATGAAGAAGGTTTGACATCAGAAGAACAAAGCCTTGCTGCTAAAAAAGAGGCGAAAGCAGCTCTTACAACATACTGGAGTGCATTAGAAGGTACAATAGACCCTGCAAAAGTAGAGCGTGCTAGCGATAATGCAGTTATTGGAAATGTGGAAGAAGTGGTAGAACAGATTTCACAACGATTTGACAGTAATGATAGGCTGATGTGTTGGTTTGATTTTTTCAATCATGACAGTGAGAGAGTAAAACGGGACATGACAGCTTTTATGGAAAAAGTAGCACCAAATATTGAGGAGAGAAAATAAATGAGTGAGAAAAAAATCATTAGACCATCATCTGTTTCCCCCGGAAGACCAGGGTCAGCAGTATTTCCGACTAATCCGTTGGGAGAAAAACATGAGGGGATAGCTACAGGAAGAGACGTAGAATGGGAACCTTTAGTTGATTTTAGAAGGATGGACATTTCAGAAAATACAATCCATGGAGCCGTTGCTTGGGCGCATGGAGATGAAATTGTACATTCATTCGGAGGCAATGTACTTGTTTATGGAAGATCAATGATGAAGCCATTAATGATGAAAACTTTTGCTAAGGTATTAGATGATGAGTTGAACTGGGAACAGAAAGCAATTTCATGTTCTTCACATAATGGCGACACTGAGCACGTAGCCGCAGCCCAGTCAATTCTAACTGAATCTGAATGGGGGCTTATGCAATGTCCATTAGATGTACCATTAATTCAATTTGGAAGACAGGTTAGAAGACCAAGAAGATGGTTTCATACATGTTCTGGAGAACATGCTGCAATGTTGAAGGGACTTCGAAAAATGGGAATGAATAGAGCCGGATATACTTTGCCAAGTTCACCATGGTTTCCTATGTTCCTAGATGTTCTTAGAAGTTATATGAATAAGCCAGATTGGGAACCATTGAGAGTTGCTAAAGATGGCTGTGGTCTTCCAACTGTATCCAATACCGTCGATGAACTGGCGGTAATGTTTGCGGGCCTTGCAACTAATAAAAATGAAGACTGGATTTGGGAGGCAATGAATAGAAGTCCTGATTTAATAGGTGGATTCAATCGTTTAGACTCAACATGTCTTAAAGCAGGAAATGGGAAATTAATAGCGAAAGAGGGCGCAGATGGATTACTCGGCCTATCAATAGAACATCCAGACTGGCCAAAAGGCCTAGGTGTGGTAATTAAAATTGCACATGGATGGAATTCTCAAGCAACTTGGTATGTCGCAAGAGCAGTTTTAGGAGTTTTAGGGATTGAATTGAGAAACCCATACCCATTGCATCGCCAAAAGGCATTTATTGTCTCTGGGATTGTTCCTGAAAAATACCAAGAAGCTCTAGAAAAAGTCGTGACATGGGACGAATGGGATCCCGATCAAGACAGATTCAATCTTGATTGGAATGAGTATTCAGCAGGTATGACACGTAAAGACCCATTTTCTAATGAAGGCGGGTTGGAGGGATAAAGTGAAACTCCAAAATTATATCTCAGGAACATTTGTGGAACCTGATTCAGGAGAATGGATGAATGACTATTCACCCGCTACTGGAGAAATTATTGGCAAAGTGCCAAAATCAAATGAAATTGATGTGGATAGAGCAGTTAAATCTGCCAAAGAAGCATTGCCATATTGGTCTTCTTTGACACATAATCAAAGGGCAGACTGGTTAGATAAGATTGCAGATTGTTTAGAATTAAAGTATGAAAATATTGCATACTTAGAAAGTAAAGATACGGGGAAACCAATTTCTTTAGCGAGAGAGGTTGATGCCTATCGTTCAGTGAAAAATTTCCGATTTTTTGCAAACATGATAAGAGATTTAGAAGTAGAATATTTTGAAATGGAAGATGCCACGAATAGAGTAATCTACAAACCAGTAGGAGTAGGAGCACTCATAACACCTTGGAATTTACCTCTATATTTGCTTTCATGGAAAGTTGCACCTGCAATAGGAATGGGTAATACGGTGATTTGTAAACCAAGTGAATTGACACCAATGACTGCAGATTTATTGATGAAAACAATTGATGAAATTAATTTACCAAAGGGGGTGGTTAATCTTATTCATGGAGATGGAAAAGGTGCAGGATCACCGTTAGTATCTCATGATGGTATCGATCTAGTATCATTCACAGGAGGAACATCTACGGGATCAATAGTTGCACAATCAGCAGCCGCATCATTTAAGAAATTAAGTCTTGAATTAGGTGGTAAAAATTCAAGTATAATTTTTAACGATTGTAATTTAGAAAAAACTGTCACAGGTGTAGTTAGATCTGGTTTCTTGAATCAAGGACAAGTCTGCCTATGCGGAAGTAGAATACTCGTTCAAGAAGGAATTTATGATCAATTTACACAGAAATTTGTTGAAGAAGTTGAGAATATGAAAATAGGTGACCCTTCGGATGAAAATACAGCATTAGGGGCATTAATATCTCCTGAACACTTATCAAAAATTGAAGAATATATACGAATTGCTAAACAAGAGGGTGGGAGAATTCTTACAGGAGGGTATCCATGCCTACCAAAAGAGTTTGAAAATGGAAATTGGATAGCTCCTACAGTAATTGCTGACTTAAGTGTAGAATCACGTTGTTCAACTGAAGAAATATTCGGACCTGTCGTAACTATTCATAAATTTACTAATGATGAACATGCAATTCAAATTGCGAACAATACAAGATATGGCTTAGCAGGTAGTATTTGGACCGAGGATTTGGAGAAAGCGAACAAGGTCGCCGAATCAATTCATACTGGAATGATATGGATAAATACATGGCTTCATAGAGATTTAAGAACTCCGTTTGGTGGAGTAAAAGATTCAGGTATAGGAAGAGAAGGAGGAAGATGGAGCATAGGATTTTTCTCAGAAACAATGAATATTTGTACCAAGCATGATTAACGGCGGTTCTTTCTACCTTTTCCTCTCTTTGCTTTACCAGATTTAGAATCCCAATTCCGTCCCGGTTTATTCGACCAAGAACTAGTATCAACGTCTGAATAATTGCTTTTTTCTAGCTTCTTTCTTAATCCTCTAGGCAATTCTTGGACTGATTGAACGTCGAGTTTGATGCCAATATCCTGTTCAAGTCTACGTATACCTTCCCCCCCTGAACCAATCATTGAACCTATTGCAGAATCATCAACATAAACAGCAGCAGATGAATCTGTGAGGAATTTTGCATGTTTCACAGTGATACCAGTTAGCCTAGTTGCCTCCCTCTTCAGTTCTTCTGCAGCCAAATTCCAAGCGGGACTACCTCCATCATCGCCTGAACCGGTTACGGGAACAACAGCAATTTCTGAGCCAAAGGCAAACATTTCATGAGTTAAACGATTGGAAGGGAACTCTCTAATTTCAATAACTGGACGGCTTAAATCTGATTCCATACCAGTAGGTGCTCTAACTACCATTTTCAGTTCTAGAACTTGGTTTATTTTTCCTTTTTCAATATGAATAACTGTATCTAGTACTTGAGAAATTAAACCAAGTTCTACTTTACCAACTAGCCTCTGTATAGCCTGAAGACCACTATTAGCATGAGTAACTCCTAAAAGACCGACTCCTGCTAATCTCACATCACCGAATATTTCGAAATCACGCGCTCGGCGAACTTCATCAAATATTACAAAATCAGGCCTTAATAAGAAGATAATTTCAGCTGTTTTCTCTAAATCCCCTTCTAAAGGTGCATATTGTGTCACTCTCTGGGGAACTTGTAAATCCCTAGGAGATTCCATAGTTTTTACCATAGCACCCATTTCTGAGTCAAGATAAGAGGCTATTGCTTGAGCAAAAGTGGTTTTCCCAGAACCAGGTTTACCTACAACAAATATTCCTCTATGGTGGTTTGAAATTCTATTAATTAATTCTTGATCTAACTTATAATCAGATAATTGTAAATTAGCAACTGGGCGGACAACAGTAATTTCCCATGCATCAGAGAATGGAGGCCAGGCACAACTAACTCTTAAATCTCCAATCTGCATAACTTTGCAACCCTCACGTTCAATTTCTATAAAACAATCAGAACGTGCTGAGTTTTGCTCAATAATTAATGACAAATCATCTGAAAGATTTTCTAAAGATGGTTTGTCCCACAATTCTCTTTCGAGTTCATTAAGACTCAAAGAAGAAATATGCCCACTTTTGACTCTAGGCTTACATTCAGCCTTCAAGAATACAGTAGAGACGGAGTCATCCAATAGCAATTCTTCGAGAATTTCAGGTAGAGGTGGATGATCTCCAAACGATGCCATATACCTAAGATGGGCTCTTTAGATTTCATGTTTGGCCTATTATTGGAAATAATGCTTCAATTAACTAAACATCATCTGAATCCTAAAAAAGGCGGTAAGACTGAAAGTATAGTTGTTTAGCCACGCATGATAACATGGTATCTGTTGGAATAATTGGTTTAGGTTCATATGTCCCTCCTAATGAAATGAGTAATGAAGATTGGATGGAATTTGTAGATACGAGTGATGAGTGGATAACAACAAAAACTGGCATGAAGAAAAGAAGAATTGCAAGCCCTGATGTATGTACTTCGGATCTTGCAGTAGAAGCATGTAAACAAGCTCTAAAAAATGCAAATTTACTTCCCAAAGATATCGATTTACTGATTTTGGCTACTTCTTCACCTGACGTCCCTTTGTCATCTACGGCAGGAATTATTCAAGATAAATTGGGATGTGTAGATTGTGCTGCTTTTGATATAAATGCCGTTTGTGCAGGGTGGGTACATGCACTAGATGTAGGGTCAAGATTTGTAGGGACTAGTGGATATGAAAATGTTCTTGTTGTTGGCTCAGAAATATATTCAAGAATCCTAAATTGGAAGGATCGGGCGACATGCGTATTATTCGGAGACGGAGCGGGTGCAGCTGTTCTTTCAAAAGTGAAATCAGGAAATGGGATATTAGGTTCATGGTTGATGTCAGATGGTTCTGGATCTTCAGTAATTGAAATACCATCAGGAGGTGTACGAACTCCATTTAACTCAGATAATTTTGAAGAAGGACAACAGTATTTCCATATGGATGGAAGAGCAGTTTGGGACTTCGCAATCGAGGCTTTTCCTCAAGCAGTAACTAATGCTCTTTCAAAAGTGGGGAAAACAATAGATGAGGTTGACCTGATTATCCCTCATCAAGCCAACATAAATATCATAAAAAAAGGAATGGAGAAATTAGGCCTAGATATGGAAAAAACATTCACTAATTTACATAAATATGGGAATACTGCGGGTGCAAGTGTACCAATTGCAATGCATGAAGCAATGGATAAGGGACTGATAAAAGATGGAAGTTTAGTAGTTACTGCAGCATTTGGTGGCGGACTAGCATGGGGAGCTAACGTAATTCAATTCTAATAGTTATGAAACTGAACCCAACCACCAGTAGCGGCATCGTGCCTTAATATTGAATCATCAGAATTTTGACACCAAACCTGTCCAGTTTCATCTGCCCAAACTTTCTGACCATACTCATTGACAGGGGTCCCCTCAGGAGGAGTTATTTTTTGTGGCTTAGGTGGAGTGGGTAATTCATCAAGAAGTGCATCAATGTGAGAGGTGCTTCTCATCTCTTCTACCACTGGCTTTTCGTCCTTAGATTCAACATCTGTTAATTCTTGATTTCCAATTTCGTTCACTGCAGGCATCCCTTCATAGGCGTAATCAACTTCAATCGTTGGTTTTTCTTCTTCAGAGGCGTCTCTTTCATCTAACTTATTTTTACGTAAGCCAATGACACCTAAGAAACCAATTATTACTAGTATTGAGATACTCACAAGAATACTCAGAACAAACTGAAAATCATTCTGAAAATATTTGAGGCCGGGGTGTGAGTCTGAATTATCTCCTTTACCATCGCCATCAGAGTCTTCCCACTCAGATGTATCATTAGGGAAAATATCATCTGAATCGATGTAGCCATCATTATCAGTATCTGCCAATAATGGATTAGTACCATATTTTATCTCATCAATATCTGATAGACTATCCCCATCATCGTCAGTATCTGCATTGTTCCCTATTCCGTCATTATCTGTATCTACCCATTCTGAGCCATCTAGGGGGCTCCAATCTTCAATATCTGGATAATTGTCATTATCGTCATCTGTATCTATTAAATCACATTCAAGATCTGAATCAGTGTCCAAAGGGATAGATTGTGATAGCATAGGATCTGTTTCACAAATTAATTCCATAGAATCTGACCACCCATCTCCATCATCATCTGTATCTGAATTATCACCTATACCATCTCCATCAGTATCAGTATCTTCAGAGGGGTCTTTGGGGAAAGCATCGAGTATATCGATCGTCAAATCGTTATCATCATCATTATCTTCGCCAATATCTTGACAACCGTCAGCATCTGCATCGCTAGATAAATTGCTTATCCAATTAATAAGACCTGGAGTGCAATCATCTACTGAATCTATTCGGCCGTCTCCGTCATCATCTATGTCATCTAAATCAATAATCCGATCATCATCTGAATCTAGCAAGCAATCGTCAACTGAACTGGCACCCTGAATAATAGTAATGTAATGTGTAGGGCATGCCCACAAGAATGTACTTCCTGGAGAATCAGTGTAGAAATCATATGGATTTATCTGTTGATTAGATTGAGCCTCATCTGATACATAATACCCTATATCTGCATCAATACAAGATGATTGTGCATACGATGGCTGGTAAGTTCCAGGCGAACAAGGAGTTTGAGAAATTGACATTGAATCAGAGGAGAAATATCCGGGTTCAGCAGAAATACAAACCGTTTGTTTAGTTGAAGGCTGGTAAGTACCGGGAGAACATTCAACATAATTTGATTGGCCTAAATTCAGAACAAAAGTACCTTCAGGAGCATCTAAACAAGAATCTGATCCCTCGGATGGCTGGTAAGTACCTTCTAGACAAATATTCTGAGACGAGGATCCTTCTGTAGATACAAAGTGACCAGAATCAGCAAGAATACAAGAATCAGGACTTATTGATGAAGACGATGGATTATAGCTCCCAATCGAGCATGGTACTTGTTGATTCGCTGCAAATGATGAGACATAATGGCCAGGATCAGAATTATAACAACTAGATTGACCTGCTTGAGGCTGATAATTCCCTGGTTCACACGTAGTTTGATTCGTCGCTCCAAACATATCTACAAAATATCCAGAATCAGCATCAATACAAGAGGATTCACCACTATTGGGCTGGTAAGTTCCAGGAGAACAAATCAATTGTGATGATTCTCCTTCATTTGGTACATGATATCCGATGTCGGCATCTAAGCAGTCACTAGAGTTAGTTGAAGAAAAATTTGGATTATAGGTCCCCGGGACACATGGTGTTTGAGAAGGTGAACCTAGAATATCTACGAAATAACCTGGAGTCGCATCTAAGCAACTTAAACTAGATGTTGAAGGTTGATAAGTCCCTAGACTGCATTCGGTTTGAAATGCTGAACCATTAGTAGGAACATAATGTCCGGGTGCTGCCTCAATACATCTGAATTGACCCATAGACGGCTGGAATGTACCAACACCACAAGGTGTTTGAGATACCGATTGAGGGGCTGAAGAATAGTTCCCTTGGCTTGCTTGAATACAATATGATTGTCCAGAATAAGGTTGGTAATTACCAGGAGTACATGGACTCTGATAAGTAGATGCAGGAGAGGAAACAAAATTACCTGGAGATGCAAGAATACAAGATGTTTGACCCGTATTAGGTTGATAACTACCATTCGTACATGCTATTTGATTGGGTGAACCTGGAACAGACGTATAATATCCAGAATCTGTATCTATACAAGTTGTCTGAGCAGTTTGGTTTTGATATGTCCCTGCTAGGCAAGACTGTTGACTAGTGGCACCTACAGTATTGACATAATAACCAAGAGAGGCAGGGGTCTGTATAAAAGAACCAAATGCAGAAGTGTAGTAACCTAGTGTAGTCGTTAAACATCCTGATTGACCGGTTAGTCCTTGATAAGTCCCAGGAGAACAGGGTATCTGTGACGTCGCACCAGAGGTAGATACAAAGTAACCCTGAGCAGCGCTTGTACAAGATGCACTACCAGAGTTCGGCTCAAATGTACCAACAGAACATAACTCTTGATTTACCCCTATTTCTGCATCAATCAGATTACTGACATCACCTATTATTGAGGAATCGACAGTATTGAAATAGCTTAGATTCATATAATATTGACCTGTGAAATTTATTCTTTCAATTTCAATATATATACTTCGTGACGATGAACTAGAAGTGCTATTCGTACTAACTGATTTGGGACTAAAACCAGAACTATTGTTAGAATCAATGATACTGAGAGTTGAACTATACAAAGAAATACCGATTTCGGCATTTGAAGACTCGACATTTATCCATACTCCATATAATTTATCAATATCAATCATATAGTAATCGTACACATCTGAAGAGGAACTTATTCGAGCAGTGTAACTAGCGCTGTTAGAACTTAAATTATTATAACTAAGGTTAGAATCACCTGAATCACCAGTAGAAGTAGATACAAAGCTACCAGGGTCTGAAATTTCACAAGATGTCGAGCCTATTTCTTGTTGATAGTAACCTTCTGGACAAATTGTTTGAGAAGGAGATGCTAATGAATTAACATAATGTCCGGCAGAAGCCTTACTACAAACTGATTTACCTGTTTGGTGCTGATACTCACCCAGAGGGCATTCAGATTGATATAATGCAGAAGATAATGAATAATGTCCAATAGAAGACTCGTTACATGTGATCCTTCCCCACGAGCCAAGATCACAATTCATCCATCGAGCAGGATTATTTGGATACGGATCTGTAGGAGAGGGGACACCGTCTCCATCGTCATCTCCAGTCATATGCACATCAAGCAAGTTAGTTATTCCATCACCATCCATATCTTGATCTGAAAAGGAAATTTCATGGCCATTTGAAAAATTCATCAGATAAGGAGATATTAAAAAATTCGTAGTATTATCGAATTGACCATCCTGATTTCCCCAGCAGAATATATCATATGAGTTTGATATAGAACAAGTCGATTCTAAACCTGAGGTGATTGCGATCATATCATCTGAGATATTTGAAGAAGAAAAATCTACATACTGAGGTATATTGGTATTAGAACCCGTGCAACCACTTGAAGGTATAACAGAAGAGCACTCACCATTTCCAAGTTGACCATAGGTATTAACTCCCCAGCAATTAATCGAACCATTATCTAGTATAGCACAAGCATGAGAATTAGTACCCTGAATAGAAATTGCTGAACGGCCAGACTCTAAAGACAAAGAGATTGAACCATTAGTCAACTGGCCGCCAAGAGATGAGATAGTGTATGAATAGCCCCAACAACTAATAGAACCACTTGACGAAATTACACATACACTATATCCTGGCGTTGATATTGACACCACACTTTCGCCAATCGAATGATTGACTATTACAGGAGTATTACTGTCAGTAGTTGTACCATCAGCAAATATTCCGTAAGAATTGTCTCCCCAACAGGACACTTCTCCAGTATTCAGTAAAGCACAGGTGAAATCTAAGCCTGATGAAATTGAGACTGCTGTTTTATTCACTCCAAGATTAACCGCAGTAGGAGAATTTCGATTACTATTCGAACCATCTCCTAATTGCCCCTTATTATTCCTACCCCAGCAAGATACAGACCCATCATCAAGAATAGCACAAAAGTGATTATTCCCTTGACTTAATGCAGCTGGAATTTTATCACCTAAATCTACATATCCGCTTAATAATTGTTGGTTACCTAAACCAAGTTGACCATAATTATTCAAGCCTGAGCAGTGAAGACTGTAATTACCTAAAAGAGAACATTGACCTGAAATTGAAATCACATTGCCTCCAGAGAAATTTGCTGAACCATTGATGAAAGAAACTACTGACCCATTATCAAGAACTAAGTTAGGGCTATCAGAGTTCATTTCAAAAACTGAATTTGAAAAAACATTTCCTTTTTCAGAACCAGGTGAATTAAGCCCAGATACTGATTTACTTGCAGAGAAATATTCATTTTCAGTCGAATCAATCTCTTCGGATGAATCAATGAAATTAAGAATTGGGACTGTTAGAAATAGTAAACAAATCGTGGCCGCAAGATATTTTTGCACTGGCATAATACTGGACATACAGCACTAGCGCCTATCTGGAGACTATCACTATTACTCTAGATTGATATAGTCATGCATCACATTTCAATACTTTTTTAGCAATCGGAGGAATCTCAAGATTAGCAGAACTGAAAGCCTGTTCAACGGAAATGAAGGGCGTATCTGATTTACGGCTTGCTCTAGCTCGGGAACTTATGATTCTCCAAGCACCTTTTTTACCGATTCCAGGGATAGATTCTAGCTGTTGTTGAGATACAGAATTGATGTCAAGATTTAATTCCACGCCTGAAATACTCCTCATGCCATGGCCAGTCACTAAGATATCAGATTCTGTTTCGAGAGGGATATGATAGGGGATTCCAACTAAAATTGGATAAGCCCCTATTTGTCGGCCAAAAGTAATTCCCGACTTACCATATATCGATGGATCTCTGTGTATTGGATTCAAGACTTGCTCGGGACGGCGTATTCTATCATCATGCGTTTCCCACCAGATATCCTTTAATATAGAACCAAGAGGAAACATTTCTTCGAGCAATGGCTTGTCTATATTTTCACGAACTTTCTGTTTAAATGAGCGGAAATCTACGTCTGAAATTTCCTGAAAACCTTGACCTTCGACCTGTCTTATATTAATACGTCTTAGCCACAATCCTTCTGAGCGTAAATCTTGCAATAATTGGAGATTCAATGAATAACTGTGTTTATTTTCACCGTTCAGCCCTGCTATAAAGTTAAGACCGGGGAGAAGTTTAGGGAGACCTCTGTCCCCCCTAACACGACCAAAATCATTGATGTGACGTATTGCGATTTTCAATTGTTCGGCATCACAATTTAACCAATTCATTTCATGAACATTAGGGTCAGCTGATTCTAAACCAAATGATAATACTGCGCCATCACTAAGAGTATCAATCATAGATTTGGTTATTTCTGTAGATGGTTCAATATTTTCAGCAACTATTGAAGGATTCCCATTATCTACATGTAATATGTTTAATCTTTCATCATTTCTTGCCCCATATAGAACCTTAGAAATCGGTTCGGGGTTAGGAATCGGATATTCCATATCTATGACCCCTTCTGCACGATATGTGTAGATGTCTGTTGCACCTCCAATTCTTATATTTCTTACACCAGAATCTATAGCGCCGGAAATTTCTTTCAACACATCATCTTCACTTCTCCAAAGAGGGACTCCTTTTTTCGGTTCTATACAAAATTTACATCCTCTCTTAAATCGTACGCAGCCTTGATAAAGTTCAACTTCATATGTTAAAGGCCCTGTGCGTCCATCTTCCGTAAAAAGATCAGGATGAGTAGTCACTGCCTTAGAAGTAGAACCTTTTTGGGCCCATAAAGACCATTGTTCTTTAGTTCTCTTACCGTGCTTCCAGATACCTGTTGAGATATAGTGGTTTAGAGATGCATCAATATCGTTAACTGCACAGAAAAGATTACTTCGTAAAGGAGTCCATCCAGAATAACGCCAATTTTTAATTGCCCACCCTCCACATAATATTGGTTGCTCTCTAGGAAATACTGCAAGAATTTCATCCAATTCTTTTTGACTGATCGGAGTTCCTCGAACATATTTTCCAGGAACTATTGAACCAGCTAGAACTACTGTGCCAGATAATTTCGATAAATCTCTACGTAGCTTATCTCTATCGTCCTTATTCTTAAGAAGAGATTTATATCTTAATCTCCATTGATCTATAGTGAGATACGTATATGGTATACCTCTAGATTCAAGGACACCACAAATATAACGAATATGAAAACCAAGATAGTTTGGAACTCCAAATGCAGCAGGCTCATCTTCATAGCCATCAATTACAAGCCACCCCTCCATATTGGTAGGGGAATCTAATACAGCCATTAATAACTCGCTTATTTTCTGCGGCGTGAACGCCTATCATTAGAGCCACCGCGTGACTCATTTGATTCTTGGACACTGATTTTTCTTCCATGAAATTCAAATCCGTCTAATTCCTTAACTGCTTTTTGGCCATCTTTTAGGCTAGAGAATTTTATGAAAGCAAAACCTCTTGACTTACCAGTCTCGCGATCTTTAGCGATATGGACCTCTGTTAGTTCACCATAGGTAGAAAATAATTTTCTTAAATCATCTTCATTGGCATCCCAAGAGATACTACCTACAAATAACTTGACTCCTGATGATTCAGCGGACTTTGCTCTAGCAGATTTCAGAACTGCACGCTCTGCAGATAATTCTTCTTTAGTTGCAGTGCCATCATTGACCTTATTCATACAATCACGGCATCGTATTGGTTTCCCAGGTGTGGGTTTGAAAGGAACTTCTGTAGAACTCGAACACATAGTGCAAGTGGTTTTGTGCATTTCTCTACGTTGGCCCCCTGAACGATTACCTCCTGAACGGTTATTGTTGCGCATTTTAGCAACAAATGCTGGAACTTCATGATTTATACCTCTTCTAAAATCTGCTAGAGGAGAAAGATATGGACGAACTCCATCGTGTCCAAGCATTTTCTCAGCCTCAGATGACCATCTTTCTCCAGGCCTATTTAGAGATTCAACATTCGCCCCTTCAGGTATAGTATATCCATGCCCAAATCCGTTAGAAAGTACACGGTATCCGCTATAATCACACCTAGGACATGATACATTAAAATCAGGTAAGGAATCACTTTTCTGTAGTATTTCTCCACAAGGAGGACATATTGCATGCAAAACTCCTAATTCAGGATTTTCACGAGTTGACGCTTTGAGCATAGGTTCAAACTGAGTTATTTTAGCCCGGACTATGTCTCTTGAACGCATTGCATCACCAGCAGACGGGATGTATCGATCGACAAAGTCTGTAACATAAATATCTGCGAATAGTTTCAAAGCAGGGATTGTCCTCTCTCCACCATCTTTATTTTCAATATGAAGAATTCTGATTTCGGCAGTTTTAGCATTGAGACGATTTACTTGACCTATCACTATGTCACCGATTTTAGGCATGTTAGCAGTAGAACCTTTAATCTGAACTGATATCGTCCCATTATCTTCAACTAACTTACCTGAGAGAGATGCAAGAAAACCAGAATTAGTAGAAATTATGCCATCTCCCAAAGTTAATCCTTCGTCGACTGCAACGGATGTTCCCGGTGTGACGAAGTCGCCTGCTGAAGCATTCATTGTGCTGGCGACCGGTCAACCACGTATGAATAACACGGATGTTGAGAATCAAACATTTAGTTAGGGCATAGCCGCCAAAAACCTACTTTTGTCATGTCTCTCTGTCTTTTATGATGAGAATATTTAGCAGGTAGTGCAAAATCCGCTTCACCATACATCTCCACATCCCAACCTTTAGATTCGAAAAATGGACGGATGTGAGTTGCACTCGCACTATGGAGTAAATGAGCAATTGAACCATTTTTCAGAATCATTTCTAAAAAAGGTCTATCGGCTTTTTCTTTCTGTCGACCCCATGGAGGATTACAAATTATCAAATCGACTTTTTTCAAAAAGGTCCCACTGCTAATATGTTCATTGACTATTAAACCAGAATTTAGAGCATTATGTTTAATTAAATTCTTCTCTAAAGTACTACACGCTTCAATGTCGGTTTCAACAAAAATTACTTGTTGAACTCCTAATTTCAACGCCGCTATACCTAATATACCATTACCTGCCCCTAAATCTGCTACTGTATAATTATCATTAATATCACCAAATGATGCTATGTCAAAAAGTAAACGAGCGGCCAAATCACCGTCTGTAGAATACTGTTCTAAACTAACATCATTACAAGGATGTGGCTCTAAATCAGAGAGCATCATAGCAAGATGACGGATTCTCATAACCTATCGCAGATTGCTTATACGTTTGAATTAATTCTAATTAATGTCCCGTAAAGAACTATTCATCAGATTATTCGATTCATCTAAAATTCCATCTGCTAAAATTAATTCAGCTAAAAGTACACCATAACCTGCTGCTCCAAGAATTGTATTATCAGATACTACTTTAAATCTTAATTTTTTCCCTGTGACTTCTATTTCGCCAATGGAAACCGCCATCGCTGCAGAAAGATTTTGATTAGGATTTCGTGATTCAGAGCCAGACCATCTATGTTCTTCAACGTCTAATTTACCGTCTACAAAATTAATTATGTTAGTCGAAGAAGGAAGCCTTGAATCAAAAGATTCAAATGAATATTTTTGCCACTCTTCAATGACTTTGTGCGCACTTATTTCATTGACGAATTCGACCTCTATTGAAGCTAAATGCCCAAATTCGCGAGTTACACGCGAACACCAAACTTTACTACCAAGATTTGCTTCTTGGAAAATACCGTCATATTTTTTCCCTAAAATTTTATTCAACTCCCTTACCACACTCTCTGACTCTCCTGGAATTGCAGAATTTATTGGCATACCCATTCTGCCTTTAGTAAGAAGGCCCCTACCGCCTCCTGAAAGTGACTGCTCCGTAACTATATTCACAGATAAAAAGTCAAAATTAGAAATTAATGGATGTAAAGTCAAAGCTATAGGGACAACCATACAGTTACTACATGAGATTAAGTATCCTGTCCCATAATTTTGAGATTCTAATATCGTTAAATGGTCTGAATTAACGGTAGGAATTACAAGAGGGACGTCACTATCCATTCTATGAGCCAATGCATGACTAATGACAACAAATCCTTCTCTGGCTAATCTCTTTTCTACCCTAATTGCTACATCTTCGGGTATGGCAGAGAATATGATTTGGACATTTTCTGCCTTCAATTCGAAAATCAACTGATCGATGTCAACTAAGTCTTTGACTACAATATCGGGCAATTTTGGCCGAACTTCATCTAGAGACCAAGGTAATTCACTTATTTTTAAACCAACCGTAGAACTAGAACCAATGACTGATACAGGATTTAGCCAACTATGATTGACCATTCTTTGAAGATAACGTTGTGCTACAAGACCTCTAGAACCGAGAATTGCACAATTCACTGTTTCCACGCTCCCCATACGTGTCGCAAGAGCGCAAAGTACGTAAGAACAACTGTTTATCGATTAGAGAAAATATGATTTAAACAACGAGTTAAAGTACTATCGATATTTATTCTAAATTATGGAAATTACGGGACTGGTATACATCTCATTGGGGCTTTTGCTTGGAGGCACCATAGGCTGGATGTTATCTAAGCAAAAAATGAGTGCAATGATTATTCGTTCTGAAGAAAGACTTGCAGCCAACATGGAAGGAAAGGATACTATGCGTGCAGAATTCCAATCAATGGCTCTAGAAGTCGCCAAAGATAGTAATGCGGCGTTTCTTGATCTTGCCGAACAACGATTAGGTAAAGTTCAGGCAGAAACAGAAAAAGACTTAGTCGCTAGAAAAAAAGAAGTTGATGATTTAGTATCTCCTCTTAAAGAGCAATTGGAAAAACTTGCAAAGTCGAATTTAGATTTAGAAAAGAACCGGATAGGGGCCTATGAAGGGATCAAAAGACATCTCGATAGCCTGGATCAAAATACTCGTTCACTAGGACTAAGAGCCGACAATTTGACTGAGGCATTGACTGGATCGTCCCAATCAAGAGGAAATTGGGGAGAAGTTAAGTTACGTAGATTATTAGAAATCGCAGGAATGACGGAGCATGTGGATTTCTTTGAGCAAGAAACCACTGATGATGCAAGGCCAGATTTTGTAATTCGTTTACCTAACTCAGGAACTATACCTGTTGACTCTAAAGCAATAGGAAAGAAGTTTTTTGAAGCCATAGAAAATGCATCCGATGACGAAAAATCAGAATTAATTATTGAACACGCCTCGGGTATGAGGAAAACTGCGAGAAAGTTAGGAGAAAAATCATATCATGACAAACTAGAAGGTGATATTGACTACGTAGTAATGTGGGTTCCAAGTGAAGCCCTGCTAGCTGCCGCCTTTGCCGCTGATCCAGATTTACATGAATATGCATTGTCAAAATCTGTGCTAATAGCTACACCAGTGACAATGTTAGCCTTATTGAGAACGGTGGCAATCTATTGGCAACAACAAGCATTAGCAGATGGTGCAAAGGAAATATATGATGTCAGTAGGGAGATGTATAAGAGAACTGAAGTATTCATGAGACATGTAATGAAGATAGGGAGTAACTTAGACAATGCTGGAAAGGCGTATACTGCAGCTATGTCCTCATATGAAAATAGAATATTGCCACAAGGACGAAAACTAGAAAATTTACAGGTTAGCGGAACTCTCCAAAGTTCCCTACCTGAGCCTCAAGAGTTAACAAATATCCCTGATTCTAATTCTGAAGATTATTAATCATCGAACATTTCGCTGCCATATATGGTACAGTGGCAAACAGGCAGATACCACCCCGTGGTCGATTTACCAGAACATTATGAGATACGAGACTTTACTGGAGGAGATTATACACCATCTAAAATGACGTATGACATAGGTAAATATGATGAATTAAGACCAGGGATGTATAATACTGATTTGTTTAAAGACAATAGATTCTTGCATATTGGAATAGATATCGGAGCGCCAGTAGGAACTCCCTGTATGGCTTTTGAAGATGGAGTAATTTCTCATTTTGGATATAATCCAGAAGATGGAGACTATGGAAATGTCATAATTACAAAACATATTATTGGTGGAGTTCCAATTTGGGCATTATATGGGCATTTAGATTCTAATTCTATCTCTAAGAAGAAGATTGGCCAGAAAATTTCTCGTGGTGAAGTTATTTGCT
>Ga0209666_1000161_pt1 | contig 52898 bp, 41 predicted proteins | sample SaaInlV_125m_DNA_FD_184679 | JGI IMG/M metagenome (GOLD analysis project Ga0209666, IMG submission 184679) | Marine microbial communities from expanding oxygen minimum zones in the Saanich Inlet - Saanich Inlet SI037_S3LV_10m_DNA (SPAdes)... | ecosystem: Environmental > Aquatic > Marine >...
CGCTCGCAATGGCGCCAACGGGTAAATAATTTGCCTCCTGGCGAGTTTGTGCAGTCGAGGCTGTAAAGTCACGTTCCCGAAATTCGTGGCCAGTCCGCCGGGCCGCGGGTGCCTCTTGCCCGTATCGCCGCCCGGATATCAGCTCGTGACAGCACACGATGACGGCCACTCCTGGTATATCGTGTTAGGTTTCGGTTTCACCATGCGAGCTCGTTCTTTGGCCTCGCAGGATGCGCTCTCGACGACGGAGACGCTCAGGCTTGTGGTCGAGGATGGATCGATCGAGCGCGCCGTACGCTTGTCGGTGTTCGGCATGGCCAAGTCGGCGTGCGCCTCCACCGTCGAACTCGGATTGAAGAACCTTCCCGGGGTGATGTCCGCGAAAGTCTCTCTGCTCACTGAGACCGCGGATGTACGCTTCGACGAGAGCAGAATCGGGCTCGAGAGGCTCCTCGGCGCTGTCGAGGAAATGGGCTTCGCCGCCACGCTGCGGGACGAGCGGGCGACAACTTCGGCCCGAAACCATGTGAAGCTTCACGTGACGGGCATGACGTGCTCAGCATGTAGCGGCGCGGTGGAAGCCGCGTTGCAAGGGGTGCCGGGCGTGAGCCGGGTCGCGGTGTCTGTCACCACCGGCAGCGCGATGGTGGAGATCGAGCACGGGTGCACCGTACTTCCGGCCACTCTGATCACAGAGGTCGAGGACGCTGGTTTCGACGCCGAAGAAATCAAAGAAGTCGAAGAGTCAAGGGTACGCCTGCTCATCGAGGGCATGACGTGCTCGGCGTGCACGGGGGCGGTCGAGCGTGCCCTCACCGACATGAACGGGGTCGAGACAGTCTCGGTGGCGCTGCTGCCGGAGGGCTCCGCTGAGGTGCGATTCAACCCCGATCTCATCGGACCGCGTGACTTCATAGAGGTCATCGAGGATGCCGGGTTCGACGCGAGGATATCGTCATCGGATAAGCTCGGCACATCGAATCACGCGGCATCAAGCGAGGTAGAGAACTACCGGAAGCTGTTCTGGGCGAGCTTGACGTACACTTTGCCGACGTTTCTCATCAACATGGTCTTGCCACATTTGCCGGCTTTCATCTGGATGTATAAAGGGTTTGTTCAGAAGGTCACCCTCGCATCGTTTTTGAAATGGGCCTTGGCTACCCCGGTGCAGTTTTCCATCGGGTGGCGGTTCCACAAAGGTGCATACAAGTCACTGAACAACGGGTCGGCAAATATGGATGTCCTCGTCTCCCTCGCGACCAACGTGGCATACTTCACGAGCATATACCTCATATTCCACTGTCTGCTGACGGGACACAACTTCGGGAGGGATTTCTTTGAGACGAGCACGATGCTGATCACCTTCATTCTCCTTGGCAAGTACTTGGAGTCCGCTGCCAAGGGATCCACATCTGAAGCCATCTCGAAGCTCCTGGACCTCACTCCAAACTCAGCTATCCTTCTCAAAGAAGTTTCCGGATCCGACTCGAACGAATATTCAGAGGAGACGATATCGTCGACTCTGATTCATCGAGGCGATCTACTGAAGGTATTACCCGGATCTCGCATCGCCGCAGATGGTGTTTTAGTTGAAGGACACAACGTTCACACCGACGAGTCTATGATTACCGGCGAGTCCCTTCCGGTTCTGAAGAGAATCGGAGATGGTCTTGTTGGCGGCACCCTCAATTCGGGAGGCGCGTTTATAATGCGTGCCGAGAGAGTAGGTGCAGATGCTTCACTGTCACAGATCGTTAAGCTGGTGGAGAATGCGCAGCTAGCAAAAGCACCGATCCAAGCCTTTGCAGACAGGATATCAAACGTCTTCGTCCCTTTCGTCGTTGCAGCTGCGATGACCACTTGGTTTGCGTGGTACATCGCCGGAGAGCTTGCTATCTATCCGGATTCATGGCTTCCTGAGGGTGAAACCAAAATGATATTCGCAATCATGTTCGGCATATCGGTTTTGGTCACAGCCTGCCCTTGTGCACTCGGCCTCGCGACTCCTACGGCAGTAATGGTAGGGACTGGCGTGGGGGCCACAAACGGAATCTTGATCAAGGGCGCCGACGGGCTTGAGCGCGCAGGTAAAATTACTATTGCAGCGTTTGATAAGACGGGCACGTTGACTGTGGGTAATCCAACTGTGGTAAACTTCAAGGTGTTCCAGAGCGGCATGACAGAGCGGCAATTTTTACGCGTGGTAGGAGCCGCAGAGTCACAGAGCGAACATCCCATCGCGAGAGCAGTAATCAAGTTTGTGCGTTCAAAGCTTCCCGAGGTTGAGGTTAACAAACCCGAGGATACGGGCGATGACGCGCAGCTGAGCTTACCTAAAGTCGAAGATGTCAACATAGTCCCAGGAGAAGGGCTGACTTGTCGCATCGCCGGTAGCGAAGTTATCGTGGGTAACAATAAGCTGCTAACGGAGGCCGAAATTGAAATTCCCAAGGACGTGCAAAGCTACGTGGGCCAGATACAAAGAGATGCACACACGTGTGTACTGGTTGCTATGAATAGACAGGTGATAGGCCTATTAGCCATCACAGATCCAATCAGGCCCGAGGCTGCGGGCGTCGTCGCAGCCCTGAGTCGCATGGGTGTACAGAGTCACCTGGTGACGGGTGACAACTGGCAAACTGCGCGAGCCATAGCTGCAGAGTGCGGCATTGTCTCCGTACACGCGGAAGTGTCTCCCGCTGGAAAAGCGGCGAAGATAGAAGAACTCAAGGCGGCGCCCATGAAGACAACTCTCAGCGGTGTCGTCGAGGTTGAGCATAGAAACGTCCCGGTTGTTGCCATGGTAGGTGACGGAATCAACGACGCGCCGGCTCTGGCCGCGGCGGATGTCGGGATTGCCATTGGCGCTGGAACAGACATCGCAATTGAAGCTGCAGACTTTGTTCTGATGCGAAGCGACCTCGAGGATGTAGTTGCTGCGATCGACTTGTCTCGGAAAACTTTCCGTCAGATACAGTACAACTACGTCTGGGCGATGGTTTACAACCTTCTCGCCATACCAATAGCAGCTGGCGTTCTGTATCCCAAAACACGCATTCAGGCCCCACCTTGGGTTGCTGGCGCTGCTATGGCTTTCAGCTCAGTTTCAGTTGTGTGCTCCTCGCTGTCGCTGCGATACTACACGCGGCCCGACCCCGTGTTGCGAGGGATTCGAGTCGAGGAGGCTGGCCAGGAGATGACGACCTACTCTCAACAATAGGAATAGTGCTATAACTTTAGGATGTATTCGACAATACTTGTAGAACTAATGACCAAAGAACTCTCACTCCTTTTTTCTCGGCGGCGGTGGCCCGCGAGCCTTCGGTCGCTTCTTTGGCTTTGCCTTTTGGCGAAGGTCCAAAAGGCCAGGGGGTGGCGTGATCTCCAGCACGCCGCGCTCCATGTCGACGACGGGCACGATTTCCTTCACAAACGGGACAAACACGTGCTCACTCGGTCCTTTGTTCGTGGCAGGTTTCTCCTCGTTCGCCTCCCCGTCACTGCTCGGCAGTGGTGGGACGGAAATCTTAAGTAGATCGTGCTCCCCCGCACCCCTGTAGATGTCAATCACGACGCCAACGTGCTTCCCGTCTTCCTTCATGACAACCTCGCAACCCTCCAGCTCGGACGCGTAGAACTCGTCGTCACCGTCGCCGTTCTGCTCTTCACGCAGCTGAGAGCGGTCCGTCGACGAGACGAAGAGACGCCTACCGATAAGTGCATCCGCGGCGTTCCTATCGTTCACCCCCTTGATCTTGATTAAGCACTCGACCCGGCCCTTACTGGTGACTTCGCGACCGCTGACAATCCTAATCTTGGAAACAGCGCCGGGGGCTTTGTTGTATTCCCCACCCACGCCGCGGCCCTGCGCCTCGTCCTCCAAGTACTGCGTGTTTGGCGCGAAGAATCTCTCCTCGACGAAGTCAGTGAACGGCATGATCCGCACCTCACCTCGCAAGCCGTGAGCGCTGACCACGGCACCAGTCTGCACGAGCTCCTCCGCATCGAGCTGGGAATCGTCCGAGGCGGCGGCGGCGGTGCGGATTGGCTGGTTCCTCCGCGCGCTTCGACGGCCGGCACGGCGGAGAGAGGGCGTTGGCAGTGTCGCCCCGCTTATGGACGCTAACATAGACACAGACATCGCGTTCCAACACTTGAGTCGGGCAAAGATTGAAGGCACTCGCCGCTCCTGTGTGCCCAGGTCTGTGTGAAATCGAGGGCGGCACTTTTGACAACAGAAAGTTTGCCAAAACGAACGCGTTATCCATCCGACGTGGCACAGAGCACACCTCAGTGGCCGCCAACTACTGACCACGACAGCCGCTGAGCCAGGGTAAACATGTCGGCTGAAGGATCTCGTAAGCCGCAGGTGGTCGTCGTCGGCGGGCAGTTCGCGGGTAGGCGCGCTGCCAAGCTTCTGCGCCGGGGGGGCAAGTTCGGCGTCACGCTCGTCGACGCGAAGAGCTTCTGGGAGTACACCCCGGGCGCCCTGCGCTGTCTGGTTGAGCCGAGGGCAACGCGACGTTTGCTTCAGCCTCATCCTCCTGGAACCGTGAACGCTACCGCGGTGGGTTTCGAGACAGCGAAGACCCAGGAAGGGGACACCGTGAAGAGCGTGAAGCTGAAAGATGGGTCGAATCTCCGAGCGGACTATGTCGTCCTCGCCACTGGTTCCTCCTACGTCAGCCCAATCAAGGCCGCCAGTGACAAACCGTGTAGCGTGGAGGACAGAAAGAAAAACATCATGGCGGCGCACAATAATCTAGCTTCGGCGCCCAGTGTGTTGATCGTCGGCGGAGGAACCGTGGGGGTCGAGTTGGCTGCCGAGATCGTCGGGGTGTGGGGAAAGTCGAAGAGCGTCACAATCATCACGCCGCACAGTCGCCTCCTCGAGAGAATGCCCCCGCGAGCCGGCATACTCGCTCAGCGTTGGCTCACCAAAAAAGGCGTGCGCGTCATTCTCAACGATCGCATTGAGAATTGGGGTGGTTCGAAGACTGGGGGTGATCCGGCGCTGAAACCTTCGGGCGGCGCGTGGAAGCTCCAAACGCGCGGGGGCGAAGAACTCCACGCGTCACTCGTGTACCCGTGCATAGGCGGCGCCCCGGCCGCAGCTCCGGCGGAGAAATCATCGGCATCATCTCTCGGACCCCGTGGTGAGGTAAAGGTGGACGGGTCGTTTCGTGTCGAGGGGCTTCGAAACGTCTTTGCGGTTGGCGACTGCGCTGGCACCGCGGAGGAGAAGACGGCGTTCACCGCGGATCTGAACGCAACCGCGGTGGCGCACAACATCAGGGCGGAGCATAACGGGAAGCGGGTGAAGGATTACCCGAAAGTCTGCGGGACCCAGTCAGTGCCAAGCATCGCCGTTGTAAGCCTCTATAAGTGGAGCGCGGTGATGCAATTTAACAAGCTGGTCTTCGGTGGTCCCGTCCCGGCGCTCGTGAAGTGGTTCATAGAGACTATGCAGGTGCACGCGGCGAAAGAGACGCCGGTGCTGACGGAGCTGTGGGACGCCGTCGAGCAGACCAACGTCTTCTTGGGAGGGTTCCTGTTCAAGTAGCTCGTCGCCTTAGGCTTAACCTTGTCAGCTTTCGTTTGTGACACCTGTGAGACTTCGCGTCGTCCTGCTCTCTGTTCTGCAGAAGTTTTTCCAGCCGCTCACGCTCTGAAGAATCTCGCCCCTCGGTTAAAAATGATCACGACCCGAGCCGCCAACCCTTTCTCCGGAGCACCCCTCAGCACCATGGTGTTCTCCATCGCCAAAGAGCAGCGAGATGATCTCGTCGGCCGCATGGCCGACAGCTTGGCAGCCGTCGGCTTCCATAACTACGGGCTGACCTTCACGGACACCCGGGCCAAGGCGGAAGAGATTGAGGCGAGGGCTTTCAGCGTCGCCGAAGTGGCCAGCAGCACCACCAAGGAGTCGTGGTCCGCCGGGACCGGCGGAGAGCGTCCGGTGATTGAGCTCATCAGGCTCTACACTAAGAAAGCAGCCGAGCTTCTCCAAGCTGAGGTCATCCGCTGCGGCGAGGACGCGATGGACACCTCCGCGGGAGCCGGAGATGCCGGCGGAGACTCGGACTGCTTCGATCTGTCGAGCAAAGATCGCGAGTTTTACACCCAGCAGCGAGCCGAGCAGGTGCTCGCGCCTTTGATGGCCAAAGGAGCGAGCTTTTCTAAGGTGAAGCTCAGCACCAAGAGCTTCGGCATCGATGCGGCCAAGGTGGTGACCAAGGCTTTCGCGAATATCGCCTCAACACTGAAGGAGGTGGACCTGAGCGACATCATCGCCGGCCGCCCTGAGGAGGAGGCTTTGAAGGCGATGCAGATCATCACTGAAGCCACTCTTTGCGCCAAAATCACCTCCGTGGACGTCAGCGATAACGCCTTTGGCGAGAAAGGCGTCCGCGCGTGCACCAAGATGTTGCAGCAGCAGAGCGGTATTGAGGAGATTTCCTTCATGAACAACGGCATCTCGGAGCAAGCAGCTGCCGCCATCCTCGAGCTCTTGGCATCCCCTCAGTCCCTCAAGAAGTTCCATCTCGACAAGAACATGACGGGCGACGATGGTACGGCACACGTCGGGAAACTTTTAGAGAAGGCGCCCGGCATGCAAGATTTCAAGATGGCTGGTTCTCGGTTCACTAGCGAGGGTGCAAAGTTCCTCGCCAAGGGTCTTTCCGCTGGCGCCTCGCTGGTCAAGTTGGACCTCACTGATAACAACGTGAACGAGGAAGGTGGCTTTGCCCTTGCTGGAATGCTTTTCAAGCAGCCCAACCTCAGGCACGTGAACCTGGAGGCTACGAGCCTTGGGCCGAAAGCCGCGATACAGGTTGCTGGAGCGTTGGCTGCTGGCTGCCCACAGCTGGAGTACCTCAACCTCGCCGCCTGCGATATTACTCCGGAGGGAGTTCCCCAGGTGGCTCAAGCCATCTCTGCCATGAAAAACCTGAAGACTCTTAAGATCGCGGAGAACGAACTCGGGGATCTCGGTGTCGCGCAAATTTGTGTCGCGCTCAAGATGTCTGGCTGTCCGCTTGTGGAGCTGGACGTTAGCACGAACGAGTTGGTGGAGAAGGGTGCTGTTGCAGCTGCTCAGCTGGCAGCCTCCAGGGCGGGCTTCACATCTCTAAACTTGGATGGCAACTACATCTCTGACGAGGGCGTCGAGGAGGTTAAGTCGATCATGGAAGGCGCGGGTATCGCCTCGGCCCTGATGCCGATGGAGGAAAACGATGCAGACATGGCTGACGAGCCGGATGATGACAACGCGGAGGGCTTGGACAACTTGCTTAAACATCTAAAGCTTTAAATGTCATTTTCGATTGCTAATCTATTTTCATCTGATCTAGAGGTCAAATGTGATACTACGTGTCGTGATGAGCACGAGAAGCTAGCTAGCAAGGCGACGTCGCCGTCGAGCCGAGAGAAACTCCCAGGTATTCCAAATGATCAGCCACGCTCGTGCATGACCCAGGGTAACCACAAATTGAGTTCTGACAGTTCGGATCCTCCCCGTATTCGTCACAAATTACTTCAACGGATAGCGTCATCGGCGATCTACCTACCCGGACGGTTCTCTGCCACACCTCTCTCGCGGTGTGGTGGAAGCCCAGATGCTCGAAAGGAACCGTCGGGACGACGTCCCTGTCGTGCGTCATTCTCTTGTGGTCCAACGTCGAGTTCCTCATCGCCTCCGCGAAAGCCGCGTTTCCAACGCGCGGAGATCCAAACGTATACAGCTGCAAATCGGTCAGGTTATACGTGTACATGAGCTCCGCCGCACACAACGTCGCAAGGGCCCCGCCCAGCGAGTGCCCAACCACCAAAACTGGTACGTCGCCGCGCTCTTTCAAAACGTCCTGCACAGCTTCAGTCACCTGCTTTTGCAGCAGCGAGCGGGTCCAAGATCTGTAAAATCCGTCGTGAACTTTGGCATCTTCCGGCATGCCAGGAAGGTTGGCTTGCGTCCTCGTCGCCATGAGATTGTGAATCCAGTTCTCCAGGCTGCTCCCTATCGTCCCCCGAAAAACAACCATCGCCTTCTGCAACTCCGTGGAGTACCCGACGTACCCCTGGAGATTCCAGGCATCGTCGTGCACGACCGCGTGAGGTTCGAAGTTCGCGGTCAGACCACCGCATCGTGGGCACGTCCAATTACCGATGATCTCGGGAGGACAATAAGCCGCTGCGGCGTACTCAGCCATTGTGACGCCCTCGCTCACGTCAAACCATGGACGAGATAAAAGCGAGGAGAACAGGGAGGTGCCGAGCAGCAGACGTGCGATGGCAGTGAGCATAGGGTGCATCGCCTCACCTCACTTCCTCCTGTGTCGTTCGTGATGCCAAATCCCTTTCCTAGCGCAGAGCCGGAACCGCCATGCCCCGCGCTCCAACGCGCCTCCGTAAGTGAGACGTTCGAATAATTCCTTTTGGGTGTGTCCTTGTCATCATCGAACAGTCGAAGGACTGCTCGTCGATTGCACGAACCGGCAAAAATACGAGGAGAAAAAATGACAACAATCAAACTCCCGAGCACAACCGACACAACAGCAGACAGCGGACAGTACCTTCTGCCGAACGGATTTCAATACTGAAGGCTGTCTCTGGAGTTTCTAGGACGCGATAGCGAAGGGGAGGCAAGTATCCAGGTCTCCATGAGCTTTGAGTGAACCCGAGGAACAGCCGCCCCCAACCTAGACCTACAGTAGGCAGGCGAGCACCGCATGGAGAGTTTGAGGTTGACCATGCTTCGACGGGGATCACCTCTGACGGGCAACTGGTGGACTCACGACATCCCGAGTCCTAACCATGGACCGTTTTCCTTCCATTTGCTCCATCGATGCCTTAGTAGTGTCGTCACGGGCTCCCAGACATCTGCTCCAGGAGGAGGAAATGACATCGGTGGGCACGTCGACGCCCTCGTCAAGCAAGTCGACGAGCGCTGGAAGTTCATAGCCAAACCCGAACACATGCGAGGCATACTCCAGAACGATCGTCACTGCCAACCGACGAATCGAAACCTACCAAAAGGTGAGAGCGAGTTCAACCAGCACCACGCTGGCAGCCCCTGAGGGAGGAAGGAAAACCGGGGAGGAGGGCTATTTTCCTGCGGGCCGACGGAACGATAGATTTTACCACGATTTTCGTTTCCCATGACCGGACGGACCAGTCCGATGCTCTTTCATGATTTCTTTCCGAGAGAGAGGACTGACCAAAAATATCCTTACGATTTTCACAGATGTTCTGCTTCGTTTTGCCCTTGCGGAAGATGAAACAGGAGAAGCTTGGGTGATTCCAGACACTAACGCTGTATATCCGGGTCGCGGAATGCGTGTTTTACCAAGTTATGCAGCACTGGAAATTTGCGCGCAAGCTGGAAGTTTTACACACAGTTTCAAGCGGAATCATGTACGATTACCACTCGGGATTGAAGGTGCGCGTTATTCCTCTTCTCTCTGAAAAGCATCGCACGCAAAGATAAAATAATCGCGCGATGGCAACCATTGAACTTCTTTTCGTTTCGCGACACAGATTACGTTGAAGCGCAATTGATACGCCACACTCAACTGGCGCTTGTGCAAGCATTATCGGCGGCTTCCGCTGTGAAGCGAATCGTGAAAGAAAACCGATCAATACCAAACGCCGAGCGAAAAACGGGTCGCTTGGAGTCCTTTTCGTCGTGCCTGGACGAAGCAGTATCGAATTCTATCGCATTGCAGGAAACGAGCATGCTTGCTATTGATACGAGCGATTCGAGCACAAGCGTTTGGCTTCTGAATCGATCCAATCGAATGTTAGAGAACTCATTAAGAAATGGCGCTGTTGAGGTGGGCTGGTATAATTCTGCGCGATCATTTGACGCGCTCAGCGATCGTGAAATTCTAGCGGCGATAGAACTACCGGAGGCAGAGCGGTTTCGACAGTCACATCTTGGTTATGAAACCATCAAAGAAACACATCTGCGACCGGAGCTGGATCGAACATCAGGGGAAGAGTCACCTGTTGAAGCAACTGAGGATGAATATGTCATCGCAATTGAGGGGGTTCCTAACAACCTGTCGTCGCGTCTTTTATACGCCCAGTTCCGCCTTATTTCCTATCGTCGATCCCTGGTCAATGCGAAGACACGTGGTCGTTTGGTGCTGAAAGCGCGGAAAAATAACAAACGCAAAAAATAGAGCTCGCTCTTAGTCATTAGCTGTTTAGTTGAGCTTAGAATTGATAGTCTGTAATGGAAGCAACCGCAATAGACTTAGTTTGTCACGATTTACCCCTACATGTCGTACCTTCTGACGTAGCAATCGAATCGTTAAAACCAAGGAGTTGCGCTTACTCGCTTCGTCTTATATTGCGCGATTGTTCATTGACAATCGTGTGGTTTTACAGCAGGACACTGAAAAGTCATCTGATGTTGGGAACACGTCCGTTCTGCAGCCGATTTTATTATTTGCCTGTACTTGATACGCGCGGAAGTCGCTTTTGCGTTCCATCGTCGAATCACGCCTGCGATGAATATTGCTCTCACGACGAAACATTGAGAATAAGTTTTTTGCGTTACGCTCAGTCGATTTACTTTTCATGCTGTTATCGTGCTCATCTACGTATCTACCTACCATCGCGAATGCTTTACGTTTTCCGACAGCGGCTACAAACAAACACCCTCTTCTGTTGCGTCAGATTACTCAACTTATCACGCGATGCTCACCTTCTTCTCCCTTACCGTTTAATAGTTTGTTGCTTCAATATTCTTCCCTCTAGTGTGCGCGCGATTCATCAAGAAATCACGCACATTGATAGTCTAACTAACCATTCGTACTTTGTCCCTTTTTCAACCTTCGATCGGCGGGCCCATCTGGATTGAATCAGGGTTGAGCGACCATTGTTTTTACGTGTGTTTGACTGTTGCATTTTCGTCGAGATGTTGTATTCCTTCGTTCCTTCGTTCCTACCCCGTGCTTCCGCAATGTGTGATTTCATTCAGATCGTTATGACGAATCAGTCTGCATTCCCTCCTTTATCCAGCCTCGATTTCTTCTGCCTCGATTGTTTTCCGCAAGTTTTCGTCTCCGCTCGCGACAGTTTCTCTTCTTGTGTTTCCGCAGAGTGAATGGCCGTACCCCGAAAGTGTAACTTTTTTTTTGATTTTCCGATTTTTCTCGGGTCGCCACTTTTGTGAACATCGATCGATCGAGTAACATTCGGTTCAGACCCGAGCAGGCGAAAAGCGTCTGGCAAGCGACAGGACGAGTGTCTCACGTGTTCTTTCGATAAAGTAATCATTTCAACTTCTACGTCGTACAATTGAGCATGCGTTTTGACATCTTATGCCCCCGCTCACACGTGTACTTGCTTACTCATACATCTATGAGAAACCACCCAAAATATGAAGATTCAGAACTCTTCCCCTACCCGTATACTAGTGTACACCCGTCTGATCCCGTTCAAGACTCAGTACAGGAAAGCTGAAGCAGCAAAAATACCCAAGAGACCGAATTCGCTGACCAGAGCAGATGGCGACGACAGAGCACCGAGAGGGACGATGTCCACGCGAAGCCAACCTTGCACCGCACCTCCGACGAAAGCGCCAGCGGAGAGACCGAGGAGGGCGAGGGAGATGGATCGAGAAAGCGTCAGGTTCTTCTTGCGCAAAAGCCAGACAGAACCCAAGAGAGCGAGCGACAGCTGCAAGCCAGGAGGATTGTCCACACCAGGGGGCTGCGTGACACGGAGAGGGAATGAAATGTTAGAGTGCGCAGGTGGATGATGAACCTTGGGAGAGAGCTTGAGGTGGGATCTTGAGAAACTCACCTGCGAGCAACCCTGCGCGAGGGTCAACGCAGTCAGCACACCCAGGGCGATGCCGCACTGCGTGAGGGTCTCGTTGTCGGGAGTTTCAAACGCTGGCCTCGGAGGAAGCTTGGTGGTCAGATCCCGCGCCCAAGGCGGTAGCTTCTGTTTCACGGTCGCCCCCGGACTCAAAACGTCAGCGTACTTCACCCTGTTGTCTGAGACCTCTCCCTGGCTACGCTTCATGAGGCTCCGCATGAGCACGACATCGTACGCCGCTTCGACCTGCACGTGCAAGGATGATACATAGCTCAGAATCCGCTTGAAATACGATTCAGCGATTGATACCGGGATCCACGCAGCCTCAAAGGCTGAAGCCGCGGCGACGACGGAGGCTGATCCGATGATTTGGGGCGTGTTGTTTGTCACGCGGGAAGGGAGATCGCGTACCTTTTGCAGCTTGTCCTCCTGGTTCTCGTATCGCGAGATCATTTGGTTCTTCGCCTTCACCATATCCTCGGAGGACGCACTTTCGCTCAGACCGAGAAACTTGAGGGCGCCCGCGTAGTCCATGGTCGAGCTCTCGGTGCCGTCCGAGGCCCTCACGACAAACATCGAGCCCCTGCCCCGCCCATTTTTCCTGTTGCGGAGCTTGGGCAGCAAGTTGGCCGTCGCGCGGTTTGCGTTCACGGGCGAGCGGCCAGATCCGAGCTTGGTGCCCGAATTCGTCGGCGCATAAGCCACGCGTCCACAGATCACGTTCATGCTTGACGCAGGGGTGACCCTTCTCAAGCGCACGTGCTCTCTGACCCGCAACCAACAAATATCTGACGTGTTCACGAATCAAAATCGGGACAGCAGATCTCACAGTCAGCCAGTTCCAACCGGCGGTTCCAAGCGAAATGATGAATCGCTCCAACAAGGCACGAAGAGGCAGAGTTTGGCGCGCCGCCGCCGCCGTCTGCCCCGGCGTGTAGACAGCGTGAAGGGGAGTATCGCGCTCGTCGAGAATACATCAGCTTCAGGTCGCGGCGCTCGACCCCACGCATCATGAATCACAAGGATGTGAGGAGCAAGTACTCCATCTCGAAGCAGAACCAGCCGGACTGGTGCCACTTCTGCAAATGCTGGGTCCAGACGAACGCGAACGCGAAGAGGATGCACGAGCAGAGCAATCAGCACAAGAAGGCGGTCGAGATCAAGATGCGAGAGATTCGAAAGACCAAGCAGAAGGAAGAGAGGGAAGAGGAGGCTACGAAACGAGCGCTGGCGAACATCGAGGCGAAGGCTGCGCAGGCTTACCAGGCAGATCTCGCCGGGGGAGCTCGACCCGAGGACACGCACGGGCCCAAACCGCTCAGCGCGGAGGCTCGCCATCGGCTGGAACAGGAGGGCGTGAAGCGAGAGCTCGAGGAGGCGGTAGCGAAGGAGCTCAAAGCTCGAGCGGAGGCTCAGTACAGGACGCAGCAGGAGCTCGGTGAGTGGAAGTTCGACGATAGGTCGTCGTATTACTGGCACGCGAAGTCGTCGTGTTACTTTGACCCGAAGACCAAGATGTTCTTCAACACGAAGTCGAACGCCTGGTCCAAGGATGGCCCGGAGAATGCTCCTCCTCTTCCTGGCACGGAGTCCAAGGCGGACGCCCCGACCGCATCGGGGGCTGAGCCGGGGCCGGAGGAGCAATATCCCCTCGGACCGTTTTCTTGCAAGGCGGCAGAGTCCACGCCAGCCGCGCCGGCTGCTTCCTCTAAACAGGCTGCCATTCCCGCAGCTCAGGTGAACAAAGTCGCTGGATGGACGCATGCGCCCACCGGGATGCATACATCGAGTCGTGTCGCCTCGAGCACCAAGCCGACGGCCAAGCCGACGGGGAAGACGAGCATGTTCAACCTAGGGTACGGCACGAACCACCCGGCGTACGAGGCGGCAAAGGCGAGGACTCAGTCATCCGCCCAACGCGCGATGGAAAGCGCGGGCGGACGAACGTTTCAAGCTGCGGATATTAAACAATTAGGAGTAGTGGGCAAAGATGGTGGCGCTGCGAAACGCAAGAGGGAAGAGGGCAAACCTTCCGGGAAGCAGCCCAAAGTTAGCAAAGAAGAGGCGGAGGCCCAGGCTAAGCGAGCCGCCGCGAGGGCACGGGTGGAGGCTCGAACGATGAAATCGTTTGGGTTACAATAATATTTGTAGTATTGATCAGAACCTAATTTCAAAATCACCCGTGAACATCTCCTTAACTTGCTTTCGGACCTGCGGAACGCTGTCGGCGTCGATCACCATGCATAGGCGCGTGGGTTGATAGCTGTCGACGTCGTCGTTGTCTCCGAGCTCGCGCGATTTCCATTGGAAAGACATCTTGCTCACCTTGTGGAAGAACTGATCCTCTGGCCTCGGGTAGACCGTTTCCGGTGCGGCATCCCTCTTGCGCTTACCTCCACCCGCGCCAGCTGGTTCAGCGTCGTCCTCCACGAACGTACGCGTGAGCAAGATGTACTTCTTGAACTTGAAAGATTCCCTGAGTTCCTCTGTTGGCTCGTCCTCCGTCGCATTAGATATCTCGTCGAAAAGTAGGTTGACGAGAGGTTGGGCGGTCTCTTGAGGGACATTGATGACACGTTCGTTGATAATCAGCCCGACACCTTCCTCTCCAAGCAGGGATTCGAACTGGTCTTTCAGGTCCTTCGGGCAGTTCTTCTTGAGATATGCGATGGTCTCCTGCATCCACTTCATCTCCTTTCGGCGCTGCAGGTTCATCACAGACATGATCGCGATGGGATCGACGTCATCCCCGGCGCCCTGAGCTTTCAAGACCGTGCCGACGGTGTTCTGTGCGATGATAGTGTCGCACAACTCCGAGCTGCTGAACAGTGCTCCGTCCAAATAGTTTCCGAGCAGTGCCTTCAGCCCAAGGAAATCGATTTCCTTTGGGTCCATGAACTCGAAGTCAACCTAAGAATGAAACGACGGGGTTCGAATGTTTTAGAATACATCGTTGATATGCTGGGATGTACGTGTGAATATTGGGTGCGTGCTCACCATTATCTCCTCGTCGCTGTCGTCGCTTGACGACCCATCGAGATCCTCTTCGTCCTCGTCCTCCTCTGAGGAGGTTTCGTCCTCCTCCTCGTCCTCCTCCTTGGCTTCGGCATTCTCCTTCTCCACCTTCTCTGCCTCCTCAGACATCTTCGCTTTCTTTGGTGCCATCCTTAACGTCAGAGTTGACTTCCGCGATGTGACGCGTCGGTTGTGCTCCTGGTTGTGTATCGACCCCGCCGCCAAATTATTCACGAAATATTGCTGTCGGCGGGTTGGGAAATTCATTTTTCTGGTCATCACAGGTTCGGGTTCGGACGGACACTTGCAGAAAGGCACGGAACCGACGAGGAGGTTTCGTGAAAGTTTAGTATGTGTACAACCCTATTGATAGACTACAATGCACAAGCAGCCCGTCTTATGCCACTGGCCACAGAGGGTGAAGCGTGCAGTGCTCACTCCGCTGCGTCAGCAGCTCCAGCGTCCGTGGTGTCGAAGTTCTTCCTAGCCTCCTTGAGCTGCTCGTTCATATCGAGGAGTTCCTGGCAGCGTGCCAACTTCTTCTCATCGTGCCGAATGACGTACATCAGGTCTTCCGTCTGCAATCTTCCACGCCTGTTGGCCGCCTCCATGGCCTTTGCAGCGAACTTGGAGAGGTAATCTATGGTCAGCTCCTCGACGAGGTTGACCGTCTCAGGAAGCGGCTCCTCAGCGTCGCCAAAGCCGTACATCATGTACTTCACTGTTGATTAAGATGAGGTGGATCGAAGCTCGTCAGCGCCAATGGTTGGAGTAGTGCGAGGATGAAAGATGATAACGGGCGACGACACGCAAGATGAGTTAGGAACGTTGAGTGCGGCAGTGTTTTGGGCAAACTCACAATCTTTGGCCAGACTTCCTTTCCACTTGAATCGTTTCTTGCCCTCCTCCGGTTCCTTCTCCTCGGTGATCTCGGCTTCCTCCGCGGTTCTTTTACCCTGCGTCGAGAAGAATAGTGAATTGTTAGTGGACTGGAGGAGAACGCGGGTGGGTTCATTCGAGGTGGAGACGTGAGGTCCGTCCGTACCTTCTCCTTGCCAGGGGCACCGCCCCTACCCCTACCACGACCTCTTCCCCGACCGCCACCGGGTCCCTTGGGAGGCTTTCCTTTCGGCTTAGGTGCGGCATCTCCGCCACCACTAGCCCCCGCGGGGACGATCTCAGATGCACCCGGGGTGGACATGACTCTTGCCTCAGTCGTGGATACGACGGTCGTGTCAGATCGCCCCTCGATGTGTTTTTCTCGTTGGAACAGAAGCGAGGGATTGTTTAATTCCACCCCCAGACACGACCGCACTCGCAGGTGAACGGGCACGGTTTGGATGGCGACTCAGGCATATTTATTGTGCTACAACGCGGCCCAGGTGCGATAGATGACGTCCGACATCGTCCACAAGGTAACAAACGCATGTCTTACCCTCGTATCTTTTCAACGCAGGCTCTCGGTTGGTCCGCAGCCCTGGCCACCACTGTTCGCTCCATCGTCGTCAACGGCGGGAGCCTGGCGGCAGTTTACGCGGATGCGGGATGGTTCGTGAGTGAGTATAAGATCCAATAACATCATGGGGGAAGTCCACTTCGGCTCAAGACTGATTCTCTTCTCACAAACTCGCAGGGACGTTCCAGGTGGCTTCAGTGTTGGAGGTGTTTCATGCCGGCTTGAAGCTCACCAGGTCGCCGATGTCCGCTGCACTGATGCAGTGGGCCGGTAGAACGCACGTGCTGATCGCCGTAACCCACGCCATCCCTCAATTACAAACCACCACAGCCGCAGGGATTCTCATCGTGGCTTGGGCTCTCACCGAGGTGATCCGATACCCGTCCTATGCTCTTTCGCAGAGCTGCCCCGGATGGCTAAACTGGCTGCGATACACCATGTTCATCCCGCTCTATCCCATCGGGGCGGCTTCAGAAATGAAGCTAATGTACGATGGCATCCCGACGATGACGGCGAAAAAGATGTACAGCATCAGCATGCCGAACGCGTACAACTTTGCGTTCGATTATACCTCGTTCGTCAAGGTTGTCCTCGTCCTGTATCCTTTCCTGTTCTACCAGCTTTACGCGTATATGTTCGTCCAACGCAAGAAGAAACTCGGTCCATCTACCCGTAAAAAGGAAGACTAGTAGCTATTCATATTAGAAGACTGCTATGTGATAATATCTCCGAACGTCACCCTCGTCGGCGAGTGAGCGCAAGGAACTGTGAGCTTTGTTCCTGTTGCTTCCACGAATACGGGTTTCACAAATTGCAACGCCTCGTTCCAACATCGGCTACTGCTGGCCGCTCCACATTGCTCAGTCATGGCTGGGTAGGTGCATATATCAGCAAGACCATTTTCTTCGCTCCGGTTCAACGTCAGCGTGAACCAGAACACAACCGCATTCGCACAACCCGTCGCAATCGAGTTCACTTGGACGTCTTGCTCTCGGCAGAAGTCAGCAGCCGACGACGGGTCATCAAGAGGTGCATCAAAATCAAACCCAAAAACAGGGAATGGCTCGGTGAGAGGTGTAAACTTCACACGATCAAGCCTCACCGAGGTATATTTCTTAACCTCGGGAGGGCGTAAAGTGTCATAAGCAGCCCAGCGTCTCGCAGGCGAGTCATTCGGGGCGGAACTGGAAGGCATGATGATCGGCTCTGCCTGCGGCGGCATGTGAACTACCATCGCCCAGACTTTCGCCGCTGCAGGGATTACCATTGCGTTCGGTGCAGCGAGCTCTCGGCGAGCATGCGCGACTGTAGATATCACACCTTCACCCAGCAGACCATCGTCGAGGACCTCAGATAGGACGACTGTTGGTCGAAGGTCTCCCTTGAAGCCGAGGTCCGGAACCTTCAAGTTCAATGAAGATCCGTGAACAACGGCGATTTTGTTACCAAACCCATTTGATTCCAGAACACGCGAAGCGCACTCAGCCATATCACCGACACGCTCAACAGTCACGACCTGTTCTGCGCCAGCCCGTGCTGCCATCATCGCGAGTAATCCCGATCCACCTCCGATGTCGACGACGCGCTGTCCTTTCAAACACATATCAATTGCTCGGTTATACGCGCTGTTGCGGCGCTCATCGTTGATCATGGGAAAGTGCCAACGTTCGACTGACATGCTCACGACTGAGTTCAACTGATGACTTTCGACACTACATTCCGACGACACGAATTTGAAATGCCCCGTCGAAGCATCGTATCTACCAGTCAATCTCACAGTAGACCCCTCGCAGACACTGAGTGGCGTTTGAAGAAAGCTCACCATCTGCCGTCTGCTGGGCTGATCTGCCCCTCCAGAGTGCACTTCATCGAACATCATGCAGTCTGTCCATAGGGCAATAGCGTCGATCTTTCCGTCAGATATGACTTGCATGTCAAGCTCGAAAACCTCGAACCTCGACGAGTGTAGAAGCTCGCCCACCGCACTCGTCTTCTCCAGTGAGATGTTCATGACTTCGGTTTCAGCAGTGACTGAACGACTCTTGATATCCCTCAGTCTGATCAAATCCACCGGTGCTTCCCCTCTGAATTTGTTGAACGGTGATAGATCGAAGCCCGACACGGTGCCAAGGGGCGCCCTGACCAGGTCAGTCTGTGCCGGGACAGTCAGACCGATGGCACGAATAGAGACGGACTGCGGGAGGACTTTTGCATCCGCTGCTAAGATGTTGTCGTGTGCATCCTTCACGTCTTCCAGGGCTGATCCAAGAGTTGCGATATCCTCAACTCCTGGTACGAGAAGGACCTTACCGATGCCCCCCGGTGCGTCTTCCCCAGCCTTTCGGTTCGGTTGAAACACAGTCGCACTCGCCGGAATCACCCTCGTGAGACCGTCAAAGTTGTTTTCCTTCAGACAAGCTCGAAGTGCCGCAGCGATCGGTCTTCTCGGCTCGAGGATGTTCACGAACCTCGACGGCAGGCTATCATCGCGAATTACCGACGCTGCGAATATCGGAACCGATGGCAACTCGCTGGCATTACTGATGACGTACACTCCCCCCGAGGTCTCTCCACAGACGCGCTGGATAGCAGTTCTCCACAGCTGTTCTCGTCGATCGTTATTCAGAGTCGCGAAGGCCCAGGACTGCGGTCTGATGAAGGCATCGTATAGCATGTACTGCAGCAGCATCCCACGCAAGCCTCTCTTTCGTGTCGGGACATCCGTTTCATCATCTGACGAGCTAGCAAGCGCTTGCTCATGTTCACCCATGCCCTTCACTTCTCGCGCTGGACAGGTTTGATCCCTTGAGCTCCTTCAGCCAGCATTTGTCTCGCGGGTTTGAAACGAATCCAACAACGGGGCGAACTTTTGGGCGGCAGGCAGAGTAAAGGGCGCGACTTTGGCGTCCGCGCGATTTCTCCAGGATTGCTCGTCATTTAGTCTCAACGCACAATCCGTAGATGGTGCAAATGAGTGCGGAGCGAACCCGCAGGAGATAGGCGTCTTGGTTCGCTCGCGGGGTCGGCGAGGCAGGTGAATTTTGGTGTGATGGTCGGGAGGCGCCCAGCCAAAGAGCTGGCGCTGGCGTTGTTCCTCCTGGTGGCCGCATGGATTCAGCCCACACATCCCGCCAACACTGAAGTGAGAGGCGTTACGCTGGATAGCATATATCCAGAGGTGGGCACGGCGTACAGCTTCACGGCTGTCACGTTGTATGGCGAGGGCAGTGTAAGGAATCTGCCGACTCTCGGCTGCCGATTCGGGGAAGTGGTCAGCACGTATCAGGCTCATGTTCCCGGCGAGTCGATCACATGTCTGACCCCCGCTTCGGGACCTGGTTTCGCCATCGTCGGTTTGGCAGTCAGAACGGGGATTGCCTACGCGCCGGTCAGGGACGACATCAGCTTAGAGAACGGGGCGAACATGTTTGAGTTTGTGCAACCATGGAGAATCACGTCGGTGTTTCCTGACGAGACGTACACGAGTGGAGGTCAGTTGTTGTTCATTCGGGGGCAGGATATACGACCAGAGCTGAGATGTACTTTCGTGGACAACTCTCCGACCGGCGCGACGATTCACTTTGTTTCGTCAACCCTGGTGGTGTGTGAAGCTGAGGAGTTCACGTCAAAATCCAGTGGCGTGCTCAAGCTGCGGCACAACTCACATGTCGCCGCTGAAGGGCAACAGATCACCGTCAGGCACCGTGAGGTACCAAAGATCGATTATTTTGGGTTTTCGTCTGCAGCGTTTGGAGAGACAATCACGATAACCGCATCAAATCTAAATGCTGCTGCGCCGGTGATGCTATCGTGGCAGGCACGGTTAGGATGTCAGTTTGGAGGCGTCTGGGTTGCCGCCTCAGCGCAGAGCGCCGTGAACAAAATCGGTTGCACGGTACCAGCGTCTACAGTTGGCGATGTGCAGGCTGTGGTGAGTGACTTGCATTCATTCATACCACTACCTCTGGAGAATGATACATCCGTAGCTTTGGATGTCCCGCCGTCTGGTCGCTTCAAGTTGACGCTGAGAGAATCGGCACTCGTCAAGGCTATCGTACCAGCCGCGGGATCTCCGAGCCTTCGGAGTAAGACGAGGAGTCTCGACATTTATGGTCGCCACCTTGCGTTGGAAATGACGTCGATTGACAACCTATGCGAATCTTTGGAGTCGACTTATGAGTATGATGCGCACCAAGGTGCAGTTCGACTAAAATGCGCAGCGCTTCTATTTGACGGGGGAAAGATCGAATCCGGTCACGCACACAGGATCGGTTTCAATTCTGTCATCATTTCAAGTGGTCCCGGTGACGGACCGGGAGGAGAAATCCAGTATTTGCTCCAAAATCCCCCCCGCATGCACGGGTCGACAGCAACGAGTTCATATGCGGGTGATGTTCTCGTGGTGACCGGTGAAAATTTCGTGGATGTCGCGAGTCCTGTGTGGTGCTTCTTCGGTGACACGATCCAGAAAGCACTGACTGTGTCCTCTGCAGTTGCTCGATGCATTGTGACCGTGGAAGACCATATGCACGCGTCCTCCCTTCACCGATCAGCTTCAGGTTTGCAGGTCAAGCTTGGACTTGGTTTTTTGGAGGCTGCGGAGAGTACTTCCAACCTAATATCTATAACCTCTTGGCTGCAGCCTCATGAAGTTGCATCTGTGTTGCCTGATATCGGGTTTTCGCACGGTGGCACGCAGGTTTCATTTTCAGCGAAAGGAGGAGTCGGTGCTGTTCGATTCCATCCGTTGATATCATGCAGTTTCGGAAGCATTTCGCCGGTTTCTGCTTTCGTTGCTAGCGGGGACACCATGTCTTGCACAAGTCCTGCCCTCGCTCCAGGATCTGTATTGCTAGGCACACACGCATCGCGCACGGCGGAGACTGCTGTAGTGTACAGAGTCATCGACGCGGACTCAATGGTGATCACACCACAGACAACTGTTGCATCTCCAAGTGAAGGGGTTGTAGAATTCTTGGCGTCCAGTTCGGAGACCTTATCGCAGATGGAGACTGGTTGCGTCCTTCTATCCGCGGATGAGAGCCCTGCAAAGGTTCTTCATCAGGCTGATACATCTGGTCGCTTTCATTGTACGTTGCCAACTACAGATGCAGGATTCAGTACTTGGGACTTCTCAGTTCTGAAATTTGCTGCTGCCAACACCAAGTTAGCTTCGGCAACAACACAGGGACCGTATTCAAACGTACCAGCGCCGAATCTTGATCACAGTGCTACAATGCCTTCCAAAGGGGCTTCGCTGCTGCACAAAGATGTCGAGATCAATATCATGGATCCAACACCCATGGTTTTCGTCCAACGCCGGGCACATCTGAGCGAAATATACCCAGGTGATGTTCTGTTCGTCGTTTCTCGTTTAGGTGGCATGGATGAAGCCGTATCATGTGTGATCAGCACTGGAGGGTCGCAGTCAACTGCAACGTGGAATGTGCAAACGATAGTACCAGCCATCGTGGTTTCTTCTGCTGTCACGCGCTGTGAGATGCCAACGTTGAACAATCATGGGGACAATGTTGTCAATGGTGCGGCGCTGACGTTGTGCTCGTCAGGTTCATGTATCGAAAACAAACTGTCTGTGACGCAGGACAGTGCGCTGTTAGTCCTTGGAGAGGAACGCGTTCCGAGTGTCGTTACCCCATCTGAGGGATCATCATATGGCGGAACCGTGGTGAACGTATCCTTGAGTGGCTCTGTTCTCAACCCTTCCCAGCCGGCGATCGGTATTCGGATTGGGAGCATAGGACCGGTTGCGTCGATCATCCTCGAAAATGGTGCGCTGCAATTTATCTCTCCAGAACATACTTCTGGCACAGTGCCCGTGACTCTTGGGATGGGAACGCCGTTGGTTGGAGATGAGGAATTCATCTACGTTCATTACAATTCAACTGCTTCCACCATCAAGGACAATGATGCCAGTGCTGTGATACCTGTCTCAAGCGCGGTGACTAATTCAGATATTTGTGTTGACATCCCTCATGGTGATGTTGCGGACTTGACGCCCGCGAGAGGATCATCTGACGGCGGCACTGAAGTGTACCTTGTCATTGAAGGGAGAGCTTCTCAACCTGATGATAATTGTGGAATGTTGCGAACATCATGCCGAATCGGAACCATATGGCCTGTGCTCGGTCAAGTCACAGAACATGGCATCAGTTGCATCACACCTGCGCACGCGCCGTCCAAAGTCAGGGTATCTGCACCAAAGCTCGTCGATGGTCTTGGACAGCAATTCAACTATTTCCTGCTTCCTCCAATCACTGCCGAAGATGGCGTCGTAGAGGCAGTGAACGATACCAATTACCACGTCACCAGCTCCCCAAAGCTTAGTGCACGTGGCGCTTCAATTGATGTCACCGCGACAAAGTCACTGATGGAACCATTCGCCTGCCTTTTTTCATCTCCTGTGCGGGCTCTGGCGCCGCAAATCTATGCTTCGCATGCGTATGCCATCTCCAGCATCATAGTTCGATGTGAAATCCCTTCGAGTGTAACAGTGTCTGGCGTCTCATTTGTGGAGCAGGCAAACGTTGAAAGGTCAGCCTCGAGGGTTTCATTCAGCGCCCATCGAGAAGCTCCAGAGTGTAACATACAAATGATCAGCCCGAAAACGATTTCTACACAAGGAGGAGTCGTCTCGAAGCTTACTATCGAGTGTCTTACGTCTGGATCGCTGACAAGCATTGATGCGCGCGTTGGATGCCGTTACGGAACCGTGGGTCCAATCACGGCAACCATGGGTGAGGGCGGCATCCACAACGTTGAATGCGCAGCTCCAGCACACGCCCCTGGACCTGTCCCACTTGCACTTACGACGAACTGGCGAGACATTAAGTTCGAGACATCGAACTCAACCGGAGGGCAGATTGTGCAGCTATCTTACAAACAGCACAAGGAAGAATCTTCGGCTGAGGATGAACTGCAGTTGCTTCCCATGCACCGTGTCGATGCTTCTGTCCCCATGATGTCCAGCGTAGTTCCTTGGCTCGTCTGGGGAGGCAATCTCCTCCATATCACGGGACGAGGTTTGCCGAATGTGTTCAACTCTGTCTGTTTGGTTGGATCAGTACTTGTCCCGGCTCATTCGATATCGTCGGCTCTCGTTCTTTGCGACCCGTTCCCCGTCCCGATGCAGAATCGATCTTCAAGCGGTATACTCGCTGGTGGTTTGCAGGAGATGTCACTCAGTGTCGGGACATCTGATAATGGCCGTCTTCTCGCTCGCGGGGATGTCACACCGCTCAATCTGCTCGTCATCTCAGAGGCACCCGTCGTCGGCGTTGATGTCTTGAACGGATGGGAACAAGGCGGTGGTCACGTCAATGTGGAGCTCGGGGGTTGGGCGCCCTCGGGACTGATGGACTGTCACTTTGGCACTGTGGTTGTGCACGGGCGCGGCGGTGGAGGAGCTGGTTGGGCAGGGCGTGCGGCAATGGGTAGGGCAGGCGAGTGGTGGTCGGAGGCGACGATTGCTACTGATGTTGAATGCGTGACGCCTGCTCGGCAGCCGGGAAGCGTTCCCGTCGGCGTTTCGCTCGCGCACTCGACATCACCCTCGTATGGAAGCGTCGAATATAAATATTTGTGACGTAGATAGACTAACTTGGGTGCGTATTTCGCGTCCCTTTCTAGAAAAGATATCAGATTCCGTAGTATCCCCCGTCGTCAAAATCCTCGTACTCATCGTAAAAGTCAGCAGAATACCGCCCGTATCGATCCCCGAATGGATCCGCATAGAAACCAGAATCACTTTGGGCAGTTGTGTGCGCTCGCGACGAGTAAGAATCCTGATGATCCGCGCGCGCCCGTGCGGTTTCCCACTTAGACCTCTCCGCGGGGTTTGTGAGGACACGCTGCGCCTCTCCCACGTGCTTGAACAAAATGCTGGACATCTCTGCCCGTGCTTTCGCCACCGCCGCGCTCACCCCCCCTCTACCCGCTTTGTCGGGGTGGTGCACGAGAGCAAGCTGTCTATAAGCTTTCTTGATGTCGGTAGCACTTGCAGATGATTTTATGCCGAGCAATTTATACCAGTCCACGGGCCTGTTGTTCTTTGCACGAGCACTCACCGAGGCAAGGTTCAAACTTGCTTGCACTTCCTCGTGGCTCTCCAAAGGCATCTCCAACATCCTCCTGTACGCCGCTTCCGCTTCAGTGAGCATGCCGAGCTCCGTGTACAGCGTTGCAAGACGGCTGTGTGCTTTTACAAATGTGGGCGCGATGGCCACGGCAGTACCTGCGGATGATAACGCATCTGCGTATTTACTCATCGCCTGCTCGCAGGCGCAAATGTTGGACAGGAAAAGTCCCTCCAGCATTGGCGCTCCGGCAGACATGACCAAAGCTTCTCCGTACAGCTTCGCCGCATCTGAGTGTTTGCCCTGCACAAACGCCTCTCGGCCATTGTCCTTGCATGTGTTAATTTTCGACGCCTTTTCTAAAAGCATCAGCAGACCCTCGGGATCGGGAAGAGATGCAAGCTCCTTGATATTTTCGTCATCCTCTGTGACCTTGCTCTCCATCGCAGCTTTGAGGGTCAGTTTGAATTCGGGGACTATCTGAAGCAGTTCTCTGACGTGTTCACCAGCCTCCACACAGGCCGATACGTTTCCGAGGTCAAACTGAAGACGAACCTCGATAAAACGGCGACGCGAGTTTATCGCCTTTTTACCCGTAACAAGGGACAACGCCTGCTCCGCCTTGCCCGCGAGTCTCAACGCCTCCGCCTTGAGAGTAATAAGATCCGGAACCTGAGGGGCGATCACCATGACTGTCTCAAGCTCATCCAGCATGCTCACGGCGACTGATGAAGCGTCGTAATCATCGCCGCTGTCGCCAGTCTGCAGTTTCATCTGGATCCTTTGAAGCTCATCGCCAACAGTTTTCATTGTCCCCTCCAGCGCATCAACATCCTTCAAAACGTTCCGCGCTTCATTCTTCGATTGAAGCTCTGCACTGTTCCGCGCAATGACGTCGGACGCTTCTTGCCGCGCCTCCGAGAAATCACCCAACTGCAGTAGGCAACGTGCCAGTCGAACCTGCGCTTTGGTGTGCGTGCTATCTAATCGAAGGGCAGCGCAGCAGTCCTCTGCCGCAGGCAGTGGATTGCCCTCCATGAGGTACGCAGCAGCCCGGTTTGTGTGAAGACCAACCTTGACAGACTTGAGCGCGTCGGTCTCAACGGCATCCGCGGCGGCGTTCAGTGCCGCGTCGTACCAGTGAAGCGCATCCGAGTAGTCACCGCGACGGTACGATTCATTGCCAACCAGCCTATCCCTCTCGACCGAGGCGACCAAAATTTTCTGGTTCTGTTCACTCGCTGCGTTAATATCCTCATCAGTGGCATCGGGAGAGAGACCTATCTCGTCCACGTACTTCTTAGCCGCAACGAGATCACCAAGTTTGATGCAGCAATTTGCCGCGCGGGAGAGCGCCCGTATGTTGTACGGGTTAATCTCGAGAACCAGTTCACACTCGCTGAAAGCGTCCCGAGTGTGACCAAGAGCCATCAGAGCAGCTGCGCGATTTGTGCGCAGCGTGAGGTGACTTGGCTCCTCGAGCACGATACCGCAAGACTCAAGCTCATCGATCGCTCGCTTATAGTATGTTTCAGCCTGTTCGCTGTTGCCCTGACGATAGGCCTCGTTGCCCTGCTGCCTCAGCTCGTCGGCCTCGATGATGGCGCGAGCCTGTCTCTCAGCCAACGCTTTGGCAGCGTCCTCCTCTTCCCTGCGTGTTTGCTCAACCTGTATGAGGCGTTCAGCCTCTCCAACCTCTTCCCACGCATCGTGAGCCTGTCGCTGCATTTCTTGCTGGTCAGCCTCTGCCTTTTTGAGAGCCTCCTTCGCCTTGCGCACCTCCTCTTCTGCGGAAACGAGCTTTAGTTCTAGCTCGACGTGGCGGAGCTCAGCGCGTCGAAGGTTCATCTCCAGGTCGGCGTCCATCTTGCGACGCTGCTCAGCCTCTTCCTCGTCATCGGCGTCGAGGTTGTGACTGTCGTCCAGGTTGGTCCCGGCGTGACTGCCGAAATCGTCGTCGAGGTCGTAGCTTCGGTCCACCATGTTGCCGATCGAGTCGTCATCATCGAAGTCGTAGTCGTCGCCATCGAGCTCCGAGCTCTCGATGTCCTGCAGGTTGAGACCCGCGAGCTTCGCTGACACAATCATGTTCTCCTTATCGGAGTTGTGCGATTGATCCTCGTCGTCCATGCCCTCGGACATGCCTTTCGTCAATGACGCGGGCACATTCTCGTCGGGGGTTGAGGGCCCGGTCTGATGCGAGGTGCCCGTTGGCGCCTTCGACTCCGGCCCAGTGCCATCCAACACGCCGCGCTTAGCGGACACATTCGGGTCGTTAAGTTTAGTTTTGATCCCGACGTCTTCCCCGCTCGTGTCGTACGCCATGCCGCTCACGCCCGCCACGTCGCCCGTAGCGAGGAACCCCGCTGTTGCCGTGGCTCTCGTACCTGGGGAACAAGTCAGACGTCCCCGAATCCCAGTTTCACCGGTGGTGGAGTCAGCGCACGTCCCTCCTTCAGAGCTCTAACCCGTCACTTATCCTTGAGTCGCCCCTCCAACACCTCTCGCGGATGTACCGATACGCCCTTCACCGCGTACGTCCTACACTCTCACCTCCGCGGCGTGTTCTGGTGTCTGGCAAGGCCCCGCGGCTCCCCTCGTTTTTTGCAAAAGTTCGCGTTGACTCAGTTTCTTTTTTAAAATCCGATGCCGCCCCGCCGTCCCTCAGAAGCAGGTGAGCGCTTCAGGGGGAGAGGATGAGGGAGATCATCACGGTTCAGGTACGTCCCAATCACGAATACTCCCGAGACGACCTCGACGACCCTGTTTGCCCTGACCATTCGCTCCATCTCCGTCTCTCAACAGGTTGGCCAATGCGGGAATCAAATAGGGTGCCGGTTCTGGGAGCTGGCGTTGAAGGAGCACGCCGCGTACAACACGAAGGCGAGGTACGACGACGCCCTGAGCAGCTTCTTTCAGAACGTCGACACCCGACATGAACCAGCCATCAAGCTTCCCGTCGGCGACGGCAAGGGATCGATACGCGCGCTCAAGGCTCGTGCGGTGGTGGTCGACATGGAGGAGGGTGTGACGAACGAGCTCCTCTCCGGTCCGATGCGCGACGTTTTCGATACGAAGCAGTTCATAACGGGGCAGAGCGGTTCGGGGAACAACTGGGCGTGCGGTTCGCACCACTACGGACCCATGTACAGGGATACGCTTCTGGAGGCTGTGCGGCGGCAGGCGGAGGATGCGGACTCGCTGCAGAGCTTTCTGTTGCTGCACTCCTTGGGCGGCGGCACGGGTTCGGGGCTCGGGAGCTACATGCTCGGCGCACTCGCGGATGAGTACCCGGACGTGTACAGGTTCTCCGTGTCGGTGTTCCCCTCCGAGGACGACGATGTGGTGACGTCCCCGTACAACGCGATGCTGTCATGCGCGGCGCTCGCGGAGCACGCGGACTGCGTCATGCCCGTGGAGAACCAGGCGCTCATGGACATCGTCACGTCGATACAGTCCAAGTCCCTGGGGTCGCAGCGAGGCAGCTCTCTGAGCGGTTTGGACAGTGGGGACGTGGGTGGGCGCGCGGGACACGGGGGTAAACCATGGGATGGCATGAACGGCATCGCGGCTAATCTGCTGCTGAATCTCACGGCGGGCATGCGGTTCGACGGGTCGCTGAACGTGGACATAAACGAGATCACGACCAACCTCGTTCCTTTCCCAAAGCTTCACTTCCTGCTGTCGTCGATGTCGCCCGTGGCGGTGTCCGCGGACAGGGGGCGATCGATTCCGGCGCCGAGAACCATGGACCAGATATTCACAGAAGTTTTCGGCCGCGACAGACAACTGGCGAGTGTGGACCCTCGGCGTTCAACGTATTTAGCTTGCGGACTGATGCTACGCGGCGGTGTGAACATATCGGACGCGAACCGCAACGTGGAAAGGCTCAGGCGGGGCTTGAAGATGGCACACTGGGTTTCGGACGGGTTCAAAGTGGGACTTTGTGACCGTGCTCCCGTGGGAACACCGTATTCGGCACTCTGTCTGGCGAATAATTGCGCCATGCAACGGCCGCTGGATGCCATGTGTGAGCGCTTTGGAAAGCTTCGCAAGCGGAACGTGTACCTTCACCATTACACCGAGTACATGGACTTAGCAGACATAGACGGCGCCGCGGAGTGCATTCAGGATCTCGGAGCCGAATACGGTCGTCTGGACACGGCCAGGGTGCCAGACACGGTTCCATCCATAGAGCCCCTGGGCATTAGGTAGAAAGAGTCGAGACGAAGGAAAACAATTTCTATTATTTCAAACTCAGTTGAACGCCGTGTTGAGCCGGTTGAGGTCCTTCTCGAAGGATCCCACCTCGGCTCGTCGAGCCAAATCGCGCGTCTCGAATCCGCCCTCTCGAATCACCGCTGACGCTCTTCGCTCTTTTGTTTCTTCGTCGTGCCACTCCGTCCCCGACCCCGCCATCACATCACCCACAAAACCGATCAGGCAGGTTCACCCCTGGGCGTAGCGACGCGTCCACTCCACGGCCGTCTTGTCGTGCGCCGCGCGGTCGTTCAGGAACTGCTGAGCGATGTTACCCACGAGAGGATCGTGCGGGTTCGCGTCAGTCAGGAGTGAGCAGATGGAGAGCAGAACCTTGGAGATGGTCAGCGCGGGGGACCACTGGTCCTTGAGGATGTCCAGGCAGATCTGGCCGCTGCTGTTCACGTTGCAGTGGTAGATCCGCGTGCGAAACGTAACCTGCGGTGACACGGCGCGGGTGATGGAATGGTCAGGATGCCAGCAAGGACTCAAAATATATGATGTACGAAAGTTAGGCGGACCACGGGCGATGAGGGGGCTCCGGGTCGGCGCGCACCTTGGGGGGCTTGAAGGGGTAGTCCGAAGGAAAGTGGATGTCGAGGAAGAAAACGCCGCCGGCGTAGGGAGAGCCTGAGGATGCAGAGTGAGAAGGGTACGTCAGATCGGCTCGATGTTGATTGATGAGGCGCATGCGTCTGTCTTTCGTGGGAGAGAGCGCGGGATTGGACACGGATGACTCACCTGCGGGACCCATGATGGAGGACACCCATTCGTAAAGGTTGTCGCCTTTGGGTCCGGCGCTGCAGTTCGTCGGGGGCTCCAAGGAGATCTCGGCGAGCTCTTTCTGTATGCGCTTCGCCGCCGAGCTCATAGACCCACCCTTCGACATGATCGCAGAGGTATGTTCGCCAACTACTTCACGGTTCCGTACCAGGCGGCAGTGGCGTCGGGCGACTACCGTCGGATCTATTCGAACTTGGCACCCCGCTCAAAAGTTTGAATTTTTTATTTTCTTCCATTTATTACAGCCACGCGTAAACAGTTATCGTTATTATTTCTAATACCGGTTAGGTCATAACTAGTTTACCATAGAGAAAATTTCCTAAGAGTGTTCTAAAATTTGTGTCTTGCTGTTCTTAAGCTCGAGCGGAAACCTTGCGCTCGAACGACCCTGTGAGCTGCCCGCACGCCGCGGATGCCTCAAGTCCCCGAGTTGCACGGACAGTGTGCGACACTCCACTTTCTTTCGCCAGAGCGTCGCAGAAGCGATGGACGGCGGACCTCGACGGTCTCGTGTGAGAAGTGCCGGCGACTGGGTTCCACGGAAGAAGGTTGATGTGGCATCCACGTCCAACCTTAGAGCGCAGCAGCTTGGCGAGCGCGCGGGCGTGCTCCGGCGAATCGTTCTCGCCCGCGAGCAAGGTGTACTCGAACGTCACACGCCGACCGGTGGCCTTTTTGTAGTTCCTGACGTCGTTCAGGAGAGCGTCGAGCGGGTACGCCTTGGCGGAGGGGATGAGCCTCTCTCTCAGCTCCTGGGTTGGGGCGTGCAGAGACACCGCGAGGGTGGCTTGCAGTCGATGCGCGGCGAGTTTGGACAACGCATTGGGCACACCAACCGTGGAGATCGTGAAGTGTCGACCGCCGATGCCGACGTCGCGGTTCAGGCAGCGGTGCGCTCGCAGTACTTCGCGGAGATTCAGAAGAGGTTCGCCCATTCCCATCATCACGACGTTCGTCGCGCGTCGCCCGAACACGTCTTCCATCGCGAGCACCTGATTCACGATCTCGTCCGACGTCAGATTGCGTCGGAAACCCTGACGTCCCGTCGCGCAGAAGGAGCATCTCATCGCACAGCCAACTTGCGAGCTCACGCACACCGTGAATCGTCGCCTTCGTCCTCGGGTATCGTCCTCCTCTTCCTGCAGTTCATCGCCATCCTCGTACAGCGCACCTTCTACGCTGTCCTTGGGTCCACCTTTAGCGCGCTCACCTGGAATCCCAACAGCCTCGATGATGCTTCCACACCAGAGCTCAAATAGAGCTTTTTTAGTGCCGTCCTCTTCGTCGGCGACTATCTCCAAGGGGTCTCGCCTACCGGTCTCGTAACCGGCATCGACGAGCGCCTGTCTGAAGCTCAACGGCAGCTGCTGCATACCATCGATAGAAGTTTTCCTCATATCGCCGTAGATTGCGTCGTGGATCTGCGTGCCCCTCCATTCCGGGAAGGTTAACTCGGCAGATAGATCCCTGAGCTCTTCTTGCCCCAAGCCGAGCAATGTCCGCCGGCTGGAGGCCGCAGTGGAGGCCAATCTGCTGCCTTTGACCCGCTCGCATGCCAGCTCGAGCAACGCTCGCCGTGTCCCGCATCTCCTAATCAACGAAACCGCCCCTGCGACCATCCCTACACTATGTTGTTCCGAGGACCCCCACCCCAGCCTTATGAAAACTGACGACGTGCGGGAAAAATTATTGGGCGGCGGCGGCGGTTAGAACAAGTAATCCACATCTGCCTTGCGCGCAGGTGCGGCACGACCATGGCCAAGGAGAACAAAAGAAAACCGAAGACTCCGAAGAGCGCAAGGGCGAAGCAGAAGCCCGCGGAGGCTGCGACCGCTATCGCCACGGATGGAGTCGCCAAGAAGAAGAAGAAGAAGGTTCGGGTGCCAAAGACGCCGAAGGGCAAGGCCGCAAAATCGCCGGCGGGGAAGAAGGGAAAGGGTGACAAGGATGTGGCGGAGAAGTGGAAGCACGGAGACTGGGCATGCGCAAAGTGCGGCGCGCATAACTTCCGAGGCAAAGATACGTGCTTCCGATGCAAGTACCCGAAGGCAAACTCCGTGAAGGCTGCGAGCGCGGAGACGGCGACGGCCTACCTCGGAAAGTTCACCAAAAAGGTTGATTCGGTGCAGCACCTGTGGCTGGCGAAGAACGTTTACGGACGGGACGTCAACGACGCGTGCTTCGACCTCTTCGCGACTTACGTCGGCAAGGTGGACAACAAGTCCAAGCTGCAGCTCCTGACGGGTGCCCAAAAGGCGGTGGAGCGCGCTTCTAAGATTGTCGAAGCGCTCAAGGACACGCCCAAGGAGGTTGAAGCCGACGCGCCAAAGGGAGCCAAGGGCAAGAAGCGCAAGGGAGAGACGGGAGGGAAGAAGGCGGAGAAGGGAAAGCCGAAAAAGAAGGGAAAGACTGAGGAGAATGCAGAGGAGAAATCCAAGGAGAAGCCCAAGGAGAAGAAGGAGAAGAAGGAGAAGAAGTAGCTCTGCCGTCGTGTTGAAATTCCATTGCTGTGTCAACAATCCGTTGTTTGCCCTTTGCCCTGGACCACGTCCACTCACAGGTCGTCGGGGTTGACCGACGACTGAAACTGGAACTCTTCAGTCGCGTTCACAACCGGCTTGAACTGAAACTCTTCAGTCGCGTTCACCATCGGCTTGAACTGAAACTCTTCAGTCTCCTCGACACCACCCGTTTCAGTCTCCTCGACACCACCCGTGCTTCCCCGTCCAACCGTCACCCCCCCAAAACTCATCCGCTTTCGCACATCAACCGTGGCGGAGGCCGATCCAGGACCCGAGTTGGAAACATCCCCGAAGGGACTACGGCTGACATTTGTGGCGGCGGTTCCACCCGACGCGTGCAACAAACCCTCGGCGCGGCGCCTCGCCTCCCTGCAGGTGGTGATGAGCTCGGACAGCGGCACATCGAGGCGAGCGCCCGCCGGGGTATCGCCCTCGCTTCCACTGCTCGCGTTCGTCTTTTCGTGCGTATCATCGCTGGAAAACGAGTCACGTACTGAGTCCGCGTCGACTTCCGGGCTGAATCCAGCATCATCCAAGGGCGGCTGAATGACGCCGTCGAGCACAGCCTTGCGAAGGCGCTCCGTCTCGGTGCTGAGTTCAGCCGTCTTCGCCTGGAGCTCGTCCTTGGCCTCGATGCCATCCTGAACCTCAAGCGATTTGATATCCTTATCCAGAAGATACATAGAATAGAATGGGCATCGCTTGTGGCTCTTCTGGTGGCCCTCCACTCGCTTGCTGAACATCTGGGTGCAGGCGGTGCACGACGCACCTTTCTTGACGGCGTCTTTGTTGGGGACCCGGCGGACTCGCCCACCGATAACCGCGGGTGTCTGGCAGTCTTCGTTCCATTCGGGATCATCATGCTCCGCCAGATCCATCTCGTCATCTGACTCTGATTCCGACGTCTCTGCGTACTCGATCGTGGACGTCTTCTTTTTGGGCTCGGGTTTCTTCTCCTGAGCCTCTTCTGGCGTCCCGCTGAGGGAGCTGGGGCCGACCGCCTGCCAAGGGGGACGCACGAACTTCTTGGGCTTCTTCTTCGCAGACTTGAGCTGACGAAGCACGGCATCGGCTTCTTCAACAACCCCTGAAGCCCCGGAGGCACCCGAGGGAAGCGAACCCGGATCAGCCTTGCGACGCGCGTTGGTCGTGGAGTTGAACATGATGGTGAGGAGGGATCGGGCCTCGCCGAGGGACCTGACGCGGGACCATCTCTTCATGCCACCGCGAACCTCCTCGCGCTCCTCGGACTGATACACGCGCTCCTGGAGCATCGCGATCTGCTCCGTCACAGCGCGCATTTCCTCCTCGACGGCTTCGTCCACCGACCCACCTGGGGTGAGCGCGTGACCGGGGGTGCGCTCAAAGGCAGCCTTACCGGGAGAGGCGAGGTGGGGAAACCGCCTGCCGAGAGCAGCGCGACGAGCCAGAGACTCGTCCAGTGCGTGTCTCAGTTCTGAGCGCTCGATAGCCGCAGAGAATTCAGACTCGAGCCACGCCTTCCGGGCGTTGAGGCCGAGGCCAGTGCCAGGACCACCCTCTTTTCCGGCACCGGGGGTGGGGGCAACCTCCGCCGCAGGCGCGACAGCTGCAACCACGGGAATAGCCGCCGTTGATCCAGGCTTTTTCCTTAGGTTCGCCTTTGCCGCGGCCTGCAGTGCACGGAGCTGGTCTCGCGCGTTCGCGGCCTCCTCCGTCTTGCGGCGGAGCACGGCAGCCTGTCGGTCAACCGCAGCCTGAGCCTTCTGCGCGGCAATGGCGTGACGGCGTCCCTCCTTTCTCGCCGCCTCCAGCGCGCGTTCCGCCTCCCTTTGCTTAGAGATACCTTCTTTAGCGGCATGTTCCATGCGTCGCACCAGCTCCACACGTGCCGCACGGAGGCGCTGGATATCAGCCTGCAGCGTCTTTGCTGCCTGGTCACTCTTTTCCCTCAGCCTCTGCGCCTCCTTGTGCTTCGCGGCGAGCTTTTGCACCTCCTTGAGGCGCTTCTCCAGCTCTTGCAGCCTAGCCCTGTTCTTTGCTTCAACCTCCTTGCGCACGTTATCACCCTGCTTGGCCGCGGCTGCGAGTGCGGCGAGGAGCTCATCGCGCTCAGCCGCGAGCTCGGACTTTTCAGATTCGAGCGACTTTAGCAGCCTGCCGTACTTTTCCCTGAGCTCCTCCACCTCCTGTTGCTCGGGGCTGCCTGGGGTGGGGGCACTATCACCGCGAGCCATCGTGGCAGCATCGACTTCATCCTGCAGCTTCTGTGCCGCGGAGGACATGGCGCGCATGCGAGCCTCCTTCGCCTGCAGGGTCCGCTCGACAGTGGCGAGCTCGGCGTGGAGCTCGTCATTCTCGAGGTCTTCATCGATCTCTAGGGGTTCTTCCTCGTCATCGATAGCCTCGTGGTCTTCCTCAAACTCGAGAGCGTTGTCGTCGAGGTCGTAGTTCGCCGCGGGGTCCTCGCCGTACGGGTCCGTGCGTCCCTCTTGGAATGCCTTGATTTGGTGACGCATCCTGCTCTGCTCAGATCGAAGCAGCGCGATGGTGCTGAGATAGCTCCTTATGACGTTTGAGCCACCCTCATCCTGCTCCGGGTCCATGCCGGAGTCTTCAATCTTGAGAGCAAGGCGATCTCGCTCAACAGTTGCCGCAAGCTCAGCAGCCTGTGCAGCCGCAGCGGTTTCCTCAGCCGCTACAAGATCTGCGCGGAGCCTCGCTGCCTCCGCCTCAGCAATCATGGCACGAGCCTCCATAGCTTCGAGTTTGGTCGTATCCACAGAGCTGCTGGTACCACTGTCACTGCTGAAGCCACTCACACCGTTGAGCTTGAGGTGCGCCACTTCAGCACGCGCCGTCGCCAGCATGCGTCGAAGCTTTGCCACCTGCTGAGACGCATTTTCATCGAACGTCACCGTGGGCTTGTTCATGATATTCCTCGCTCTATTGGCGTACTTCAGCGTGTTGAGGGTCTCGTCCAGGTTGGCATCTGCAGGCGAGATGCAGGCCACCATCACCGTGCGAGAGTTACCGCCGAGGGAGTCCTGCAGCAGGCGGGTGAGTTTTGAGTCACGGTACGGGACGTGACCACCAGCCATGCGTCGCTTGTCATCCCCGAGCGCACTGATGACGTTACCTAGTGCCAGCAGACCCTTGTTGATTTGGATACCCTCCTTCAGCCGCTGACCTTCAGCTTTCGTGCGCTTCGCCCTCTCGGAGCCGGCGAGGTCGACCAGGTGCATCTTCGCGCGGGTCACATCCGCCGGGTCGGCACCCTTTCGCTCTACATGGATGGTGAAGATGGCGTGCGAACGCGAAGACCTGTGGTTCATCCCCGTCGCCGCCGTGGCTCTACTCTGCGATCCACTGGCCAGGGCGCCGGCCATCTTCTCGAGGGTCTGCACCGGAAGCTCCTTGACGCCCACGAGGGCCACGCCTCCCGCCGCGCCGGGTGCGTCACGGATGGACACGTTCTGGTTGTTGCCGAGCAAGTCCCTGATGCCCTCCTTGTGGATCTCGATGAACGACACCTTCAGGTTCACCGTGACGTCGTTCGTGAGCGCCGCGATGTCTGCGAAGAGTGTATTCATGACTCTCGGGATCACGCCCTCGGTTGCTCCGCCCGGCTCGAACGCTGTTCCCATCGTGTGCGTCTTGCCGGAACCCGTCTGGCCGTACGCCAGCACCGTGGCGTTGTACCCGGAGAGTAGCCCGTTGACCAGGGGTTCGACGCATTGCTCGAACAGCTTCTTCTCGGTGGGTCCATCGCACTCGGTTCCCGGGTGATACACGTGGTCGTAGGTGAACTTGTGGTCCGACACGAGCGTAACGGAAGGCTCGGTCGCGTTGGGAAACACGCAGGCCTGGCATCCGTCGACGAGCTCGGGACCTACCAGGGGACGCATCATGAGCGCGACGGTGACCGGAAGCTCTTTCTCCGCCGCGGGAGCGACATCATCCGAATCGGCGAGCGCGGCAGCGAACGCGGCTTCTTCGTCCGCACCCATCTCTGCAGGGGAAACAAAGTTCGTCACTATCGATGAGCGACGACCGGGAGAAGGGTAGTCACACGACGTATCCGGGCGCCAAATCCGAGCGTGGATGAATGTGATGGGCAACACGCACCGTTCGAATGATCAATATCGACCCCTTGGTGACCGAACCCTGCTTAATAAGGCCAGCAGTGTCCAGGGGGAGTGTCGGGGGCGCCAGATCTCACCGCGGGAAATAAACCAACGGAAAAAATCGGGGAAATGGCGTTACTGTGCGGTAATCGAATTTGTTCGTACAAAGCGCTAGTGTCTAACTCACACGGGCGTGCTGTTCCTCACCAGCATGACACGGTAGCACCTTCCGTTGGTCGAGTTCGTCTGCACCTCGCGCTCCGTGGGCACACCCAGCGGGTTCTCGTCGAGCCAGCCCTCGCGGTCCCCCGCCGCGGCCCACGCGGACCGCCAGCCCTCGCCCTCCTCCTCGGCTTTGGGTGCCTCCTTGACTTTCTCCTCGGCCTTCTCCTCGCCTTCAGCCTTCTCAGCATCCTTGCGTCGTCCCGGGTACCCTTCCTTCTCCGCCTTCTCGCGCCTGAGTCGCGCCTTCTCGTCCTCCTGAAACGCAGCCGCGGCGTTTGCCACGGCGGACTCCGCGTTTGACTTGAGAACCTTGGGGTCCACCGCGGAGACGTCGTGTAGGCTGGCGTCGATGTCGAATAGGTGCGCGCCGAACCTCTCGAACTTGTCCCGCATGTCCTCGCTCACGTCCTTGACGTCGGACTGGAGGAAAACGCGAGCCCCGGGGGTGAGTCCCTCCGCCAGTGCCCTGACGAGCGCGGGCTGCACGACGCGGCGCTTGTGGTGCCTCTTCTTGAAGTGGGGATCGGGGAACTGGATAGCCACCGTCTCCACCTTGGAGCCGCAGTCATCGGCGTAGGACTTGAGCCATTTGCCCATGGAGACTGTAGCGTTGCACTCGGCGAAGTGGAGGTTGTCAACCACGCCGGCGTACTCGCCCCACTTGTTGCCGCGCTCCACGAGGGGAGCACGAATGTCCACGCCCAAAAAGTTCGTCTCGGGGTACTTCTTGGCCATCATCAGATCGAAGCGACCGCCGCCGCACCCGATGTCGACCACCAGGGGTCGCGCAGTGGATGCGTAAACATCGGTCCACGCGGGCACGGGAGCCTGGCTCTGCAGGCTCGCCTTGAGCGGGTTGACGTGCTGCCTCACGCGCACGCCGCCGACTTTCTGCGCCGCCTCCGCGAGCTCCAGCTCGGCGAACACAGAGTCCCCCATCATCAGCTTCGCGCCGTGGTAACGCTTGAAAGGGACGCTCTCGGGTTTATCGTCGGAGGTCATGACCTTCTTGGAGCCCTTGCCGTCCTCTGCGACGACGGCGTCCTCGTTCGCGGTGGAGTGCGGGCGCGCGATGGCAGCGCGACCGCCGCCGTTTTGGCGAGCTTTCTTGGCGATGTGGCTCATGGAGGCACGCGGGATAGCAGCGCAACCTCGAACAGCGGTCGCTCCCATATGCGGACTGAACTTCCTGTAGTCTTACCGGAGACGCGTCGACAACGAGTGTCAAGGCGTGCACGCGGCAGAGAGGGGGCGAGTGTCTGTGACCTTCCATCGGCGAGTTTTTCCTCACTGTACTGTACCTCTTCGACGGAGCCGGAAACTGCGTTTTATCTTCTGCCGCATGACGTGGCCCACTCCACTCTGAAGCACACACGAGCATGGCGTTCGTCATCGCAGCAGCCCCTCGCTTGCTCCCTGGGTTCAAGGCAAGGGGGTATGATTCGTCGAGGGCTCGTACCCCGGGCTCTCGGCTCGTCCGTGCTGCCTCCGGCGAGGTGAGCGCCCCGCTATCTCGACGAAGTTTGATTTGTCCGATCGCTGTCCGTTCTCGTCGTCTTCGGACCGATCATCTCACTCCCTTTACCCTTTCTACGCGACAGGACGATGCGCCCATGACTGAGGGAAACATGTCGGACATGATGGCCAAGTTGGCGGCCGCGGAGGCTGAGGCGGAGAAGCTCCGTTCGGAGCTCAAGGAGTCGGCCAGAAGCCCGGATCTCGACGAGCTCGCCAACCGCATCGACGAGCTCGCCAAGCAGAAGCCCGCCAAGCCGGAGAATCGCATCGACGGCAAAGGCGGTCGCGAGACGCTCTTTGGAACCTCGAAGAACTCGGGCGACGCCTGGCTGAAGGACGGGATGCAGTTTTTGTCAAAGGAACAGCCCAGCGAGCTCGGCGAGTCTGCGGAGATGTCAAAGGAGGATCAGGATACCGTCAACCGCCGCCTGGCCATCGGTCTCCTCGGCACGGGAATCTTCGCGGGTCTGAGCCAGATTAGCTTCGAGGCCCCTGCGCCGTCCAAGCCGCTGTTCTTCTACCTCGTTCCCCTCGTCAAGATCCGCGAGCTTCTGAAGCAGGCGGCGGACTTGGCCGAGAACGGGTACTGGGACGAGCTCTCCACCGTGTGCCAACAGATTGTCGTGGCGAACAGCGCCAGGGAAAACCTGTTCAAGGCTGCTGCGTACCTCGACGCGAGGCAGGAGGAGAAGGCGAAGCAGGTGGCCTTCGACTTCCTCGAGCTGACGGAGAAGATTGACTACAACAAGTATTTCGAGAGCATGGGCGCGGTGACCGGCAAGAAGGCTGCTGAATACAGCAAGTTCAGCAAGAAGGCTGCCGTCGCGGCCGCTGCGAAACTCGACGAATTCTTCGTGTTGATGGACAGGGAGCAGCTTGAAGCTGCCAGGTCGCAAGTGATGGCATTCGAGGATCAGTTCGAGGATCCCGCTCCCGAGGCTGATGAGGTTGTGGACCAGGACAGCGGAGCGAGCGAGGAGGCGACGGGGGGATTCTCCGACGGATACGGGGAGTAAGCACACGAGCGCGAAGGGGATGCACAAGTAGTTTGTTTAGGAATGTTTTTATTACCATGTTAGGCTGACCGAATCACGAGCGCGATCGGGAAGCCCGTTCTCCAGACGCAGACGCCCGCGACCTAGAAGTCGTCCTCCTCCGTGCTGCTGTCTTCGTCATCTTCCTGCACGATCTTCCAACCCTCCGCGATGAGCTGCTTGCGAACAAAGACAATGAGGGCGTCGTCGTTCACTTTGTTATCAGCCAGGGTCTTGTCGTCTTCGAGCTCGCGCCCCTTGTACATGCTGCGTGGCACGGAAGGGGTTGAGGAAAAGTCAGAGGGTCACGTCGTTTTTTGTCACAGCGAGACGACGCCACGAGCGCGGCACGAGGGAACGAACGCGCGCTTACCACAGTTCCCAAGGCTCGACGAAACTTTCAAGGCGGCAAAGGTCGTCTTCGGGTCGCATGCCGATGGTCTCAGCGAGCTTGCGGCGAAGCTGCAGGGCAGTCGTGGTGTCGGGGTCGACGTCGATATCGAACGGGTCCAGCGAGAAGGTGTGCGTGGCCATAGAGCACTTCCAGTAGAGGCTCCACTTGTGGTTCTCCTGGCGAGGCTTGATGTGGAGCTTCATTTCGTCGACGTCGTGGCAGATACGCAGGCGGTTGGTTCGGGCGAGGGTTTGAGCCGCTGTGGTGCTCTGTGGGTCTGCAGCGTGGCCCTTCTCTCGACCGTCCGAGGCCCTGGAGATAAAAACGCTTGCCTCGGGCGGTCCGATAATTTTTGCGACACCTGGCCCCTACTAGACCAACCTGTGCGCAGTCCTCACGTGCACGCGGCATGTTCGCAGTGCGCGCGCCCTCAGGGGGGCTGCGCGCGATTCTATTGCGGGTGAGACCGCGTGCAAGGGATGACGGACCCCGTTCTGTCATCCTCGCGGCTAAAGGAGCGAGGAAGATGCAGCGCGATTCGTTGTTGCGGCGGAACGATATCATGGAGGACCAGGAGCCCGGTGAGGCTGCCCGTGGTTTCTGTCGCCAGTGCGGGTCAACTCACAGATTGGAGCGCTCTCAACGCGCTGAGTCCGAGGCGAAGGGGCTCATGGAGCGCATTCGCGCCGCGGGGCGACTTGACTTGGACGCCGCCGTCCCGGACCCTCGTTTCGCCGTCGAGCGAATGTACGAGCAGGGCGGCGGAAAGATGCTCGGGGTGCTCCTCGCGGCAGCGCCTCCCGAGCATCCGAGCTGCGACGAGGCCGAGGACGATATCGTCGTGATCAAAGCATTCTCCGGCCAGCTGTACGGCGAGTGGACGGTTCAAGGCTGGGCACCTCCCCTGTGTGGCCTGACCCACGACCACCCGCACTACGCGAAGGAGCATGTGAGGATAAAGGCTCGCGTGGACGCGGCGGGGGAGAAGAAGCGCGTGGTGGAGGAGCTGGAAACAGAGATAAAGGTCAGGACGAAGAGATGGGACGATGATATCAAGGCGGCAGCGGCGCGGCTCAGAGCGGAGCGCGAGAAACGGCGGGCGACGCGTGTGGCTCTGAGGGAGGCCGGGGACGACGCCGCGAAGGTCGAGGAGGAGTTAGCAGATGAGAGTCGACGCGGAAAGAGGGAACTCGCCCGCCTTCGCGAGGGACGCGCAGCGGACGTGGTCGACATCGAAGCGGCGTTAGTAACGGCGCGTCGAGAAATGAAGGAGTTGAGGGACGAGCATCGCTCCATGTCGCACGTGCTTCTCGGGCAGATATTCGATTCTTACAGGCTGCCTAACTTCCGTGAGGACGGTGGCTTCGGCCACAGACAAAGTCAAGGAATACCGACGGACGATGCCGAAAGATTCAGTGGAGGGATGTCGGGAGCAACCTTACAAGAGGCTTTCGTGTCCGATGAACAGCAAGAAACCACGGATACCGAGGCTAACCTTCCGTGTGGCTGCGGGGACTGCTGCGCGCCAAAGTTGCTCGCTGAGGCGTCACGGAGAGGTCTCGTACCCATTTCTATTGCCGAGGTATGGATGGGTGTTCCTACGGCGAAAGAAGGGTATCGCCAAGAGGGAAGCTTCTATGGTGCATGTCGCGGGAGATGCCGTCCTATACTCGGTCACATGCTCTGTGGCGTTGACAACCTCAGACCTCGTCTTATTGACCCAACAGCAAGACGAGACGCGATCGTCAATTTAAGCTAGACTAGGCTTAGCTATTAATTATAACGAAGGGAATCTTCGTAGTCTACCATCTATGTTGCTCGCACTGCGTCGCGGGACTTGCTCGGAGTATCCTTGCGACGCATCTCGCCTATTTCTACTTCACCGCTTCCTGCCGAAGATGGAGAGTCATAATCCTCCTCCAGCACTTGGTACTGAACACTCACTAGCGACGTAGATGATCCACCGGTTCCGTGGGTCAGTGCAGCAGCTGCGGCAGAGGCCACCTCTACATCCCAGTCCAACCTCGTCACTATCAAAAACAGTACCGCACCGCCGACAGTAACTCCGAGGGCCAGTCCGTACCACAATCCTGTGACGCCCGCTTTCAGCAGGAACGTGATTACGTAACCAGAGAGCACACCGACAAGCCAAAGTGCGGTTATGTTCATCCAAGCCAGCAGCGACTGACGCCCACACGCCCGGAGAACGCCGTTACTGGTGCCGAGCAGTCCGTCAAACACCTGAAACACCGCGGCTATCGGAGCGATTGTCGCCGCAAGCCTAACCATCTCGTCGTCTTTGTCACCGACGAAAACCTTGCCGATCTGGTTCCTAAATATGAGAATGAGCGCAGCCATGCACGCCATCCAAGTCACACCGAGTGCCACGCTCACCCGTGACGCCACCTTTGCCCTGAAGCCGGAACCCGCGCCGAGGAGATTTCCAACCCGCACGTTTGCAGCAATTCCAAACGCCATCGGACCGGTCATGAAAGTAAGACCGGTGATATTCAGCATCGCCATATGCGCATTCATCGCCACCTGGGAGATTTGTGACGCAAATACCACAGTGACGTCGAAAGACGACGCCTCTGCGGCGACCATTATGGCACCCCGGGAGCCAAGCTCGAACATCCTTTGACACATTCTCGGCGTGGTCGTACGCCAGACTTCGGTGAACGCACCCTTAAACGTGTGCCTCGGGTCTTCACTTTCGACCGCGCTTTCCTCGCCCGTCTCGCCAGAGGAGAGCAGGACCCGGCGTCTCACCCGTGCTCCATCAAACCCACTCACATCAACCACGGCGCTCCATTGGTCCGAGAAGCGCAAGTAAGCAGTGACGAGGATCAAGTTGACGATCCGGGATGTCGTCGTGGCCAGTGCCGAGCCGTTCAGTCCGAGTTTCATTTTCCTGATGAAGAGCACGTTGAGCGCGATGTTGAGCAAGAAGGTCGCGAAGCTCGTCCATGCCACCGGTTTGACCACCCCACGGACTTGAAGGAACTTTTGCAAGATGAGGGTCCATGTAGCGGCGAACAGGCCGAGGATGAGCAGGTTACAGAAACTGCCGACTCGTTCTGATGTGTACTCATCCTGGCTTAGGATCATTCGCGCGATGCTCTCGCCGCATGAGAGGATGATGGCGGCAGGGACGCAACACAAGGTCAGAAATCCGGCGGCGAGGAATGCCCACTGTCTCACCGCCGCAAAGTCAGCGGCTCCGTGCGCCTGAGATCCCAGTGTATCGAAGCCCGTTCCGAATCCCGCGATGCCGAACCATAACAAGTTGAAGATCGTCGTGCATAAGCTGCCTACGGCGAGCTCACTCCTGCCTAGATGGCCCAGGAAGAGCAGGTCCGTGGCGACCATGAATTGCTGCGAGCCCATTTGAATGACTATCGGAAAAACAAGCGCCCACAACGCCCGGGCCTCGGACCTCCAAATGGAACCCGGCGGCTCAACCGAATCCATGGCCGTTGAGTCGTCCCTTGTTCCGAGACGGCGACGACAGTCCGGCGACGACGAGAGTGTGAGGGGCCAGGCTTTCAGTTCGACTCTTTATTGGCTAAAACGCTACGTGGACCGGCGAGAACCGGTGTGACGTCGAGATGGACTGATAGATGTTGGCGAAGGAGCTTGGCATCATCACAACATAATAATCAATATTTTGGGTGCGGGCGGCTTGATGTCGATCTAAGGCTCCCCGCTGGCCACTATCTCCTCGTACCTGGCCTGCCTCGACACGTCATCCTTGTTTATGCAGCACACCTCGTAGCCCTCCCGCATCATGAGAATCTCGCTGCACTTGTTGGCCACCTCGAAAGCGTTGACGAAGGTGTCGGAGAAGTCAAACTCGATGAGTTCGGCGGCGACGCCCATGACGAGCGAGCCCATCTCCTCGCACCCTTCAAGACGCATAGCCGTGCACTTCTCCGCCGCCCTGAGCCCCAGCTCCTTGTGTGGCTCCTGCAGGCTCCACTCATCATCCAGCCATAACTTGAGCATGCCCCCCAACCACTGGACCTCGGCCTCCTTCTCCTCGGGGGTGATCTGTCGCATGAAGATTCCCTGGTCCGTGTTACCCGGTGTGTTCTCGTCTTCGCCAGAGGATGCACGGCACGCGAGGCGGGGCGCGTGACGAAGGGCGACGCGCGACGATGCACGCGACGATGAACGTCTGGAGACGGAAGGCACCGCTGCACGGCACGCGAGGGAGATCACAGCTGCCATGTCGACAGGAAGCGCGCGAGGTGGGGAGAGAAAGAAGATAGCGCGGAGGTGCCTCTCGTTACGTTGGTGAGCCTAAAGCCCCGGACGCGTCTGTGCGCTTGGTTGTGGAGCGCGCTTCGGGCGAGACAGTGAAAGGGGTTGTTGGTGCCCGAGGAAGCCGAGATCTCGACGATCGGGGATCAGGCTGTCAGGCTCCGCCGATACCAGACTGCCAGACCGGTTTTTTCCACTCGATTTAGACCAACGTTTCACGAGTCCCGTGCCCACAGAGTTGCAGATTCGGTATCTTCTTGAGAGGCTTCCAGAGCGCCAAACTGGCAAATAGAATCACAGAAGAGAAGTTCGGCCCGTTTCCTTTTCCCGCGTTACGAGTACCTGTTTTTTGTTTTGTCTCAATATACACACCTTCGCCGCTGCCGTCAAGGAGGTCGGTGTTCGATAGGTCACGGGCTGGAAGACGCGCGATGGGGCGCATGATCGTGGGCGAGATGTGTGCGCAGACGACTCCCGTGGAAGTATAAACAAACAATGGGGGAGGTCGGTCTAATATGGCCGGCCAGCCCCCGCGCTAGACACATGCATCGTCAGACCCCTCACCCCTTGGACGACGTGGTCATTGACTTTCGCAGCTTGGAGAAGAAACCCTTGTTCTCCACAGTCTCGGTTTGCGAGTCCGTGTGCTTGAGCAGCTCCACGATCTGCTCAAACTCCGGCCGCGCCCAAGGGTCCGGCTGCCAGCAGTACTGCATCACCTGCGCGAGAACGGGGTGGCAGAGCGGCGGGACGGTGGGCCTGAGTCCCCTCTGCACCACTCCCACAGCGGCCTGCAGGGGCGTGTATCCCGGGTAAGGGATATCACCACCAGTCACTAGCTCCCACATGAGGATCCCGAAGGAGAAGACGTCGCACTTGTGGTCGTACTTCTGGTGCGAGATCACCTCCGGCGCCATCCATCGATACGTCCCCGTCTCCGCAGTCATCGCCTTTCCATCCGTCGCCTTGACCCTCGCCACTCCAAAGTCAGCCACCTTCACCACCTCGTACTCATCCATCAGCAAGTTCGCGGTCTTCAGGTCGCGGTGGATGACGTTCACCTTGTGCAGGTAGTCCATACCGAGCGCGACCCCCGAAGTCAGCTTCAGGAGCTGGTTGAGCTTCAGCGGCGCCTTCTGGTGCAGATACTGCAGCGCGCTCCCCCCCTTCATGAACTCCGTCACCAGGCAGAGGCGCGGGGGTTTCGTCATCGCGCCGATCAGCTGCACGATATTTTTATGCCGCACCTTCCGCAGGATCGACAGCTCCTGAGCGAACTCCCTGTACACCTCCTCCTGCGAGCTCTTCCCTCCCGTCTTGAGAACCTTGATGGCCACCTCCTGGCCGCAGTAGCTGCCCCGGTACAGCACACCGAACGCGCCGCTCGCGATCTTCTCCATGAAGTTCAGCTGCACCTCCTGAATCTCCCACTCGCTATCGCTGGCTCCCGCGAGCGCCTTCTCGCCCTCGCCCGTCGTCGCCCCGTCGCCCGTCCCCGGCTTCACGCCCTCGTCCCAATTCACCTGGTCCAGACGTTGCTGCAGCTTCTGGTTCATGGCAACCTCGTCGTCCACCCTCCATCCGGTGACCACGAACACGTCCAGAGCGTAGCCGTCGTCCGTGCAAAACACGTGTGCCTCCGAAATGTTCAATCCGATGTCGAACAGCGCGGTCGACACGCGGCTGAGCATCCTCGGCCGGTTCAACCCCGAGACCGCTATTTCGTACACCGCCCGCGAGGCTGCGGGTTCCCCGCCCAGGTGCTCCTCGAGCGTGTGCAGGTTGAAGGACGACCCGAACGTGGGAGCCCGCAGCCGCTTGGTCGCGCCGGGAGACATCGCCATCTCCATGTTGTCCGTCGAGTTTGACATGTCGCCGAGCACGTTCGATACCCGTATGCCGCGAGATTCGCAGAGCACCCCGCCGGGTTTTTCCACCGACGCCCTCTCCAGCAGACGCATGTGCGTCATTAGATCCTCCAGGTTGTGTATATCCAGCGCGTATCGACGCGGGAGACGCATCAGATGGCGCTTCAGGGCCATCTCGAGGTTCGGGTCATCACTTATCTCGACCCACGTATCCTTCAGCCTGTCCACCACCTTCAACGCGACCTGCTCCTTCGACGCCCGCGGCACGACCGGAGGCGTCATTGCAACTCGGGGAATCTCCCGTGGTTTCCCGCTTTCGACGCCCACCTCCGGATATCGGCCCCTACCGGCGCCCGCGACGTATCGAGCGGGAGGATGACTCGGTCCACCGGACGGAGCGCTCGGTCGACCAAACGACGCCGACCCGTGAGGTTGAACCTCACGCGCTTCGACCTCCGGAGCGACCGTGTTGTGGGGCGCCAGACGTCACACTTCGGGCGAGAATATTTCATCCGGTGAACGCGTGAAACCAACCAAAGGAGGGTTGAAATTCGGGTTTTGCCCACTTTAGGTCAAGTGAAGCGCATAACGGCCGTTGATCTAGTCTTTGATTTAATGACTCTGCATGACTGTGCATACATCATAGCCGGCAATTTCGAAAGGACGCTTCGTCTTGACGACTCGACTGAATAACCAGTCCCGATGACGACTGAATCACGGTTTATCATCTGATGCTGCCCGATTTGCCAGTTTGCCGCGATAACGCTTTTCTGTCGTTCCTGCACCGTCGAGTCGGGCTGGTGTGTGCGTATAAGGATTGCACTCTACCGTCGTGTCCTCCTTATTCATCATCTATTTCACCCTCGTCACTCTCGTCTTCAGAGTCGCTGGGAGCGATGGTTATGAAATCCCCTGTGGGGATGTCCCTCATCGCGACGATCCCCATAACTGGCTCCCTCGCGTCAACCTCCACCTCGCAGAGCATACAGTTGGGATCCTCGGACCGTCCAGCTTCGCACGTCGGATCGTCCAGTTCCGTCACCACGATGTCACCCGCCGCGATGGGTTTCTCCGCGTACATCGCGTCGACGTTGGTGAAGCGGTCGGCTCTCTCGGCGGCGGCGGCGGCGTTCTCTTCGCCGCCGTGTTCGTTGGGCAAGAAAAATTCCCTCGCGCACGACACCGAAGGCTGCGAACCGCGGGGGAGCGCCGTCTCATGCCACCACGCGCGCGTGTCTATCAGTAGGAAATCGTTCTCTTCACAATGCATTCTGAGTCGTTTGCGGCCTTTCGGGAGCTGCGGCGCCGGCGAGTCTTTCCAGGCCTCTGAGTCAACGCAAGGTCGAACGTACCAGATTTTACCGCCCGAGACTTGATGGTGATACGTCCCTGAGCAAGCAACAGAATCCGTGTGCTCAGGGCGCCCCGCCAAGTTCTCCCCATCGACCGAGTCGCTCGTATTCGCGGGGCGCCTGTTCCGTTTCGTTGAGGTATCGTTCAAGCCCATGAAAACCCAGAGTTGGGCGGATTGAGGGAGAGATTTTCCACATCCCAAGAAACTTGGCTCCGAGATGGGCGCGGCTTCCTTCAGCACCTTCGCGGCGGCCTCAGAGCCCAACACCGTGGAGCAGTAGAATTTCGATGGTATATCCACAGTGGCACCCTGTAATCGTCGCGTCAGCTTCTCAATGACCGCCAAGGCATCGTCTAGCCCATCCGAACCAGCAGCGTTCTCGCAGGTCCATTCCGCCGCGGAGCTCTCGCCGCCTCGAGCCATCGCGCTCAGGAGCCCTAGTAGGGCATCGGTTCCGTGCGACGTTGACTCGTCGAGACGGAGCCAAAGCAATCGCGTCTTACGAAACCGGCCCAGCAACGATTCGGCCGTCTCCCCGGCCAGTTGCACCCTATCGAAGGTCACCTTCCCTGCGCGCCCCATCACTGAAAATATAGACAAGGCCCACGGCGGCTTATTATCATCGGTGCCTGCAACTCTTACGCTGTGGTTATTTTGAAGACTATCGTTATTACTTGTGTTACAACCGATTCACGCGCCGTCCATCAGGGCGAGCAAGTCATCGTCGTCATCCTCGTCCTGCACTGCCCCAGCCGCGCCGTTCTTTGGCTCATCCAGGCTGAAACTCTTGATGACATCCGCCAGACCTGTCTCCCTGTTGCCCTCGTCGCCTCCAAACACGATGACGTCGTCGTTCGTTGCCGCGTTGCCGCTGCCCCCCCCACCGCCACCGCCGCCCCTATCTCCGAACAGGTTGAGCTTGAACGTGTCGTCATCCCGCTTGGGCCTGATCAGACCCGCCAGCGCGTTGAGCTCCCTCGCCCCCTCTTTCCCGGCACTCTCGAACAACTGGTCCGCCACTCCCCTCGGGCCCTCCGCTGCGCTGCGTGCGGGTGTACCTATTCGCCCCGGTGACGTGCGCGTCGATAACTTCGGTAATTCTGTCGAAGGTTTCTTCGCCTCGCTTTTCTCTTCGCCAGGCTGCTCCGCCGCCGGGGCAGTCATGAACGGCTCGGGTGGCCTTGGCGCCTGCCTGTCCTTTGAGTACAAGTTCCCTCCCAAAGGAACCGGGGGTGGGACCCAAGGCGACTCTTCCGAACCCGGGGTCGAATTGTTTTTGCTGTCCATCTTCGATTTCTTCCCGTGAACATCGTGCCTGAAGATCGTGCCCATGGAACCAAGCGAACTCGGCGGCATTTTGATGGTGCCATCCGGGTTTTGCAGCCCCTCCTGTAGGAGCAGGCTCACCTTTATCTTCTTGTCGTGGACGAACTTGAACAGGGTTTGGCAAAGTTCGATCCACTCGGGGGGCTGGAACGTGCCGTACATATCCCTCGCGCGCTTCTCGTAGTCGTCCACCATTTTGATGACCGCCCGGTCCGTCAAGTACGATTTGATCGTGGCGAGGTGCGTCAGCGTAACATCCATGATCTCGTGGGGCTCGAGGCAGTTCACGAGCTGGTACTTGAAGACCATGGTCATCAGATCGTAAAGTTTGTCCATGGAGTTCTCCGAGAGGCGCATTATGGAGGAGTGGGCGAGCTTGTCAAAGATGTGCCGGGTGGACTTCTGCGTGTAGATGTCCTGAGGCGTGAACAGCTCGTCGACGAAGGGCGGGTCGAACATCGCCTTAATGACGTCGTGCAGCACCTTCACCGCCTTGTCCCCGCTGATCTTCTGCGCGCGCAGACGCTGCTCGAGGACGTAGAGCATCTCAACGCCGAGGTTGCTTATGACTATCGGCAAACAATGCTGCGACGACATGGCTCCAGCCTCGGCCACTTTCCGCGGGCGCCCCGAGTGCCAAAAAACTGTGAGCGTCTGGATCAAGAAACGTTTTCTCTTCTACTAAGGGCTACTTGGCTACTTGTATCTAGTTCCTCGGGTCCCGAGCTCACTCCTTCTTCCCCTGAACCATATCGTCCTCAGCGCGGAGGTACTCGCCCACGTCCGCCTGGTGGAACGCCACGATGGAGCTCGCGTCCAGCTTGCGGCAGTCCTGCGTGCTCTTCGCGGCGACGCCGAAACCCAGCGGCACATCCGACATGGAGAAGATCACGACACCCTGGTTCGCGGGGGTGTTCTCGGTGATGCGCCCAAGACCGGACTTGAGCAAATGGTTGCCGTAGAGGAACGACATCTCCGAAGTGGGCTTGACCCACATCTGCGAACGAGAGAGGAAAGTCGGGGTGGGACGTCAGAATTTATTCAGGAAGACAAGAGCCAAGAGTCTCAAACAGCGCTGCCCTCACTGGAAAATGTTATGAGAATAACGTCGTCTTCATGGAATTCAGGTTGAAGACTGAATAAGTGAATCATCGGGCAAGGCGATGTTCGAGCGTGACCGCGAAGCTGACGACGGCGGATCCCATCGCCAAAAGAGTCGAGCGCCAAAGTCCGAGCGTGAGCTCTCACCTTGTGTTTGGCGTGTGCAGCGAGGAGCTCGAGTGCGCCAATCATGAGCCTGAACTTATCGGAGTGGGTAAATTTCCCGACGCACACGCCGAGGGATACGAGTTGATCCCTCGAGATGTTCGTCGCGCGCTTCATGATGTCCTCTCTCACGTAGTACACTCGCTGTTTGGCAGAGAGCCGTCGGGGCGGGGAGGGTTAGTGAGCGACCACAGTCGGGGGCGGTGGGGGGGGATGCGAGAGAAAGCGCGGTGCTCCAAGGTTGCACGGTGCGACTCAGCCGAAGAAATTCAACCATTAATATCGTCTGTACTTCACGGGGTATCAGAAGCGCGGATATTTCCTTCATCATCGCCGACACCGGATTGCAACTGAGGAGCACGGATGAGGGTACTTTTCCCCCAAGAGAGAGAAAAAAGGGGGCGGAACGACGTCGAGGCGGACGGACGGAATCGCGGCGCACCTTCTTGTGCAGCCTGAAGCAGTGCGGCTGATCGGCCCTGTCCACGATGTTCTTCAGGTTCTTTCCCACACTTGAAGAGCTTCTCGAACACCTGCTGAATCTCGGATTCCTCGAGAGGACGCATGATGACAAGCTGTGCAGGGGTCCGCCGCCTTCGATTACTTGGCCGCGTGCGCGCGCTGATGTGACGCCGAGACCGCCTAAAGAGTGTCGCGAGGGATACCTCGTGACCACCGCGAGTTGCCTATGTTTCAATCCGCGAGCGGCTCGAGTGTGGGCGCGGCTAGTTAGCGCTTGCCTTTGTGTCGGCGGCGGCGGCTGGAGTGAAACTTGAGAACCAGCACCAGCGCGCGGCGAGGTTCTCAATCGATGAAAATCGAACTGCGCCCGGGGGAGCATTCATTTCTTCGCGCCCGGAGCAATGGCGTCGACGTCCCTCGCCGGCGGGCGAATCTCAGCCTCGGCGGGTTCTAACCTGCTGGGCCAGCACGCCGCCGATCGCAACCAGGAGGCGACGGTGTACGTGGGTAACCTAGATCCTCAGGTGCGTCGCCAATCTGAACCCGAAATCGCGCCCCGGATTTGAGAAACCCTCGGGATCTATCGCGTCGCCTCCCCGTTCCCTGCTGACCGATCCGTCCCGCACCTTCGTACAGGTTACCGAGGAGATGTTGTGGGAGGCGTTTGTCCAAGCGGGACCGGTGGTGAACGTGTACATGCCGAAGGATCGCGTGAGCAACGCGCATCAGGGTTACGCCTTCGTGGAGTACAGGGGAGAAGATGACGCGGACTACGCCATCAAGGTGCTGAACATGATCAAGCTGTTCGGTAAGCCGATCCGCACGAACAAGGCTTCCGTCGATAAGAAGTCTAACGACGTCGGCGCCAACCTCTTCGTCGGCAATCTGGATCCGGAGCTGGACGAGAAGCTCCTGTACGATACCTTCAGCGCGTTTGGCGTCGTGATCCAGACGCCCAAGATCATGAGGGACCCCGACACGGGGAACAGCCGAGGGTTCGGGTTCGTGGCCTATGACTCGTTCGAGGCGTCTGATGCGGCGATCGAGGCGATGAACGGTCAGTTCCTGTGCAACCGGCCCATCTCGGTGACGTACGCGTACAAGAAGGACACAAACGGGGAGAGGCACGGAACGCCGGCGGAGCGGTTGCTCGCGGCAAACATGGAGAAGAAGGCTTCCACGCATCGGCCGCACACCATGTTCGCGGCGGGACCCGCGGGTGCACCGCCGGTCGCTGGGGCGCCGGGGATGCCGCCGCCGGGAATGGGAATGCCGCCGCCGCCCGGCATGGTAATGCCGCCGCCGGGAATGGGAATGCCGCCGCCCCCGGGTATGATGGGGGCACCGCCTCCTGGAATGATGCCACCGCCCGGTATGATGCCGCCGCCTATGGGGATGCCGCCACCCGGCATGATGCCGCCCCCTGGCATGGTGGCTGTCCCGCCTCCTCCCCCTCAATAGTTCTAGCCGCGTTCAAATTAAGTATTTACAGTCGCTCCGACGATTCTAAGAGTTCTCAATACCTCAAACTCAATACCTCTGATTCCACTGGCCGCCGCCCTGCTGCTGCTGCGGATCCTGACCCCAGCCCTGCTGTTCGTCCGCGTATCCCTGAGAAACTTGCCCCCAGCCTTGGCTCTGTTGCTCTTGAACCCACACCCAGTTACCCGCCGGGTCGTAGTATCCCTGGCCCTCGTATCCAGTGGGGATCCAGTTGCCCTGGTCGTCGTAGCGCCCATCCGCATCATCCTGGGCCCCGTCGTCGTCCTTGAAGACCATGATGCCGACAGCCAGCGCGATGAAGAACGCACCCGCGGTGACGAGCCCGATGCCAGTCTTGCTGGAGGACCTGACGGCGGGTTTGGCCGCCGGCGCAACCGAGGCGGAGTAGTTGCTGTAGGAGCTGCTCGAGGCCGGCCTCGCGAACGACGGGATGGCCGAGCTCTTCCTTATAGCGCCGGGGATCACCAGCTGCGTGCCGGGAAAGATGACGTCGTAGTTGCCTCCGAGCGTGGTGGAGTTGACGCGCTTGAGGTCGTCAAGGCTCACGCCGTACTTGTTCGCGATGTTCCAAAGGTTATCGTTCCTCTGCACGGTGTACACGCTGGCGGACGCGCTAGCGCCGCGAGCACGTACCGAGCGCTGGACACGAACGGCGGGGCGAGTCGCCACCGCCATGCCGCGCATCTGAACCTTGGCAGAGAGCGACTTCCTGAAAGATTATCGGAGAATTGTGTTGTGGTTGGGCGGGTCGTCAGTGGATGAACGGAATGCGAGCAATGGTGCGCCTCGTGTCGAGACATCCAAGGCTTCAGACGCGTGTGTGATGACCATGCATCGGTCACAAGGCGATGGCTCGGGTCGAAACGATGCTTTCGGGACGCAACCGCCCTCCGGGTCGGAGCGCGGGGCCAGCCAGTTTAGGGGTTTCGCGGGAGAACTGTGAAATTTCCTCCTCGTCTCCAGGTCACTCACCCGCTGATAGAGGAGACGCGAGCGCGCGTCGCGATGCTGGACTGCATGGCGAGTGTGTCTCAGTCTCTGATCGAATCGCCGGGTGTGTCGAGGAGAGACGGCTCCAACAGGACTGTCTGCCCGCACCTTGACAACGGAATTTTCCCGTGTGGATTTATCCTGTCTCCTGCGATGATTTGGCAGCGCGAGAGGCGGAGGGGTGTCGAGCGATTGAACCCTGAACTCTTGAGTCAGGCTTGAGTCCTCTTGAACCCGGGTACTTCGCCCCCCTCGGGTCACACTCGCGGGAACGATCCTCCGCAGCCAAACCATGTCCGGTATTCTCCGCGCCTCTGCCCCTCTGGCCCGCCGCCTCAACGCGGTGCCCAAGGGCCCCATCGCCCAGCAGACCCGCGGCATGGCATGTGAGTCGCCCGAGCGTCCTGCTGTTTCCCGACCCGCGCCACGAGCATCCGGGGTTGGATTTGTCAACTCGCCCGCCTCGCTCCGACGCTGACCTTCCCCTCCGTCGTCCTCCCGCAGCCGACCCCAACGCCCCTCCCAAGGTGGCTTACCCCTGGTTGGACCCGTCGAACCCCGGGAACTGGAAGGAGGAGCACGTGAGTAAACCCGGTCCACGCCCCCCCCCCGACCGCCCCGATATTTC
>Ga0209666_1000164_pt1 | contig 51947 bp, 50 predicted proteins | sample SaaInlV_125m_DNA_FD_184679 | JGI IMG/M metagenome (GOLD analysis project Ga0209666, IMG submission 184679) | Marine microbial communities from expanding oxygen minimum zones in the Saanich Inlet - Saanich Inlet SI037_S3LV_10m_DNA (SPAdes)... | ecosystem: Environmental > Aquatic > Marine >...
AAACTCTCGTACGACTTGCATGTGTTAAGCATACCGCCAGCGTTCATCCTGAGCCAGGATCAAACTCTCCATGGTATCCATTATTTTTTGATTTTTTAAAATCGTATTTTCGAAGAATCAACGAATGTTGAATCTCGTTTGGAATTGCTTTTCTTTCAATCCTGCATTTACACTAATCTGTCAAACAGATAATTGTCAACCTTTTAAAAATCTAGGATTTTTTTGCTATCGGGGATTGATTTAATTTTCTGTAAAGTCACTTTAAGTTATTGTGTTAAAAGATAAGTAGATGCTTTATTATTCTAGTATTAGTAAATAAAAAGTGACGAAAAAAGGTAGATTATTTATGATTAGTGATACTCAAATATTTGTTGCCCTTATCTTAGCTCTAGTATCATTAGTACTAGCCATCAGATTAGGTACTGCATTATACGAATAATTCTTAATTTGATTTCCTAAGGTTATATTTTTAACTAAATATGACCTTTCTCTCTTTAAGGATTCGGACATAAGAGTTTAATACTCTTTGGATCCGAAGGGAAGACTAGCAGGTCTCGAATATGTAAATTCTAAAATAGATTTTACTGTTAAAGAGTTTTAGTTTTCTAAATTTAGTGCTCAAAATTATAAAATTATAAAAAAATTATTGTGACTCCAAATCTTATAAAAAAACAGAATCGCCCAGTGTTCCCTTTCACGGCTATAGTAGGTCAAGAGGAAATGAAGTTAGCTTTAGTGTTAAATGTAATTGATCCAAAGATTGGTGGCGTTATTATCATGGGTGATCGTGGTACAGGAAAATCAACTACAATCCGAGCGATTACAGACATTCTACCCCAAATCCCTGTAGTCGAAGATGACCCATTTAACTCAGACCCAACAGATTTTGAGCTAATGAGTGATGATATTAGACGATTAGTTGAATCTGGTGAATCCGTTACGACAGCATACAAAAATGTCCCAATGGTTGATTTACCATTAGGTGCTACAGAAGATCGTGTATGTGGAACAATTGACATTGAAAAAGCTCTAACGGAAGGTGTTAAAGCGTTTGAACCAGGTTTACTGGCTAAAGCAAACCGTGGTTTATTGTATGTGGATGAAGTTAACCTATTAGATGATCATTTAGTAGATATTCTGTTAGACTCTGCAGCATCAGGATGGAACACTGTAGAAAGAGAAGGTATATCCATTAGACACCCGGCTAGATTTGTATTAGTTGGATCAGGTAACCCAGAGGAAGGCGAGCTTCGTCCTCAGTTATTAGATAGATTTGGAATGCATTCAGAAATTCGTACAGTAAGAGATCCGGAATTACGCGTTCAAATCGTGGAACAAAGATCGGATTTCGATAAAAACCCAGCTGAATGCATAGCTAAATATCAAGCGCAACAGGATGAATTTAAAAAAGGGATAGTTGCCGCTCAAACATTATTACCTGAAACAAGCATAGCTTATGAACTTCGAGTAAAGATTTCACAGGTATGTGGGGAATTAGATGTGGATGGCCTACGTGGAGATATTGTAACAAATAGAGCTGCAAGAGCCTACGCAGCATATCAACAGAGAACTGAAGTTACTGTAGATGATATTAAATCAGTTATCACGATGTGCCTTAGACATCGTCTACGTAAGGATCCTTTAGAAACAATCGATTCTGGCGATAAGGTTTTACAAGTTTTTGAGGAAGTGTTTAATCAGTAATAAATTATATATTTATAGGCTCAGTAGGATTCGAACCTACATTAGCGACTTAGAAGGTCGCTGTCCTAATCCCTTAGACGATGAACCCTTTTGTGGATTGTTCTGACATATATAGTTAATTGGGCGGTACAGGATTTGAACCTGTGACCACCTGCTTGTAAGGCAGGCGCTCTACCGCTGAGCTAACCGCCCAACTCAGTCTTGCTAACTTATGATTCTGAAGTCATATTAGCATTTTGTGTTTGCTTTATGCAACCTTTTTGAAAATGTTCTTTTTATATTAATAAATTAAATTAATAAATAACAAATTAATTCATTATAGGAATTGCGCTAATTTTGTGTAGAAAGGAGAGTTTTAAATTAAACTTATTCTTTCTACATAAAAAGAAAACCAAGCTCAAAGTCAAATTTTTCTTTTTAATTATTACACTTCTTTAAACGTTCTAAATAAATACTGATGAAATAAAGCGTCCCTAAAAAATATAGTTTTATATGTTCATAGATGTCTAAGAAAAAATCTATCAAATATAATACAGACATACAAAAATAGCTAAACGAGAACCAGAAAACGGAAACCCTCTAATTTTTAGGGTACTCAATACGGGGTAAAAATTATGGAAGATTACCTAGACAAAGACCTAGTCAAGGGAAAGTTAATGCAAATCCTTTCCCACGAGATACGAAGCCCCCTTGTTAACATTAAATCGTTTTTAGAAACTTTGTATGAGTATCATTTCCAGCTAACTGATGCTCAAAGGTTAGAATTTTTAGAAATAGCAACCCAAGAAACTAATAGGTTAGTTAGATTAACTAACCAAAGTTTACAGTTATCGAAATTGAACTCGAATCCTACCACTAGGTTTCAATCATTTTGTATAGATGATCTATTAAATCAATTGCTTAAGTCTTACGATATTACTACATTAGTAAAAAAAATCAGTCTTCATCACAAATGTCAAAAAACCTTACCTAAGAGTCTAGGAAATCAAGATCTAATTCTTCAAGTACTAGTGAATTTATTAACAAACTCAATAAAATTTACTTATCCAAGAGGGAAGTTGGTAGTTAAAGCAAAAAAAATAACTTCTTTATCTATTAAAAGTCGAACTAAATATTACTCATTACGTCTAGATGTATTAGACACAGGAATAGGATTCAATAAAATGATTAAACAATTTAGCTCAAAAGAAGTTAAAGTACATACTTTGCAAATTTCTTTCATCAAAGGTAACGGAATTGGGTTGTCTGTTAGTAGAGAAATTTTAGATCTACACAACAATTCGCATCAACTGATTAGTAAAGTGAATAAAGGAACAACTAGTTTCTTTAATTTGTAATCCGTATAACTCATATTTTTGAATGATTTCTGAGCATACTAGAGTTTATATTTTCTGAACTTGATTCGGTTGTTCCTTAAGCTGGTGAAGGGACTTGAACCCGCAACCTACTGATTACAAATCAGTTGCTCTACCAATTGAGCTACACCAGCGACTTTATTTTTCTTCCATAGAATAATAATACAATACATTCTTTAATTTAGTAAAGTATTTTTTTGTTTAGTTCATTAAGTTAGTATATTTGTAAGATCTATTTCATATAAAATATAAACTAGAGTTGTAATAAATTAATAAAAAAAAATTACTTTAAGGAAAATAATTCCCAAAATTATTGCTTAGAAGGTAATTTATTAATACGAAAATATATTTGGAGAATAAATAAAGATATGTCTCGTTATAGAGGAGCTGTTTTAAGAATAGTACGTCGTTTAGGAGAATTGCCTGGTCTTACTCGTAAGGTGAGTAAAAGAAGTTCAAGACCTGGTCAACATGGGGCACAACCTAGGAAGCCATCGGAATATGCAATTCGATTAGAAGAAAAGCAAAAAATCCGTTTTAATTATGGCTTAACAGAAAAGCAATTATTACGATATGTTCGTGAAGCTAAGCGAATTAAGGGTTCGACAGGTGAAGCATTACTTCAACTGTTAGAAATGCGTTTAGATAATATTATTTTTAGACTTGGAATGGCTCCAACTATCCCAGCGGCTAGACAGTTAGTAAACCATGGTCACGTAACTGTCAATGGGAAATGTGTTTCCATTGCTAGTTACCAATGTCGTGCTGGTGAGCAGGTAGCTATTAAAAATAATCCAAAGTCTCGTAAATTGGTTGAAAGTTACCTAGCTTTTCCAGGTCTAGCGAATATTCCTAGCCATTTAGAGCTAGATAAAGCAAATTTTACTGGAAAAGTAAACGGAATAATTGAGAGAGATTGGGTTGCTCTTCAGCTTAATGAACTTCTTATTGTGGAATACTATTCACGTAAAGGTTAAATTGTCTCATTTTATATGTAAATTATCATTTAGATGTTTTAAAGGGTCGCAGTTACCATGCATTATCCTCAGTTGGTAGCGTATCAGATGTGAATACCCATAATATACCTTTGTAGAAAGATAGTAATTTTCTAGCGTTTGATCGCATACCTTTTTCAAATTTTTTTGATAACGGAACACTTACTTCATTTAGCTCAATGTTTAACTCTTTCTCTAATTCTGTGAAAGATGTTTGAGTTGCTATGAAGTAGTTATCTCTAACTGTTTCTGGTGAAGATTGCTCTAAATCTAATAAATAACTTTCTAAATTATAAATTTCGATTTCGGGACTCAGTGGTAACTTTATTTGTTTATTATTTTCACAAAACTTACTCCAGGCTAAATATGCATCTTCTAATCTAAAAAAAACATTCTTTATGCAAGGTTGAGTTTCTGGGGTTTGAATTCTGTAATCAACTAATTTTTTTTCTGACAAGTTTTTTGCAACTCCAGTTTTTAATATATATACTGGATTTCCTTGATAAAGACTATTGGTATATTTTTGCTTTGGATTAACTTCATGTACATTTTTTGGAATGTACTTAGAGATAACTTTAGAAATTTCTTCTAGATCAGCAATTAATTTCGCTTGAGTACCTGGGTGAGAAATACGATTTAATTTATAGAAATTGTCCAGGCTTGTAAGTTGCACATGCAAATTAGTTTTTTCTGCACATTTCGGATCATTTTTACCTATCTCTTGTAAATATAGATTCGCGTCCTCTTTATTTAAGAAAAATAGAGCTAGAGATATTGGACCATTGTCTTCTCTCCAGATGAACCAGTTATGATATTTTTTGTAGACCCATTCTAAAAAAGTTTGGTCTTGCATATCTCTTGGAGCTGCCATTACCATCTCTTGATTATCTGTTACAACGACGTATGCAGGGACATGTTCTAATTTATTAAGAAGGACTTTTTGTTGTGCTGTTGGAAAATTAGGAGAGCGAGTATTTTGAAATAAGTTAGGTACTTTACTAGGTTTTTCAAAAGTAGGTGAATTATCTCCTAGGTTTACTTCTGTAAAGACAGTTTTTTGTATCGTTCGATCGTTCCATAACGAGGGTATGATATCTTCTTCATTAGGAAGTATAATCTTTGTTTTTTTAGTTCTGATATCCTCTAGTAATTTGACTACAGGATCCACAATTTGGGAATCACTTAGGTTGAAATATTGATTATTCTGCATTACTTTTTTAGACTATATTTTTTGTACTTATCCTTAATCTAGTGTTTGATTAGAAAATACGTCGTTTTTTAAAAATTTTCTCTACAACGTTAATAAATCAAGATTTATGGAGACATAATTAATAATCAAATCCAATAAGAATATTGTATTTATATTTTTTATATTTATCTATAAAGTAATTATTTTTAATGGTGACATCTCTAGTGAGGTAAATTTGATACGTTTCATGGATTTTTAGATTTGATAGATTAGTCTAGTACTGTTTTCAAAGCGGAAGACCCTGTAAATGTATAAGTATAAGTTATAGATAGTATAAATAAAATATGGTACATGGATTGTATATTACCTGGTAATATTATCCTAGGGTATAAATTAATCAGTTAACACAAGCTCATTGTGTATAACTATATAAGAATGTGAGTCTATTAGAGTTAGACACTTTAATATCACCACACTCGAACCTTGTTATTGAATATAATCTTTAAAGGAGGAACGTATGTCTCAATCCGTTGAATCACGTACTAGAATTAAAAACGAACGTTACGAATCAGGTGTTATCCCTTACGCTAAAATGGGTTACTGGGATGCTGATTACACAATCAAAGATACTGATGTATTAGCAATGTTCCGTATGACACCTCAAAAAGGTGTTGACCCTGTAGAGTGTGCTGCTGCTATCGCAGGTGAGTCTTCTACTGCTACATGGACAGTTGTATGGACTGACCTTTTAACTGCTTGTGATCTTTACCGTGCTAAGGCATACCGTGTAGATCCAGTACCAGGCGCTCAAGACCAGTACTTCGCTTACATCGCTTACGAACTAGATCTATTTGAAGAAGGTTCTTTAGCTAACTTAACTGCATCTATCATCGGTAACGTTTTCGGTTTCAAAGCTGTTAACGCTTTACGTCTTGAAGATATGCGTATGCCGGTTGCTTACTTAAAGACTTACCAAGGTCCAGCTACAGGTGTAATCGTTGAAAGAGAAAGACTTGATAAGTACGGTCGTCCTTTATTAGGTGCTACTGTTAAGCCTAAGTTAGGTTTATCTGGTAAGAACTACGGTCGTGTAGTTTACGAAGGTCTTAAAGGTGGTTTAGACTTCCTTAAGGATGACGAGAACATTAACTCTCAACCATTCATGAGATGGAAAGAGCGTTTCTTATTCGGTATGGAAGGTGTTAACCGTGCTGCTGCTGCTTCTGGTGAGGTTAAAGGTCACTACTTTAACGTAACTGCAGGTACAATGGAAGAAATGTACGAGCGTTCCGAGTTCATCGCTGACTTAGGTTCTGTAATTTGTATGATTGACCTTGTAATTGGTTACACAGCTATCCAATCTATGGGTATCTGGGCTCGTAAGAACAGTATGATTCTTCACTTACACCGTGCTGGTAACTCTACTTACTCTCGTCAAAAGACTCACGGTATGAACTTCCGTGTAATTTGTAAGTGGATGCGTATGAGTGGTGTTGACCACATTCACGCTGGTACAGTTGTAGGTAAGTTAGAAGGTGATCCTCTAATGGTTAAAGGTTTCTACAACACATTATTAGATGCTAAGACAGAAGTTAACCTTGTTCAAGGTTTATTCTTCGCTCAAGATTGGGCTTCTTTACCTAAGTGTTTACCAGTAGCTTCTGGTGGTATCCACTGTGGTCAAATGCACCAATTAATTCATTACTTAGGTGATGACTGTGTTCTTCAATTTGGTGGTGGTACAATTGGTCACCCAGATGGTATTCAATCTGGTGCTACAGCTAACCGTGTTGCTTTAGAGTGTATGGTTGTTGCTCGTAACGAAGGCCGTGATTACGTTGCTGAAGGTCCTTCTATCTTAAAAGAAGCTGCTAAGAGCTGTGGTCCTCTTCAATCTGCTTTAGATTTATGGAAGGATATTACATTCAACTACGCTTCTACAGATACAGCAGATTTCGTTGAAACTGCTACTGCTAACAAGTAATAGTCGAACTACTTAGCTAATTCTTTCTTTAATAGAAAGTTTCAGTAAATAAACACAACACTTATTCAAAGGAGTACAACATGAGATTAACACAAGGTGCATTCTCTTTCTTACCTGATTTAACTGATGAGCAAATCGTTAAGCAAATTCAATACGCTATCAACAGAGGTTGGGCGCTTTCCGTTGAATTTACTGATGATCCACACCCTCGTAACGCTTACTGGGATATGTGGGGTCTTCCATTATTCGGTATTAAAGATGCTGCTGCAATTATGTTTGAGCTTAACGCTTGTCGTAAGGCTAAGCCTTCTCACTACGTTAAAATGCAAGCATTTGACAACACAAGATGTGTAGAGAGTTGTTCTATGTCTTTCATCGTTCAAAGACCGAACGCTAACGAGCCAGGTTTCTCACTAGTTCGTAACGAATCTAGAGATAGACGTATTCAATACACAATCTCTAGCTACTCTTGTCAAAGACCTGAAGGTTCTCGTTACTAATAGAGACACTTTCTTGAGCTAGGCGATTTAATTATTGCAAAATAATAGAGAGACTTTTCAAAGTCTCTCTATTATTTTTCTATACACTCAATTTTATTAACTTCTTAATTACATAAAAATCTCTATGGAAAGATTAAATCTTCGAGAAGAATACGAAAAAAGACAGATTCAAGAAATTTTGGATCAGGTAGATCGAGATCTAGTAGGATTAGTACCTGTAAAAACGAGGCTAAAAGAAATCGCTGCATTATTATTAATTCACCGATTACGTAAAGCTTTAGGTTTAACCTCTACTAACCCAGGCTTACATATGTCTTTCACAGGAAGTCCAGGAACAGGGAAAACGACAGTAGGTCTTAAAATGGCTGACATCTTATACCGCCTTGGATATATAAAAAAGGGTCATTTGATTACGGTTACACGTGATGATTTAGTAGGTCAATATATTGGTCATACGGCCCCAAAAACAAAAGAAGTGTTGAAGCGTGCGATGGGTGGAGTTTTATTTATTGATGAAGCTTATTACCTATATAAACCTGACAACGAGCGAGATTATGGATCTGAAGCAATTGAAATTCTATTGCAAGTTATGGAAAATCAACGAGAAGATTTAGTAATTATTTTCGCTGGTTACAAAGAAAAGATGGATGCATTCTACGAATCGAATCCTGGTTTGTCTTCGAGAGTAGCTAATCATGTAGACTTCCCGGATTATTCTCCAGAGGAATTACTGACTATCGCTCGAACAATGATCTCAGAGCAGCAATACAGATTCACTCCTGAAGCTGAAAGTGTATTATTAGACTATATTCGTTTAAGACAAACTCAACCGCAATTTGCGAATGCCCGTAGTGTTAGAAACGCAATTGATCGAGCAAGAATGCGTCAAGCTAATAGAATGTTTAATGCTGGGAACAGAGCGTTAACGAAAGCAGATTTAGTAACAATTGAAGCAGAAGATTTCTTAAGAAGTCGTGTCTTTGCAGAAGTTATGGGTCGCTAAAAAAAAATAAAAAAAATAAATAACAAAATGTTATTTATTTTTTTTGTAATGTATATACTGAAAAATAAAAACAGTGTACTATTTATATTGAGTAAGTAAATTGCATTGGCGGCATGGCCAAGTGGTAAGGCAAGGGATTGCAAATCCTTTATCCCCAGTTCAAATCTGGGTGCCGCCTACTTGAATTACGATGGGGGTGTGGTGGAATGGTAGACACAACAGACTTAAAATCTGTTGACTTTACGGTCGTGAGGGTTCAAGTCCCTCCACCCCCAATTACAAACTAAAAGCTAGAACAAGCAGCTAATTCATAGCCACTTCCTTCGTATCTAAATTGTAAGATGCTTCACGAACTAGAGCTATTTTTCCTGTACGAGCGATCTCAGTAATCCCAAATTTAGATACCATTTTTTCAATGGCAGCCATTTTCCCAGGGTTACCAGTGATTTCGATAGTTAAAGAATGGTCGCTAAGGTCGACAACGCGGGCTCTAAAAATCTTGACTATTTCCAAGATTTCTGTTCGGGTTTCTTTAGTAGCTTTAACTTTTAACAGCATTAATTCACGTTCGACACACGGTGTGTTAGTGATATCTTGTACTTTTAGAATATTTACTAGTTTATATAATTGTTTTGTTAATTGCTCAATAGTTCGTTCATCTCCTGGAACTCCCATTGTGATTCTCGAAATACCTACTTGTTCTGCAGGACCTACTGCTAAGCTATCAATGTTGAATCCACGTCGTGCAAATAACCCCGCAAGTCTCGTTAATACCCCAGATTCATCTTCTACTAAGATAGATAATGTATGTTTCATATTTAGTTATTGTTTCAATTCTAAAAATAAGGCAAGTTTATAAAATTATATTTATTATAAAACTAATATTTAAGTTCACAACTGTGCTGACCTTTAAATTGTAGAATCTATTTAAGAAGGGAGCAATATTTTCTTTAAATTTTATATATATATTTTCTTTAAATGCACCCGGCTGGGTTTGAACCAGCGTTGTCTCTTACGAGAGACGGATTATGAGTCCGTTGCCATCGACCACTCGGCCACAGATGCTATATATTATACGTGGAGCTGGTGGGAATTGAACCCACGTCCACTCAAAATATCCTAATCTACTCGTTCACAAGTTTAGCTTCATTCAATAATTAGAGCATTTTTTTTAGGCCCATTAATAAATCAGAGTGGAATATATTTAAGAGAGTTTATAGTGATTAACTTACTATTCCCAGTAAAAGTTATAAGTGACCACTTGTCAATTCTAATTTTATAAAAACTGGAAGGTTGACGAATTTTATACTAAAGCAACTTTACGAGTGAAAGGTACTATATTGTTTGCATTTATTTTTGTAAGTCTTATTTACAAGAACGACTTAATCTTGACTTGCTTCATAATATTATTTTATTTAAAGTGTCGATACCTGAACAGCCCCGATCCTTATAAACTATATTATACAGCATATAAATTATATCATCAGTCTTAGTCTAGAGTAATTCTAAATTTTTCAAAGTTTGATAGTCGATATTGATATATAAAATTTGGTTAAAAAAGTTTGACTTCCTTTCTTGATTAATTGTTGATCTATAGACAAGTGTATTTTTAAAGTGTTGCTCCTAGAAAGATAGAACTTGTTTCTAAAGAGGTAAGCTTTTCTGTTTTATTTACAGTTGCAAACTTAAAAATTTGTCCTAATCCCGAGCATCTAGAGCAGGTGTGGCCGAATATATCATATATATTTTGTCCTTGTCTTCTTCTAGTGAGTTCTACTAGACCAATTTCAGATAATTGAATTATTTTTGGATTTCCTACATCTTTTTTTAATAAATGATTGAAATGATTCAATAAGGTCATCTGATCTCTTTGATAAACCATGTCTATAAAATCTACAACAATGATTCCTCCTAAGTTACGTAATTTTAATTGTCTTGCAATCTCCGTTGCAGCTTCGCAATTGATCCAGAGCAAGGTGGCGCGAGAATTAGTCAACTGGTTAAAGGATCCAGAATTAATATCAATGGCAGTAAGGGCTTCTGTTTTCTCGATAATAATGTGTCCTCCTGTAACTAGATTTATCCGTGGTTGAAGAGTTGCATAGATTGTTAGGTCTAACACGAGATTTTTAATAAGCGATACTTTGTTAGTGTAATACTCTATGACTAATCTTTCTTCTCGTTTAGGGGCTTGGCTTTTCGTTAGGTGGCTATAAAGCTTCCAAGCACCTTTACAGGTGTCTACTGAAATTTTTGTTGTTCGAGTAGTATAGAAGTTTGTTAGGGCTTTTCTTACAAAGTCTGTTTTATTCGTTAATGCTTTTGGGGTAGTTGTTCTTCTTGTTTTACGACAGATATTAGTCCAGTTTTTTTTTACTATAAGAAAATCTTGAATTAATTCAATTTCTGATACTTTTGATGCTTCTTTCTTTATTAATAAACCAATTGAGTTGGGTTTCAATAGAGCAAATAACGCTCTTAATGCTTGTTTTTCTTTGTAATTCGTCAATTTTTTAGATACACTGATTCCTTCTCCGAATGGTAGTAAGATGACATATTTTCCAATAATTCCTATATTTGTCGTCAATGTTGGGCCTTTCGTACCAGTAGGTTCTTTAGTAATTTGTACTAATATAGAAGATTTGAGTGTTAAATTATGTGGGCGTTGGTTGTATTTTTGTTTTGTTTTTGTTGGTAGTAAATTGTCTAATTGAATGAATCCGTTTTTTTCATTTTTATCTAGACTAATAAATGCTGCGTTTATATTTGGGACAATACTTTCTAATTGTCCTATATAGATATTCCCGGCTGTATATGGGCTATGAGAAATATCTAGTTCTTTTAACTTCTTCTTTGTATATATAGCCGATAATTGGTTGTGTTCTGAGACTATTAAGTGTGTTGATTGGATAGTCATAGGATAATAGAAAATGTGTGGTACAAAAATAATTTAACTCTTCAAAGTAAATTACAGCATAATTCTTAAATTGGTATTCAAGTAGATAATAGACTGTAGAGATATTCGTTAGTCTATTATCTAGAATTATACCCCTGGGCTTAAGTAACTGCTAAGGCATTGCTTAATAGTAAATCTTACCACCACCCCATTTCTCGCTGGAAAGTTTTGGTTGTAATAAAATGTGACCGCCTATTGCGAATAGGTCTTCATCACTTAAACTTCTCATTTTAGGGAAGATATCAGCACTCTTGATACTAGGGTGAAGTTCTGCAATTGACTCTAATCCATCGTAGCTTGTAGGATTTTTCATATAGTCGATTAGAGCTTCTATATTATCACGAGGAGGAGTCGCTAAGCTTAATGCATCAGGTTCTAAACCAAGGTTTGGATTTGTCTTTGTAAGACCTCCAACGTGACACTGACCACAAGATGCGTTGAATAGTCTTTTACCTCGTTTAACTTGTTCAGGTGTTAAAATAACTGTCGTTCCAGTATTATCTAATGGAACCGTTCTTGTGTTTTCATCTAAATCAGAAGCATTAACTGATGTTGTCGCTACTGATAGGATTAGTAACCCTAGAACGAGATTTAAAGGTGAGAATCTTTTCATCATAAAAATTTTGAAAAAGTGTAGTTTATTTTAGTGTTTTCTGACCTCAATAAGGGGGTGACTCTAGATGAGGTTAGTTTATTTAAGATCGCTTATTAACCATTCTAATTAGATATTTAACAAGAGTCTTATTCGTAACGTTATCTTAATGGTATAATATAATTTCCTATAGCAAATATAGAACTATCATAAACAGGAGTTGGTTATGAAGTAGCTCTATATATAATCGATGTTGTAATATGTTTTTGCTGCGTATTAACCGCGAGTTACAGTATCTGCCTGACTAACTAGTAGTAATGCAGCACCAACTGGGATGATCACAACGAATAAGCCTGCAAGTAAACTGTTAATAAAAGCTGAAAAAGATGGAGTCATATTGTCTTTTTATTATGTGTAGTATTATTTGGGGAACCCCCATAAGCCGTATTAACTAATAATCTTACCATCTAATTTGTATATAAATCTATTTATAATAAGTATTCTTACGACAAAAAAAAATATTTACCTTTTACGGATAAACAGGTAAACCACCTGAATTACATCATCACTGTGATTTGTTTTTGTTGCTACTTTCCAGTCCTCACAAATTTTAAACAATACAATGCTATGTAATCAGGATAGGTAAATGTTACCATTTTATTTCAGACTATTCAACTATAAATTAGTTAGCGTTAGTCTTTCTTTATAATGGAAAATATAACATATCTGGGAAGAAACGATTTGCTTCGATAACAAAACCAGCCGTGAACGATAACCACACAGTGCATAATACTGGTGCTGTTGATAAGTATTTTAAGAAGTTACTATCCATAATGAAAATTTATCTGTTTGTATTTTGAGTTTATCGAGGAGAAACAGTGATCTCGCTCTCATCTGCTAATAATCTACCACCGGTGAATTCTTTGAACGCTGAAATTGGCCAAATAAAGCCTGTAGTTACAAAGCTTAAAGCAACAGGAACATCGATGATGATCTCTTTTTCTGTTGGTTTATCTGTTGTTCGAGCAAATAGAACATAGCTACGTCCAACCCAACCAATCCATCCAGCTATATATAGGAAAAATAGGCCTGGAATTACAAATTCTCCGCTGTGGCTCCAACGACCATCTGCAATTAAGTGCGGTAATCCATCTGTGCCACATAGTAGGCCAGCTTTACCATAACGATCAAATCGAGATTTTGTTTTTTCGATTTGCTTTTCTAGAGCTAAAGCAGGTGGAGTTCCAGCTTCATATTTAGCTAAACGAGTAGTTAATTTTTTTACACTTCCGTCTAGGCGACGTTGAAACTCTTTAGACTCCTTACAAGGTGTTAATCCTGCTACATCAGCATTGGCTGCATACGGAGTGCTAATAATTGAACAAATTAGTAATAATGAAATCCAGTTCTTCACGAAAATTTATCTCCTAAATATTTATAAGACTAAACAGATAATACCATCTATTATCTATATCTTTTCAGAAAACTACAGATTGAAACAATTATTAAATATAATCCACTTTGATTTCAGGATTCTCTAATTAATTCTGTAGACATGCTATTTATTCTATGGTAGAATCTATCTATATAGAAAACAAGTCTACGGGATGTAGCGCAGTTTGGTAGCGCGCCTGCTTTGGGAGCAGGATGTCGCAGGTTCAAATCCTGTCATCCCGAATTTTTAACCCTTCTTTGTAGCACTTGGAATCTTCCAATTGCTATATCATTTTCTCTATCATAACTCAACACATTTGAGTAGCTCTCCAGTGCTTCAGAAAATAACTTCTTCTTCTCGTAAGCATAGCCCAAGTTGTTCCACGCGGTTGTATACGTCTGAAGATTTTTCAATGCCTCTTTGTAATAGTAGATCGCTAAATCGTATTGTTCGCTCTCGAAATAAGTAAATCCAATAGTATTATATAAGTTTGCTAAGCCTTCCTTATCGTTTGTATCCCAACTTTTTAGAGCGTAACGAAATTGTATGATCGCTTGGTCAAACAATTTTTTAGAAAGGTATAAAGTGCCTAATAGATAGTGATCTTCGCTACTGGCTTTATTTGTGCGAACCTTTTTCTGAATTTCGTACAGATTATCTTCTAACTTTCTTTTCTTCAGTATCTCCTGTACTAAAAAAAAAGCTAGAGTACTAAGAATTGTCAGCAGAATGAGTAAATATGTTAAAGGAAGTAAATTTTCCATTTTTAAAAGCCTCCAAAAGTGGATCTATTTGTACTGTAGTTCATGTAAATATTCGGTAGCATAAGAATTTCTATGTTTTTATTCTATATCATTTATCTAATTATCCAATAGTGACACGTATCATTCGAAGAAGCTTTAATAGCAGTTGACATTTTTCAATTTATCGGATAAGTTTATTATCAAGAGCAAAGTAAGTTCAGTCAGAGCCCCCATCGTCTAGAGGCCTAGGACATCTCCCTTTCACGGAGGTAACAGGGATTCGAATTCCCTTGGGGGTAGTTAAAAATTTTAGACCATTAAATATAAATATATCCATTCCTATCTAGAATATTCCAAACTGCCTATTTTAGCCATCGAGTCATCTCTTGATCTAATTACTGGGTTGCCCGGGGATCGAACCCGGAACAAATCGGTTAAAAGCCGAGTACTCTACCATTGAGTTAGCAACCCTTTTCTCTGCATATACTATATTTAACATAATTCATGGTTAAAGACAACAATAAGAAGGAATCTTATCAAGAAGTTCTTGCTCAGGATTGTTTTTCAAACAAACTGAAGTTTGCAACCGTCGGATCTACGTTAAAAGGTTTATCTAAGAATACACATTTATTAGCGAACCTAACTACGAACTTCCGATACGGAACTCCCATTCGTTTCTATATACACTTCGTCAAAGGTCAGCGAATAGGTATTGAATTTATAAGTTTAGGTTAAAATGTGTTAACTTTCTGTAGAATTTTTACTAGTTAGCAACTCTAATACTTATTTTTTATTTATTAGGAATTTTAGCTTGTATTATCTCTATTTACACTAAGGAAATATATATATGTGAACACTATATTATAATGATAAAAATGAATTAATCTTGAGTATTTAAAAGTTTGTTTTATACTCATTTGTTTAAAATAACTGTACGATACTTCTATACGAGGACTTTTCGTATTTAGTTCTCCTTGACATATGCAAATTTACTGTATAAATTTGCATAATCTCTAGGAATAATTAATCAACTTTAAATTTATAGGGGTTAGTATGCTATTTAACGCAACAACAGTTTTTCAATTAGCTGCATTATTTCTTGTAATCACTGCGGGTCCAGCAATTATCGTGTTAATCGCTTTCAGACGCGGAAACTTATAGAATAGGAATCTATAGGTACACCCGATTAGCTTAATTGGTAGTTTTAAGATTAGATTACTTATTTTGTATAAGTAATCTATGTTTTTATGGTTTGTCTATATACTCAACCAAAGTATCTATGTCTAATGTCTGATTTGTACTTGAAAAAGCATTATCAGGGGTCAGAAATAACATACAATGACATTCTTTACGTTCGCGCATTGGCACACAGGGACAATTCCAGTACGCCGCAGAAACTTCAGAGGCTTTGTCATCATAATGTCGACATGGGCATAAAGGAGCTCCATATTCATCTTTATGTCTAGCTAAACCTTCGATAACAACTGCAGTTATACTTAAGTCTGAACAAAAGAAGGTACCTGTTCTCTGTGCATACGTTTCAGAAAATTTTTGCATAGCTTGCAAACTTTGAGGAATTGAAGAACTCATATATTTTTATTTGTTATTCAGAAATTACGATTTTCACAAAATATGGATTTCTATTTAATATAGAAGGGTTTTATTATTCTTAACTATTTCAATAGTAATTGATTTGCCATTTATAATACCTTTGTATGTTAATATTGTTATAAAATTAACTTTAAATTTTATTATTATGACAGCTGCTTACTTACCTTCGATCTTAACACCTCTAATTGGGCTTATTTTTCCTGGTCTTGCAATGGCTTTTGCTTTCATCTACATAGAGCAAGATGAAGTAGGATAGAGTTCTATTTCCAATTTAAAAACTATGAGCTGCCTTTCTACTTTTATAGAAAGGCAGCTCATAGTTTTTATTCGATGGATTTTCCCTCTTGGGGAGAATGCTTTTTTATAAATTATAAAGAAGATCCCACACCTGAGTATGAACCATAGAAAAACAATCCTACTACTGTTAAAGCTGCTATGCCTCCAACAGTTCCGATAAGCCATAAAGGTATTCTACCTGTACTAGCCATATAGTATTTTCTCCCAATTTACTAAATTTTAGAGATGTCTTAAGGTGGCAAGACAAGATGTATCTAACAGATTAGTTAGATTAACTGATAAAACCTAGTTAAAGAAGTAACTAGAGAATAACACTGCAAGTACAAAAATCAGTAACAGTCCCCAAAATAGGGATGAACGATTTAACTCAACAGGTTGTTTATTAGGGTTAGGACCACTCATATTAAACTCCTATCGTTGAATAAATTGCATAGAAGTGATTGCGCCTAAGAAAAATACCGTAGGCACAGCTAAGCCATGAATAGCTAGCCATCTAAATGTGAAAATCGGGTAAGCGACAGGTTGTTGAATTTTACTCATTACAGTCTCCTATCTTAGATTATAAGCCCTTTGTTAAGTCTTCTAATTCTTGTTTAGCACTAAATCTATCATTTACCAGAGGTACTTGTTGACGATCTTGTGTAAAGTATTCATTAGGTCTAGGTGTACCGAAAATATCATATGCTAATCCAGTACTAACGAAAAGCCATCCAGCTACATAAAGAGCAGGGATAGTAATACTGTGAATAATCCAGTAGCGAATGCTAGTGATTATATCGGAGAAGGGACGTTCTCCAGTTGAACCTCCTGACATATAGGACCTCCTAAAAAAGTAAGTGAAAAAGGAATAACGAGTTTGTATGTATACAAGTTTTTAAGAACAACATACGAATCTCTAAAATTCGTAACTAATTATTAGTCTATTTTAAAAATTCCGTTCTTGTATTTGTTTCTTAAATTGTACTTAGAATCAAGCACTCCAATTTTCGTAATTACCTGACATATACATTATACTCAAGCTATTTTTTATTAAGTTAGAACTTGATAAATAAATAAACGCGGTATTTTGTTTAGATCTGTAATTGCTCGAAAAGCCTGATAAAAATTTATACTAGTAAGTATAATAACTTAACCTATAGTAACTAAAAAATTACTTAAAACGTATTTTAATTTAAATATTTCGAATATATGATATGAATTTTAATTATCTATTCAGAAGCTTATCTCGTATCAGAAGCGGGCAGAGGGAATCGAACCCTCATCATCAGCTTGGAAGGCTGAGGTTTTACCACTAAACTATGCCCGCACCTTAAAATATCATTTATCTTAAGTACAATTTCCAATATATCACACTTCCGATTATATGTCACAGAACTTTAAAAAGTAAAGTCCTATCAAGAAAAAATTTAACTTTCGAGAGTAACTTTTAAAAAGTTTGCTAGATCTACGGCTTCTTCTTCAATATCAGATAGTAATAATGGTTCTCCCACACGCGTTAAGGGTATCTGTTTTTTATCTTTTGTTACAAGATAAATTTCACGTTTTGGATTTACTCCCTCTGTTATTGCTAATTTAATAGATCTCACATCTTTTAAGAAATATTTCAAGAAAATTTCCCCTTGTAAGCCTGGAAATCCAATTCGAAAAATTGTAATTTCTCCTGTGCGTAAATTATAGCTATTGTATCCTCCACCTACATCTGAGATAATTATTATAGTTAAAAATAGACTTAGAAGAGAACCAATAGACCCATAAAATGTCATCACAATTCCTTGCGGAATGAAGACTATTTCATTTGTATTCGCAAATGGTAATAGTTCTACACCTAAATAACTTGATAGGCCAGCTAGTAAAAATCCCAAGCCCCCTATCAGACTAAGCACAGCCCAAGAATAATTACTGAATCGTCGTGATCCTAGTATGAGGTCATAACGAGTGTTGTCAGTTTCTAGTTCCATAAAAAACTTTGTATATCTATAATGAATTTTTTTATATGTACGATTAAATTTATGTTTAACTGAGAGATCCTTGTAATCAAACTCAGTTAAACATGAAAAGAAACAGAGGATCTTAAATTAATTTGATTAATGAAAGACCGTAGAATAGACTCGCTGCTAGAGCGAAAGCACAAGCTAACAAAATAAAGTAACCGATGAATAAATTCATAAAATTTCTAGTTTATTAATTAGTAAGTAAAATACATTGACTTCAGTATATCGTATTTCTCTAACAAGATAGTGTGTGATCTCTAATTATTATGAAGATATTTTTTACAAGGCGAAACAATCGAGTGCCATACACGATATTTTCGAGTATCATGTATGATGTATATTTTCTATGGTCAATCTAAATAAAGCGACACATGGCACAATTCATCAAACCATATAATGACGATCCTTTCGTAGGTAACTTATCAACACCTATTAGTACTTCAAGTTTTACAAGATCTTTTTTATCTAACCTTCCTGCTTACCGTAGCGGATTATCTCCTTTACTTAGAGGTTTAGAGATAGGTATGACACACGGCTATTTCTTAGTTGGTCCTTTTTATAAGTTGGGTCCATTAAGATCTTCCGATGTAGCGCTTATCTCAGGCTTATTTTCTTCTATTGGACTAATCGTTATCATGGCAGCTTGTTTAGCCATTTACGGTGTTGTTTCTTTCGAAGAAAATGATGCTGCAGATGCGTTACAAACTTCTAAAGGATGGAAACAATTTACTTCTGGTTGGTTAGTCGGATCTATTGGTGGAGCAAGTTTTGCTTACATCTTAATATCTAACATTACTTTCCTTCAAACATCTGGACTGAATTTAATAAAATAATATATATGAATGAATCTGTCTTAACATTAACAAGTGACTTATTCATTCATATTTCTATAGGTAGCCACCGCAGAAGGTGATACTTGATTTAAATACCTAAAAATCCAATATTTAAATACCGTATCTAATATAACTGGGAAACTTGCAATAAATAAAAAGATGAAATCTCTATTTTCAGGCAGTCCAAAGTGACGTAACCCATTTTCCAACAATACCTCCCACCCATGAGTAGAATGAAACCCAACAAATATGTCTGTGAATAAAATAATCAGAAACGCTTTCGCCGTGTCACTTAGCCCGTATATCAATTCATTTAAAAACGATTTCAGAACTGATACTTGTCTTCCCCCTTTTAGGATCAAATAACAGAAAGATGCTATCCCTAACAAATCAGATAGGAAGTTTTTAATAGCATCTATACTCTCCTCAGAATAGTATTGTGCTAGTTCTATTGCTTTATTTTTTATTTCTTTATCGATTGATTCTTGTGATAAGGGAGGTAATTGACCTATAAGTATTTCAAAGTGGATTTTCTCTTCGAATCTCTGTAACTCACTAAATGCTCTTTCTTCTTGAGATGCATTTAGAAAAATATCGGTTCGTTTTTCATTCCAAAAATAATCAATAAAAGGAGAGAAAATTACACTTTTAGATAGTTGATTTACAATCACTGGAACTAATATTAGTAACAACAAGTATTTTATGGAAGCAACTGTTTGGTATCTAGATACTCTAAATTCTTCTATGATTTCTGATTCAGAAGTTGGGTCTAATTCTTTTTTAAATTTCTCAAACGTTTTTGTGATTGATCGCGGTATTGCTCCTGTTTTTTCAAAAGCGGATTGCGTGATATGTTTTAAGCCCCAATTTTTCATCGTTGTATAAAATGTAAGAATATTTAGTTTTTATTCGTAAAGGAGTTTTTAGTTTATTTAGGGTAATATTAATAACACTTCATTCTTGAAGATTTCTATTAATACGAAAGGGATAAAAAAAATCGAAACTTTTAGAAAATTTACATATATGTGTGTTAAAAGTTAATTGGACTTACTCTAAATCTTTTCTGTTTGGATTTCTTGAAGCATCATTTGATAAGAATCCAAAAGCGAAAAGAGATACGAAGAAAGTTACTGTAGTGTAAACAACAATTTTAAGTGTAAACATTATTTTTTCTCCAAAGACTGTTTATCTATTTATTTTATCGTAAATAGTTTGGTATTAGATTAATTATATCTTTAGTTTTTATTTAAAGTGCACTAGAAAGGGAAAAAGTAGCAAATCTTCAGTCTTAATAGACGACTGGTTTTGTCGTAATGCCTGAGTTAGTAAAAGTTTTTTATAAAGAGCGTTCTTTTTCATCACTTAATTCTTTTAATCGTCTTAAAATACGACCAAAATAGTCTTGCATGTATCGTTCTAATGTTATCGTTTCTGAAGAATCGAATTCGAAAATTTTATAGACATCTGTCATATCCGAACTGAAAGTATCACCTGTAGCTAACACTTCTGCAAAAGCTAATCTCTCTGAAATATTTATTCCCCACTCAAAAAATCCAGTTAATTGTTTTAACAATTGTAATAATCCCAATGGGATTTTTATCACTTTTGCAGATTGACCAGATAATCTTTCACATAATTGAATAATATCTTGTGAATTCCAAGCTTTTAACCCAACTAAAGGAAATTGTTTATTTTCAGTTTTTTGGAGTGCTAAACTACGTAGACTAAATTTAGCAACATCCTGCGTGTCAATGTAATTAATGTCTGTAGATTCTCCAGTTATCCAGATCGATTGTTTCTCTAAAATAGGAATAGCATATTGGCTAATTAGTCCTTGGAAGAAGCCACTTAAGTAAAATATTGTGTATGGTACGCCAGATTCTTTTATGTAATTTTCTAATTCAAGTTTTAAATTTACTAACGGAACATTTTTGTATTTTGTACCATTTAATACTGAGAAGAAAATAAAACGTTTTATACCCGCGACGCGGGCTGCATCAATCAGTGCGATTTTACCGGTGAAATCTACTTCCTTTGCGTTATAGGGATCCGTAGGTCTCGCAGTAGAGGCATCAATTATAGCTGTAACATCTTTTAAAACAACTGGAAGGGTCTCTGGAATTGTTAAATCGCCATAGACTAATTCAGCGCCCCATTCTTTTAAAAAATAAGCTTTTCTTAAGTTTCTAACTAAACACTTAACCGAATACCCTTCATCAAGTGCTCTTCGTACTATCTGTCTTCCCAAAGTGCCCGTTGCACCCACTATAAGTAAACTCATATTGACTATATAATTCTGTCTTCTATTTATAATGAAGTTTATCAGATATATGACATATCTAAATATTTAAAATATTCTTCTAGCATCCAGTTTAGATATATAAAAAATTAGATAACACTATCGGAGGAATAAGCTTCTGAACTAGAGTAACATAAGCGATCATATTGTGTAGAGAATTCTAGTTCATTTTTTTAGTAGAAGATGGAAGTGTGATATGTATCTATATTTGTCAGGTTCTAAACAATAAAAGCCCAGTAGAGTTTTCTCTCACTTTAGAGAGGCGGGTCTTAAGAAGAAGCAATATATGTTTGATAATTAATACTATGTAAGTATTTAAATAGTTGTTAAAATATTAATTAAACAAATGCTTAGTATTTCGATTACACATTATGAAAGATAAAGAAAATGAGAATCTAGAATATTTAGAGTCCGAAGATGCTGAAGTATTAAATCTGATTTCTCAACCTTATAAATATGGTTTTAGTACACAGGTTGAGACAGAAGAATTTCCAAAAGGGATAAATGAAAATATTATTAAATTAATATCTGCTCGAAAAATAGAACCCGAATTTATGTTAACTTTTCGGTTAAGGGGTTATAAAATTTGGAGTAAGATGCAAGCACCTGAGTGGGCTTGTTTAAATTACAATAAAATCGATTACAATAATATCCTTTATTACTCAGTTCCAAAAGCGATAAAAAAATTAGATAGTTTAGACGAAGTAGATCCAAATATATTAGAAACTTTTGAAAAGTTAGGTATTCCTTTGACTGAACAGAAAAGATTAGCCAATGTAGCAGTAGATGCGATCTTTGATAGTGTCTCGATTGGTACAACTTTTCGTGAAGAGTTATCTAAAGTTGGGGTTATTTTTTGCCCTATATCAGAAGCCATTAAAGAATATCCAGATCTAGTTAGACAATATTTAGGTACGGTGGTTCCTAGTGGAGATAACTATTTTGCGGCTCTTAACTCAGCAGTATTCAGTGAGGGTTCGTTTTGTTACATCCCTGAAGGTGTTACTTGTCCCTTAGAGTTATCGACGTATTTTAGAATTAATAATGAAGAATCAGGCCAGTTCGAAAGAACATTAATCATTGCCGATAAAAATAGCCATGTGAGTTATTTAGAAGGGTGTACAGCTCCAAAGTATGATAAAAACCAATTGCATGCGGCCATAGTCGAATTAGTGGCTTTAGAGAATGCTGAGATAAAATACTCTACCGTGCAAAATTGGTATGCAGGAGATAATCAAGGACTAGGTGGTGTTTATAATTTCGTAACAAAACGAGGACTATGTGCTGGTGACAATTCTAAAATTTCTTGGACTCAAGTAGAAACTGGGTCTTCAATAACCTGGAAATACCCAAGTTGTGTCTTAGTGGGGGATTCGTCTATTGGAGAATTTTATTCTGTCGCACTAACAAATAATTATCAACAGGCGGATACCGGGACAAAAATGCTACATGTTGGGAAAAAGACAAAAAGTCGTATAGTTTCTAAAGGTATCTCGGCCGGTAGTTCAAAAAATACTTACCGCGGAAAAGTTCAAATTAGTAGTAAAGCTCTAGGAAGTGTGAACTATTCTCAATGTGATTCGATGTTAATAGGAAGCCGATCTCAAGCAAATACATATCCTTATATCCAAGTTAGCAACTCAACTAGTAAAGTAGAACATGAAGCTTCCACATCAAAAATTGAAGAGGAACAATTATTTTATTTCTTACAACGAGGAATAGATTTTGAATCTGCAATTAGTTTACTCATCAGCGGATTTTGTAAAGATGTATTTAGCGAGTTACCAATGGAATTTGCATTAGAAGCGGATCGTTTATTAAGTTTAAAATTAGAAGGGAGTGTTGGTTAAATGAGTAATATTCTAGAAATAATAGATCTTCACGCAACTATTGGAGATACACCGATTTTAAAAGGAATAAATCTTACTATTAAAGAAGGTGAGATTCATGCCATTATGGGGAAAAATGGCTCTGGGAAAAGTACTCTCGCTAAAATAATAGCGGGACATGAAGCTTACAAAGTAACTGATGGAGATATTAAGTTCAACGGTACTTCTGTATTAGAGCTGGCGCCTGAAGAACGCTCCAGAAAAGGTATTTTCTTAGGTTTTCAATATCCGGTAGAAATTCCGGGAGTAAGTAATGCCGATTTTTTACGTTTATCTTGCAACTCTCGACGAAAAGAGAAAGGGGAGCCAGAGATGGAACCGTTAGAGTTTTTTGAATACATAAACAAAAAATTAGAAATCGTTGAGATGACACCTAATTTTTTAAACCGAAATGTTAATGAAGGTTTTTCTGGGGGAGAGAAAAAGCGCAATGAAATCTTACAGATGGCTATTTTAGACACAAAAATAGCAATTTTAGATGAAACTGATTCTGGTTTAGATATTGATGCTTTGAAAATTGTCTCTAATGGAGTTAATAAGTTAGCTACCCCTTCAAATGCAATTGTGTTAATCACGCATTATCAACGATTATTAGACTATATCAAACCTCAGTTTGTTCATGTAATGGAAAACGGACGAATTATAAAGACGGGTTCAGATCAGTTAGCCAAAGAATTAGAGTTAAACGGGTACGATTGGCTAAAAAAAGATCTAAAAAATTAATTTAAATTAATTTTTTAGACCTTTTTCCGATTCAAATGAATTGGTTTTAGGGTAATTAGAAGCTTGCTTTTACAGATGTAATTGTAGCTTTTAAAATGTCCTCTGCTTCTTTGCTTAAAGCTTTAGACGTTCTAACCATATCACCGTATTCTGGTTTTGAATTCTTTAATGTTGTACGTAAGCTCTCCACGAATGGCTTAACTTTTGATACTTCTACTTCATCTAGGTAGCCGTTAAGACCAGCGTAAATGATTGCAACTTGTTCCTCTACAGGAATTGGGCTGTTTTGCGCTTGCTTTAATAACTCACGAAGTCTTTGACCTCTTGCAAGTTGATTTCGTGTAGCTTGGTCTAAATCAGAAGCAAACTGAGAGAAAGCTTCTAATTCTGCGAATTGAGCTAGTTCTAGTTTTAACTTACCAGCAACTTGTTTCATTGCTTTGATTTGAGCCGCGGAACCTACACGAGATACTGAGATACCCACGTTAATTGCCGGTCTGATACCAGAGTTGAATAAATCACCTGATAAGAAGATTTGGCCATCAGTAATCGAAATTACGTTAGTAGGGATATATGCAGATACGTCACCAGCTTGCGTTTCAATGATAGGTAAAGCAGTCATACTACCACCACCAAGAGAATCACTTAACTTAGCAGCACGCTCTAATAGACGAGAGTGTAGATAGAATACGTCACCCGGGTAAGCCTCTCTTCCTGGAGGACGTCTCAGTAATAAAGACATTTGTCTGTATGCTGCGGCTTGCTTAGATAAGTCGTCATAAATAACTAATGTTGCTTGGCCTTTGTACATGAAGTACTCAGCAAGTGCTGCACCTGTGTATGGAGCAATATATTGCAGAGTTGCTGGGTCGTTTGCTGTAGCAGTTACTATGATAGTGTAATCTAACGCACCTTTTTCTGCTAATGCATCCACTACTGAAGCCACAGAAGCAGCCTTTTGACCAATAGCTACATAAACACAAACAACATTCTCACTCTTTTGGTTAATGATAGTGTCTAATGCAACAGCTGTTTTACCAGTTTGTCTATCACCGATGATTAATTCACGTTGACCACGACCAATAGGAATCATTGCATCGATTGCTGTGATACCTGTTTGAATAGGCTCACATACAGATTTACGAGTAATAATACCAGGAGCCATAGATTCAATTAATCTAGTCTCAGTAGTAGAGATATCGCCTTTACCATCGATTGGTCTAGCTAAAGCATCTACTACACGTCCTAAGTATCCTTCACCTACAGGGATTTGAGCAATTTTTCCAGTAGCTTTAACTGCGCCACCTTCTAAAATGTTTCTTCCTTCACCCATTAACACAACACCAACGTTATCGCTTTCTAAGTTTAGAGCGATACCAATTGTCTGATCTTCAAATTCTAAAAGCTCTCCAGCCATTACTTGATCAAGACCATAAACACGAGCGATACCATCACCAATTTGTAGCACAGTACCTACGTTAGCTACTTGTACGCCTTGGTCATATTTATCAATCTGTTGACGTATGATGCTACTAATTTCATCAGGTCGAATATTTACCATATCAATGCTGGGCTATTTTGATAAATTAAAATTTTTATTATAAATATATATTGGATACAAAATATCTTTTGTATTCAAACTTAAATAACAGATGCACCTAAATAAGCAGACATCTGTCGTAGCTGACCTTTAACACTATTGTCAATGATTTTAGATCCGATTTGTGCAACAAATCCACCAATCAGATTAGCATCTACAGATAATTTTAATTTAATCTGTTTTGCTCCTGTCATTGACTTTAGTTTTGCAGTTAAAGTCTCTTCTTGAGCTGTTGTTAATTCTACGGAAGAAATAACGTGTGCAATCTCAATAGAAGATTTTTGGTAAGCTAACTCTAATGCTTTTTCAATGATCGAGTCTAAATAAGAAATTCGTCCACGATCACATAAAACCATTAAAAATTTAATGATACTACTACTCACACTCTCCTCAAAAACAGATTTAATAATCCCTTTTTTCGTATCAGCGGATAGAAGAGGGTTACTTAACGCTTTTGTCAAATCTGCAGATTCCGAAAGAATTGTAGACAGACTATTTAAGTCAGTAATCACTTTATCTACTGAACCTGAATTTAGTTCTAGTAAAGCTTCTGCGTAAGGTTGAGCTAATTTAATATTTCTTGATGTCACAGTTGACCTCCTAATTGAGAAATATTCGTATCAATAAGTTTTGATTGTAAATTAGGTGTTAAGTATTCTTTTAATTGAACACCTACACGTTCTAATGCTAAATCCGTAACGTGTTGCTGAATTTGCTTTTTTATTTGCACTTCTGCTTTTTCGATACTACTTTTACCATTATTCGTAAGGCGCTCAATATCAAGTTTACCTTGCGCTAATATAGTCTCTTTAACTTTTCTTGCAGTTGACTCTGCTTCTTTTTTTATTTGAGTTATTACAATTTGAGCTTCCGTAAGTTGCTTTTCAGCTTCTGTAAGACGCTCTGTCGCTTGTTGTAATCTCTCTTCTGATTCTTGAATTGCTTCTGTGACTTTTTGTTGTCGTGACTCTAATGCGGAAGTAAGAAAATTACTGCCTAAATAAACTACTCCAGATAATAGAATAGCAATGTTAAGAACATTAGACTCTAGGATATTTGGATTAAATCCAAATCCTTTTCCAGAGGACAATTCAGCGATAAATAGAAAATCACTCATAATGTTCATTATTCACAAACTGGATAATAATTTTTAGTATGCATCGAACATGAATACGAAAATAGAATTATTAAGCGGATTGACTACTTAATAATTTTAATTTGATCTGTTCACTTAGAGTACTAACTTGCTCTTCTAAAGCTTTTAACGCTTTAGCTTTTTGAGAATTAAGCTGATTAGTTGCTTCGCTAACTAATTGCTCAGTATCTTTTTGAGCTTGTTTGATCTCCATTGCGACTATATCTTGTGCTTCTTTTTGAGCAGAAGTGATAATAATCTGTGATTCTCGTCTCTCGTGTGCTAAATCTTGCTCATACTTTTTAGTAATAGCTTCTGCTTTAGATAGCATTTCTGAAGCTTGAGTTAGATTATTACGGATGTATTCATCTCGTTCATCTAAAACTGTAGCTACAGGCTTATAGAATACAGCGTTTAACACAACCATTAATAAAAGAACCGTGATTGCCGTTAATGGCAAGGTAGCGTTAAAATCAAATAAGCCACCTTTTGATTCCGTACTAGCTGCTTGTAAAGCCAATAAGAAGAAGGAATTTGTCATTGTAGTTATTTTTTTCTAATTGACCCTTAAAAAAATTATTTCAGTGAACAACTTAACCATGAAAGATTCATGGCTAAGTTCACTAAAAAATAGATTAGCTTTAAAATGTTATTAAGCTGTGAATGGGTTAGCGAATAATAACGCTAGAGATACTACTAAACCATAAATCGTTAAAGATTCCATGAATGCTAGAGATAAAAGTAAAGTACCACGGATTCTACCTTCAGCTTCAGGTTGACGAGCAATACCTTCTACAGCTTGAGCAGCAGCAGTACCTTGACCAATACCAGGACCGATAGCAGCTAAACCTACAGCTAAACCAGACGCAACAACGGATGCAGCAGAAACGATAGGATTCATAAAATTCTTAAATTATTATATTTTTGAAATGATTAAAAGATTTCAGAAAGGAAATTACATTTGTTCTACTCAATATAGTAGCGCAAAATTTTAATTTGAATAGGAGTTTTTAATGATGGTCTTCTAAAGCCTCACCAATGTACGCTGCAGATAGCGTTGAGAAAATTAATGCCTGAACTGAACTTGCGAATAACCCTAACGTCATTACAGGTAATGGAATTAAGATAGGAACAAGTAAAGCGAATACTGACACAACTAATTCATCTGCTAAAACGTTACCAAAAAGACGGAAACTAAGAGATAATGGCTTAGTAAAGTCCTCTAGAATATTAATAGGTAACAGGATCGGCGTAGGATTCACATAACGGCTAAAGTAACCTAAACCTTTTTTGCTTAGACCACCATAGAAGTACGAAAGAGAGGTTAATAGAGCTAACGCAACAGTAACGTTAATATCATTCGTTGGAGCAGCAAGTTCTCCCTCAGGAATTTGGATTAATTTCCAAGGAATTAAAGCACCAGCCCAGTTACAACCGAAGATGAACAAAAATACTGTACTCACATAAGGTACCCAAGGACGATATTCATGTTCACCAATTTGGTTTTTAGCAATATCAGATAGGAATTCGTATGCATATTCCATGAAGTTTTGAAGCCCTTCTGGAGTTTGTTTAAGTTCACGTGTACCTACTACTGCGAAAATTACTAGAGCAGCCAGAACCAGCCACATTACAATGAAAACTTGGCCATGTAGCTGGAATCCAGCAACATCCCAATACAAATGTTTTCCTACTTCTACTTCAGATAAAGAGTAGAAAGATTCAAAAACACTAAGATTATTTTGATACATAAACTAATAAAAATTAAAAAAGGTCTATATAGTTCAAAAGAAAAGTATAAAACCGACTTCACATGAATTCATTATAACTCTCTAACGTAGATAAAAAAGATTAGTTATACGAGTTTTTCATCTGTAATCACTTAACTATGACTACACTAAATAAAGAAACTCTCTTTAGCACTATCTAGTGCTAAGAAAGTTTCTTTAAATTTTATCTAGTGGTAAAGTTAAAAATTTAACGGTCGCTCACAAATATATTTAAGTAATATCTTAATAGGTTTTTATTTACCCATCATTTTTGCTACTTCATCACCGAAGTTCTCTTCACGTTTTTCTAAACCTTCGCCTAAATTAAATCGTTCGAAACGACGAACTTTAATATTTTCACCTAACTTCGCAATGCTTTGCTTTATTAGATCGTCTATTGTTAGGTCACCATCTCTAATGAATGATTGCTCTAGTAAGACCATTTCCTTTAAGCGTTTTTGGATTCTTCCTTCTACTATTTTGTCTCTGATTTCTTTAGGTTTTTTACCTAAATCATCCTTAGCGCTTTCAACTTTCTTTTCTACCTCTATTACACTATCCGGAATTTCATCTTGACTTACGTATTTAACAGTAGGACAAGCAGCTAACTGCATAGCTACATTTTTCGCTAGCTCTTGGAAATCAGAATTTCGAGCAACGAAATCAGTTTCACAATTTAACTCAACTAATATTCCTAATTTTCCACCCATGTGAATGTAGGCTTCGATTAAACCTTCACTGGCAATACGACTTGATTTTTTACCTGCACTTGCTAAGCCCTTTTTCTTCAGACTTTCCATTGCTTTTTCCAAATCACCATCAAACTCTTGCAGAGCTTTTTTGCAATCCATCATACCTGCAGATGTCTTATCTCTAAGTTCTTTAACAATTTTCGCGGAGATTTCTACCATATTTTCCTCATATTAAAAACTAAATATTTTGATATTGATCTATTAAATAAAAAGATTTGATTAATCCTCATTATTATTCATTGGTTGACCTTTATTACCTTCACAGATTGAGTCTGCTAATTTTCCAATAATTAACTTAATAGAACGGATTGCATCATCATTTCCTGGAATTGGTACGTCCGTAAGATCTGGGTCACAATTACTATCTAATAAAGAAATAATCGGAATTCCAAGAGTGATACATTCCTGTACAGCAGTACTCTCACGTTTTTGGTCTACTATGATAACTAGATCAGGCAAACGTTTCATGTTTTTGATCCCGTTAAGATTTTTTCTTAATTTCTCTAGTTCTCTTCTTAAAGTGGCTGTTTCCTTTTTCGGTAACTGGTCTAAATATCCACTTTCTTCTTTTTGTTCCAGATCTTTCAAACGTTCTACTCGCGTTCGGATCGTAAACCAGTTAGTTAAAATTCCACCTAACCATCTTTGGTTTACATAATGAGCACCACAACGCTCCGCTTCTTGGGAGATTACTGCAGCAGCTTGTCTCTTAGTCCCAACGAAAAGAAATTTCTTTCCTGACTCCGAAGCTTTGCGCACAAACTCACACGCTTGAGTCAGTAATTGAGCTGTTTGAACTAAGTCAATGATGTGAATTCCATTTCTTTCTGCATAAATGTACGGAAACATTTTTGGATTCCATCTACGTGATTGGTGCCCAAAGTGTACACCCGCTTCAAGTAACTCGGCTAACGTAACAACCGCCATAATAATAATCCCTCAGTTTAAATAAATTTTAGGTTGCACATCAAATAGATGATCTTTAACGGATTTACGTCGTGAAATCCTCTTTTATCTTAGCAAAATTCTGGCCTTTATTGTCCAATAATTTGTAATTTCGTGCTATGTTGTCATCCAGAATGAAATCTTCTAAATCTTTCGACTGTTCGTTATTTTCAGTGTTCAAGTAATAGTTATATGGTAAATCGGTCTCCTTCTCTACATTTATACTTCTAGAACTATCTAAATACGCATTAAATCCTGTTCCAGCAGGAATTAGACGTCCTATAATCACGTTTTCTTTTAATCCACGTAGCCAATCTGCTTTACCTTCTATTGCTGCTTCTGTCAGTACACGAGTTGTTTCTTGGAAACTTGCCGCAGAAATAAAACTGTCAGTGTTAAGCGAAGCTTTCGTTATACCGAGTAAAACAGGCGAATAAGTAGCTGGCATTCCTTTGGTTAAAGTCATGGCCTCATTAATATTATCGATCTGTTGTAACTCTACTAACTCACCAGGTAATAAAGTTGTATCGCCTCCATCTTCTACACGGACTTTCGAAGTCATTTGTCTAACAATAACTTCAATATGTTTATCTGAAATATCTACATTTTGAGATTGGTATACGTTCTGAACTTCATTGACTAAATATAATTGTACTTTTTGTAAACTGAATTTAGCTGCATCATACAGGGTCACAATACTTTTATAAAAAGTGAAAAATATAGCTAACATCTCATGTGGATTTGGAGCTCCATCTGTGATTGGGGCGGATAATGAAATCGTTTCTCCATTAGATACTATAATTTTCTGTACTGGGTTGATTAAATATTCTGTAATTAAATCATTAGATTCAATAATTTTGATATTGTTGTGATCTTCGTTGTCATAACTAACATGAATAATCCCAGGTCTTTGAGCTAATTTACAAGCCTCTTTTGGTTTTCGTGCTTCTAAGATTTCTTCAATTCTAGGTAAACCTTGTACAATATCTCCAGTCTTAGATCGTTCAAATACTAGAATTGCTAAAATATCCCCACGTTGCAGTAAATCCTTGTTATTAACTTGTAAAATTGCACCCGCTGAGATCAGATAAGGATAAGCTGACCTTATAACGATGTTATCTTTTCCTAAGTGAACAATCTGGCCAGAACTAGATGCTATTATATTCTCTGCGATTTGATCTCCCGCTCGAACTAAATCCCCCGCAGCAACTTGAGGAGTTAATCCACCCAATTGTATTGTTTTTTCATGTGTAGAGTTGCAAATTAGTAGCTTACGGGACGAATTGTTAGTAGCACTAATTGTTTTTATTTGACCATTAGACCTAGAGAGTAATTGCGTTTGTGCAACTGTCGTACCAGCCGTAATTTTATCACCATTCCGTACAGATAAATCAGTAATAGTTATATCTTTATTACTTTCACCAAATGGGTCCTGTGCTATAGATAAATTCTCTAGAACTATTAATCGTAACTGACAATATTCTGTGTCTGAAATCGGAATAAATTCGATATCTGCAGAAAGATGGGAAAATGTTGATTCAGTTTCTAAAATAATATAAGTTTTTAATAAATCTATGCCTTTGATAGATTGAATTTTTTCTCCATCCTTAAATGGGAGACGTTTGACCAATTTCAAGCTAATAGATTGATCTATGTCACTTATGCAAGTTTGGTTTAGTTCTTTGTATTCTTCGTCAATTTTGTACTCGATTACTGGTCGAACTAAAATTGACTTCGAACTTAGTTCTGTTAATAGCTCAACAAAGACGGTTTCTTCAGCGTAAATACCTGACTTTATTTCTTCTCCAGCAAAAATAAGTTTTCCTTCTTTACTAAAATAATCGGGGTCAGACTCTTTCAAAGGAATCAAATATCCAGGCTTAATAGTAACATCGCGTACAATTCCATTTTCTTGAGTTATAAATACGTATCCCGCACTAGTGATATAGGTATCTTTCATCAACTCTGTACCAGCTGAGACAAGTATTCCTTCGGAGATGTTTAGAAGAGCTATATCCTTATTTATCTCATGGGTTTCTTCAGGGATCCATAAAATAGAACCACTCTTTACAGTTGGATACGATCCTTTTAGTTCTTCAGACTCAAAAAAAGTGAGATCACTATATCGGATAATTCCACCGGTTTGAGTTGTATAGTTCGAATCAATCAACTCGGCAATAATTTGGGAATGAGATAATTTATTACCCGGTGAACACTGCAATAGAAAAACATCTTCATTATTTAGTGATAAACAATAAGGTAAATCAGAGTTAATGTCAGTACCAGTAGGTTCGATTATCGCATTATTTAATAGCACTGAAGAAGTTACGATTTGAATCTCATCCATAGATATTTCAGATTCTGTGGGTAAGCGGACTACACCGCCATAATCACTACGTACTTCAGTAATGGCTAAAACATCATTCTTTTTTACGAAATCTCCTTCTTCTAAAACAACAGTCGATGAGGAAGGTACAGTGTAAACATGGCCTGCCAGAATCCATAACAAACCTCCTTGAGCCGTAGTGGACATTGCATTTCCCTGTCTGTCGATTTTTTCTTCTATAGATAAGTCAGAAAAATACACCTCACCAGCGATTTCTGTAGATAAATCTTTTGTAACTCTTTCAGTAATTGCGTTACCTCTAGCACCCATTTCAGCAATTACTTGATCAGTTTTGAATTGTTCATTGTCACTCAAGAATAAAATACTACCTTGTTTAACTTCTAATTTAGAACGTACAGCTTGATAATTGTATAAATCTAATTGAATCCCTTCCTCTACTAAAAGAGCTTCTTCTCCATGACGAGTTCGAATTAAACGAGTTCTTACTGATTTAGGCAAACGTAATACCCCATCAAAAGGTGCTCGTAATTGCTCTGCTACCTCACCAGTAAATACCCCTCCGGTGTGAAAAGTACGCATAGTTAATTGAGTACCTGGCTCGCCGATTGACTGAGCAGCAATGATACCGATTGCTTCTCCTAGATCTACTAAAGAGCCATGGGCTAGATTCCAACCGTAACAAAATTGACAAACTGATCGGGAAGAATCACAAGCTAGGGGCGAACGTACAATTACAGATTTAATACCAGCTTCAACAATTCCCAAAGCTGTATCAGAATCTAGATCTTGATTAATATGGGCTATTACATTTGCTGTTTCTGGTGAATAAATAGTTTCGAATAAAACACGTCCTAATAACCTTTGCTCTAACGAAATTAAGACTTTATTTTTATCCATCATATTCTTTAAAAGAATACCGCGATTAGTCCCACAGTCAATTTCTCTAATGATGATATCTTGTGCTACATCAACTAATCTTCTAGTTAAATAACCAGAATCCGCCGTTCGTAGAGCAGTGTCTACTAAACCTTTTCTAGCGCCATAAGAAGAAATAATATACTCTGTTGTTGTTAAGCCTTCACGGAAATTACTCTTAATGGGAAGATCAATAATTTGACCTTGTGGATCCGCCATTAATCCACGCATTCCGACAAGTTGTCTAACCTGAGAAATATTTCCTCGTGCACCCGAAAAAGCCATCATATAAACAGGATTTAACGGGTCTGTCTCTTTAAAATATTTAATTACTTCATCCTTTAAAGATTCACTAGCTGTGTTCCACGTATCAATAACTTTTTGAAACCGTTCAACCGTTGTTATTTCTCCTCGTTGATATTTTTGCTCGGTAAATTTGATTTCTTCATTCGTTTTGTTTAATAATTCTCTTTTTGTAGGGGGAACTTTTAGATCTTCTACACTTAAGGATATTCCTGCTTTAGTAGCATAATAAAATCCTAACTCTTTAAGCCGATCAGCCATATAAGAGGAACGACCTGTACCGTAATTACTAAAAGCCCAAGACATTAGTTTTTTTAGTTGCTTCTTGTCAATTACTTTATTAGTGAATTGTGGTTTTGGAGGAATGAACAAATATTTTTCTTTCATATAGTCAAATTTAAAATTCGAATTGTATGTAGCATTATAAAAATGGATGAAATACCTTAATTTAGTGCGATAATGTTAGCGCATCTTGTACGACCTTATTAAATAAGATTCGTCCAGGGGTAGATAATATATATTGGACTAAAGAGTTTCCATCAGAATCTTCGCGCACTATTCGACTTGTGTATATTTTTAAGACGTTACCATCGCCGCTAGGTACGGTTTTTAACAATTTACCATCATCTTGTACATCATCTGCACACCTTACCCAGACATAAGAATGGAGCTTAATCTTGTTCTGTTCATAAGCCAAAATTGCATCCTCTAAATTAGAAAAATAATATAACTGGTTATTTTGCTGAGCAGCATTTTCCGTTGTTAGATAATAACACCCTAAAACCATGTCTTGACTTGGCAGAATTATAGGTTCTCCAGTAGCTGGGGATAAGAAATTATATGGTGCTAACATCAATAATCGTGCCTCAGCTTGCGCTTCTAACGATAAAGGAATATGTACTGCCATCTGATCTCCATCAAAATCAGCATTAAATGCTGGACACACTAACGGATGCAGTTTAATTGCACGGCCTTCTACTAAAATTGGTTCAAAAGCCTGTATCCCCAGACGGTGTAATGTCGGTGCTCGGTTTAACAATACTGGATGCCCTTGCATCACATCTTTTAGTACTTCCCAAACAACTGCATCATTCCTTTGTATCATTTTTTTAGCAGCTTTTATGTTATTCACTAATCCTTGATGAATTAATCGATGAATCACAAAAGGCTGAAACAATTCTAAGGCCATTTCTCGTGGGAGCCCACACTGGTTTAACTGTAGTTGAGGTCCCACTACAATAACCGACCGGCCTGAATAGTCAACACGCTTTCCTAAAAGGTTCTGTCGAAATCTACCTTGTTTTCCTTCAATAATATCGGACAAGGATTTTAGTGGTCTGTTATTTGCCCCTACAACTGTTCTTCCACGTCGTCCATTATCTATCAAAGCGTCTACAGATTCTTGTAACATTCGTTTTTCGTTACGAATTATTATTTCGGGAGCTAGAATCTCTTGTAATCTCAGTAATCTATTATTTCTATTTAAGACTCGGCGATACAAATCATTTAAATCTGAAGTGGCAAATCTTCCTCCATCCAATTGCACCATTGGTCGTAGATCTGGAGGAATAACCGGTAATATAGTTAATACCATCCAAGCGGGGTCAGAACGTGTAGCAATAAAATTATCAATTACTCGTAATCGTTTAATTGCTTTATCACGTTTAGTTCCCTTTGTGGACAATACTTCTTCTCGTAAACTCTCTGCTTCAACTTCTAAATCAATATCTTTTAGTAATTTTTGTATCGCTTCAGCTCCTATACCAACTTCTACCCCATATAATTCTGAATCTTCTTGGTAGAGTTGATCCTCAATCTCAATCCACTCATCTTCACTCAATAATTTTTTGTAACTTAATGTAGAACAATTTCCAGGTCGAGTTACCACGTAAGAATTAAAATATACAATTTGCTCTACATCTTTTAAAGGTATATCTAGCAAAATCGATATGAAGCTAGGTAAACCTTTTAAATACCAAACATGAGTCACTGCTGCTGCGAGTTGCACGTACCCCATTCTGTGACGCCTTACTTTCGATTCGGCTACCTCTACACCACATCTTTCACAAACAACTCCTTTATACCTAACTCTTTTGTACTTACCACAATGACACTCCCAATCTTTAATAGGCCCGAAGATCCTTTCACAAAATAAACCATCCATCTCTGGCTTTAAAGTTCGGTAATTAATAGTTTCAGGCTTAGTAACCTCGCCTACTATCTGTCCATTAGGTAACGTTCGCTCCCCCCATTTTTTTATTCTTTCGGGAGAAGCTAAATTAATTTTGACATAATCGAAATACTGTTCTAATTTAGCCATTGCAAGAGATTATTAATTATCTAGAAAGATTTTACATTAGGAAATTTTTTAGATCGTCACTAGTGATCGATTCATATGTAGGACGAGACGGGATTCTACGGGTATTAGTATTCGACATTAAATCTACTTCGACACCACGAGTTTGCCCATCTGGCAGATTTTCAATTTTATAAGCCCCAATATCTAGACATAACGACTGTAATTCCCTCATTAAAACCTTAAAGGATTCAGGAGTTCCAGGTCGAGGAATAGGTTTTCCTTTGACTATTGCATTTAAAGTTTCATTTCGTCCCTGCATATCATCAGATTTAACAGTTAATAATTCTTGTAGGGTATACGAAGCACCAAATGCTTCTAGAGCCCATACTTCCATTTCTCCTAAACGCTGTCCACCATGTTGAGCTTTACCCCCTAAAGGCTGCTGCGTCACTAACGAATAAGGACCTGTCGATCTAGCATGAATCTTATCGTCAACAAGATGTACTAATTTCAACATATAAGAAATCCCCAACATCACAGGATTATCAAACTTTTCGCCTGTTCGACCATCAAAAATTGGGACTTTTCCTGGATGACTTGAATCAAAGAGCCATTCTTTACCAGACAATGATTTAGCTTTTGTTAGTTTTTCATTTATTAAAACTCGTGAAGCTTCAGCACCATTCATTTCATCAAATGGAATAATTTTAAAACGTTGATTTAAATTCTCAGCAGCTAAACCTAATAAACATTCAAAAATTTGTCCTACATTCATACGAGAAGGAACTCCTAGTGGATTCAAGACTAAATCTACAGGAGTCCCGTCAGGTAAGTATGGCATATCTTGACGCGGTAAAATTCTTGAGATAATTCCTTTATTTCCATGGCGACCAGCCATTTTATCTCCTACTTGAATTTTACGGCTTTGAGCAACATATACTCTAATGACAATATTCGCACCAGTTGGTAGTTCATCTCCTTTTTCACGAGTAAAAATTCGAACGTCAAGAATTCTTCCGCGACCACCATTTGGAACTCTTAAAGAAGTGTCTCGAACATCCCTTGTTTTCTCACCAAATATAGCACGCAATAGCTTTCCTTCTGGAGGTTGATCAGACTCCCCTTTTGGCGTTACCTTCCCTACCAAAATGTCACCCGACTCAACCCAAGATCCAATTGTGATAATTCCATTATCGTCTAATTTGCGTAACGAATATTCTCCCACATTTGGAAGCTCACGCGTAATTTCTTCTGATCCAAGTTTAGTTTGGCGAGCTTCGATTTCAAATTTTTCAATATGAACTGAAGTGTAAACATCGTTGTAAACTAATCTCTCACTAACTAGGAACGCGTCTTCGTAGTTGTAACCTTCCCAAGGAACATAAGCAACTAGAATATTTTGTCCTAAAGCTAATTCTCCACCTTCAGTTGCAGCACCATCGGCTAGAACCTGACCTGCAACAACTTCTTCACCTAACCAGACAGAAGGTCTTTGGTTAATGCAAGTATCTTGATTCGAACGTTGATATTTATGTAAAAAATAAGATACTTCGTTTCCAGTTGAATCAGTCACACAAATCTCATCTGCAGATACATATGTAACAACCCCGTCTGAGCAACTTACAGTTACCATTCCAGAGTCTCTGGCAGCTTGAGCTTCTAATCCTGTACCAATTAATGGGCTTTCGGGGAATAATAGAGGAACTGCTTGACGTTGCATATTTGACCCCATTAGGGCTCGGTTCGCATCGTTGTGCTCTAGAAATGGGATTAACGACGTAGCAATAGAGATTACTTGTATTGGTGAAACTGCTATATAATCTATTTGATTTGGTTTAGTTGTGGTAAATGCCTGCCTATATCTAGCTGGTATAACATCTCCTTGAATACGATTCTCCGAGTCAACTGGTAAATCACCAGGAGCAATCCATACATCGTTTTCTTGATCCGCAGTTAAATGAATTGGAACGTTGGTCTTTAAAACAACCCCGTCTTCTACTTTATAAAATGGTGTTTCTATAAACCCGAAAGAATTAATTCTAGCATGTGTTGCTAATACTCCTATTAACCCAGCATTTGGCCCTTCAGGTGTTTCAATAGGGCAAATTCGTCCATATTGACTTGGATGTATATCACGCACAGCAAATCCTGCTCGATCACGACTTAACCCACCTGGTCCTAAAGCACTCACTCTTCTCTTATGAGTTAACTCTGCTAATGGGTTCGTTTGATCCATAAACTGTGATAACTGGCTGGATCCAAAAAATTCTCTAATTGCCGCGATAATCGGTTTTGGGTTAACGAGTGTATTTGGAGTTAAGGTATTTAAATCACAAATAGTCATACGTTCGCGAATGATTCGTTCTAATCTGGTTAGTCCAACTCGCACTTGATTTTGTAACAACTCTCCTATAGATCGGACACGTCTGTTACCTAAATGATCAATATCGTCAATTTCTCCGATATCGAATTTTAAGTTAATTAGATAATCAATCGCCGCTAATGCATCTTGAGGAGTTAATACGCGAATGTTTTCTGGAATGGAAAGACGTAGTTTTTTATTTAATTTGTAACGCCCTACTTTACCTAAATCATAACGTTTTGGATCAAAAAATCTGGAATAAAGAATATGCTGACCACCATTAACACTTGCAGGCTCCCCAGGTCGCAGTTTCGTATACATTTGAATGAGAGCTTCTTCAGTTGTATAATTTCCTTCTACTCGAAAGCTTTTCTTTAAGTAATCAGGATTTTTTAACCCGTTGTATATGTCAGTATCACTTAAACCCATCGCTTTTAAAAACACATGGGCAGGAATTTTACGGGTTTTGTCAATTCGAACCCATACCAGATCATTCTTATCGGTCTCGAATTTTATCCAAGCACCACGATTGGAAATTAGACTTGCACTATAAGTACGACGACCCTGTTTGTCTGTCTCTGCTTTATAATAGATTCCGGGGCTTCTAACAATTTGGTTTACAATAACTCTTTCTGCACCATTAATTATGAACGTCCCACGATCCGTCATTAAGGGTAAATCACCTATAAATACCTCTTGTTCTTTTATAACTCCTGTATCTCGGTTTATCAAACGTGCAGGTACATAGACTTGTACAGAATATGTCGCATCTCTTCTTTTAGATTCACTGATACTATATTTGGGACATTTGAGCTTATAATCATCACCTAATAAGTACAATTCAACATTTCCAGTGTAATCTGTGATTGGAGAAAAACTATTTATTTCTTCTGCTAATCCTTCCTCTAAGAACCAACAGAAACTTGCACGTTGAATTTCTACTAAATCAGGCAAGATAAAAGTAGAAAGTTTAGTGCTAGGCATGATGGTTAACTCCCCTGTATATAAATTTTATAGATTAAGTCAAAATAAAAGATGGTAAATTTATGTAATAAATGCAAAAAATCAATTTGAAATGAACTACTTCTTTATTTGAGGTTAAAATAAACTGTTTAGAACAAAAATTACTCCAGTTTATTAGATTTTTGTTCTAGATTTAGTGACAAAACTTTAGCGACCACCTGCTAATCGATGCATCGCAACTACTTTTTAGCCAATTGTAAAGCTCTAGCTAACGAAGATTTTCTAGCGGCTCCAGTATTAGCGTGTAACACACCTTTCTGTACAGCCTTATCAATTTTGCTATACGCCAATGATATAAGTTTCTCTACCGTTTCTTTATTACTACCATCAAAATTTTCTAGTGCTAATAGGCACTTTTTATAAATCGTTTTTACAGTAGATTTGTATGCTTTGTTACGTAGACGATTACGTTCGTTAATTAAAATACGCTTTTCCGCAGAGCTACTATTTGCCATTGGTGAAACTCCTAACAATTGTTATTAATAATAATTATCCTTTCTCTAAAAATATCGTCTTCAATCAAAGTTCTTCACAAGATTAAAGAGTTAGGCCTAATTATAACACTTTATATTTTTAAGTAATATCTTTACTAAACTTCTATCTTTTGCAAACTAAAACTTTTAGAACTTTTCGGGTTCGCTTACTAAAGATTGTTTGACACAACCCTTGTTCATGCATAAACTCTATCAGTGAAATGCAAAACTACATAATTCGATCAAAATGGAAATTTTTCAAAAAATCCAAATAGAAAAGCTTACAATTTGACTAAATTTTAGTTATAGTATATTGAAAGTCAAGATATTTTCTCTGATTAAAATAATAAAAAAGAACATTTAAGGACAATGGCTAAAAGCAAAGGAATAAGAGTCGTTATAACTATGGAGTGTCGATCAGAAGAAGGTGTGTACCGATACACAACTACAAAGAACCGCAGAAACACTCCTACTAAATTAGAACTAAAAAAATACTGTCCGTTAACTAAACGACACGAAATTTTTAAAGAAATAAAATAAATAAAAATAACAAAGAATATATGGTTGTATATCGTCGTAAAGCTTCTCCAATAAAACCAAGCGAACCTATCGATTATAAGGACGTTGAATTATTAAGTAAATTTCTAACAGAACAAGGTAAGATCTTACCAAGAAGACTTACAGGTGTAACTACAAAGCAACAAACAAAGATTACTAAAGCCGTAAAACGAGCTAGGGTATTATCTTTACTTCCTTTTGTAAACAGAGAAAATTAAAAAACCCTATTGAAAATCCTTTAGCATTTTCAATAGGGTTTTTCATATTAATTCTGTAGAGATGGGCTTTTAGTTATCTAGCACGTTTTTTTTGTACTAAATCGAAAGCTTGTATTTCATCCTTTTCAACCCATTTATTAAACTCAGTAATAAACACACCACATTCTAACGTTTCTTTTACTTCTAAAACATCATCTTTTAGACGTTTTAATGACTCTAACGTACCTTCATAGATTACAGCATCATTACGTAAAACTTTCACGTGACAATTTTGAGTAAGTTTTCCTTCTGTTACTAACGAACCCGCTACATAGCTTTTCCCTAATGGGAATACACTTTTTACTAAAGCTGTTCCAATTGGATACTCGTCATACTCTGGCCCTACAATTTCATCTATTAAATCTTGCACATAATCAAACAAATCGTATATTACGTCAGATTCTTTGATTATGACATTAGCGCGCTTAGCTGCTTTTCGTGCTCCCGATGCAAGAGTTGTGTTAAAAGCTAACACTATTGCTTTACTTGTATCCGCAAAATCAATATCCGTTTCTGTGATTTCACCAGGTGAGGAAGATAAAACACGGATCTGTACTTTTGGATGAGATAGTTTATAGATATTACTTACGAGAGCTTCTACTGATCCTTGAATATCAGTTTTGATAATTAAATTTATTTTTCCTTTTAAATCTGCATCAGATACATTGTACGTCTCTGTAAGATTTTGTCCAACTGTGATACTATTCTGTGATGCATCTTGTACTTTCTGTACTGCTACTTTTGCTTCTTTTTCATCAGAATATACTTCAAATGTGTCTCCGGTTTGAGGTGGCTTTGATAAACCCCAAATTAATACAGAAGATGATGGTGATGCTTCTTCTAGTTTTTCGCCATTCGAATCTAGAATTCCTCGGACTTTTGCTAGAGAAGATCCGGCAACTAAAATGTCCCCTAGACGTAAAGTACCATTTTGAACTAATAAATTAGCTATTGGCCCTTTTGTTCTATCTACATAAGATTCCAAAATAGTTCCTTGTGCCAACGCAGTAGAATCAGCACTAAATTCCTGCATATCATCCAGCAATAAGATAGTTTCTAATAAATTGTCCACGTTAGTCCCTTGTTTAGCACTAATAGGAACCATTAACGTATCTCCCCCCCAACTTTCCGGAATTAAATTATATTTAGATAATTCTTGCTTTATATTTTCAACATTTGCGTCGTCCTTATCAATCTTGTTAATTGCTACAATAAGAGGCACTTCGGCTGCTTGTATATACTTCAAAGCTTCAATAGTTTGTGGACGAACTCCATCATCTGCTGCTACAACTAAAATCGCTATATCAGTAACTTGAATTCCTCTAGATCTCATACCTGAGAAAGCTTCATGTCCCGGTGTATCTAGAAAAGTCAATCTACGTATATCGTCTTTATAATTTACATCAACCTCATAAGCACCTAATTGTTGCGTAATTCCTCCTGACTCTTTTTGTGCTAGCTGGGTTTTACGAATTCGATCTAGTAAACTAGTTTTTCCATGATCTACATGTCCCATCACTGCAATGATTGGAGGACGTCGTGTCGCTTTTGATTTATCTACTTCTAAGACATCGCGTTTTTTAGGATCTTCCTCTTCCGGACCAATTAAAATTTCAATTTCGAATTCTTCCCCAACAAGCACAGCAGTATTCAAATCAATCAATTGATTCATAGTAACTGGAATTCCTTTTAAGAATAAACTTCTGATTATATCTGTTTCAGGTACAACTAAAAGAGTAGAAAGTTCTTGAATAGTTACTGGTCTTGATATAGAAACTACTTCTGGCTTCGTTAGAGCATTTGAGTCATTCCCTTTCTTGTTATTTCCACTTGTATTTTTTTTCTTTTTATTGTTTGTTCCCGTTTTAAACTTATTAGTTCGGATACCAAAAGTTTTCGTTGGGTTTGAACCGTTAGGATTTGCGGGGCGTGCTAAAGGAAGAGAAGACACATCATTATTTACCTCACCAGTCTTTTCTACCGTAAGTGTGTCATAATCTTCTTCAAAATCTAATTTAGAACGTAGCTTTTTCTTTACTTTTAGTTTTGATTTAACAATATCACTTTCTTTATCCTCATTTTTTTCACCCTTTTTTATCTTTTTTTCAGGTTTTGGAAACGGTTTAGATAAAAGAGTTAACCCTATACTAGATTCTGACTTCATATCGAAAGTTGATTGGTCAGTTGATCCAAAATTACCTAAACCCGCTTTTTCGAGATTTGAGAGAATTAGCAAAGGATTCGATAATTTTAAGATAGTTTCATTAAGGTTTCTAAAATCATTCATATATCACTGTGATTATAATTTACTTATTTTCGCTCGAGTTAATCTTAAAAATTGCTTCGTGTAACATTTTTCAGCTAGCACTTCTATAAAATTAAAGCTTTTCATGTAATTAAGCTTTTATTCTCCTCCTTCTTTACATATCGAAGAGATTTCTAAAGGCAATGATGAACAATACAGATTTTTTTACCGATTCAAGCAAGAAAACAGAATATGTTTTTTATCAAAGGTGGAAAAGGAGCAAATGTGATGGGTTTACAAGTTGACTGGCAATATCTAGAGATACTTATCTAAATGTTTAAATACTATGGTTAAATAGTAATATCTCAATTTTAAAATTACATCGAGATTTGAAATACTACCCACTATATAGTAAATATGCCTAGATTCCAGAAAAATGATAATTTTATTGATAAGACATTTACTATTTTAGCAGATATTGTATTAAAAGTTTTACCAGCTAGTAAGCAAGAAAAAGAAGCCTTCTCTTATTATCGAGATGGTATGTCAGCTCAATCTGAGGGAGAATATGCAGAGGCTTTAGAAAATTATTATGAAGCTTTAAGGTTAGAAGAAGATCCATATGACCGAAGCTATATTCTATACAATATTGGTTTAATCTATGCTAGTAATGGCGAATATATAAAAGCTCTAGAATATTATCATCAGGCATTAGACCTAAACTCTAGACTACCACCCGCATTAAATAATATTGCAGTGATCTACCATTACCAAGGAGTAAAAGCTTCGGAAAAAAAAGATTTAGAAACAGCTCGAAGTATGTTTGACAAAGCTGGCGAATATTGGAAACAAGCAATACGATTAGCTCCTAACAACTACATTGAAGCGCAAAACTGGTTAAAGACTACAGGCCGAATGACAGGAGATAACTTTAATTAAATCGGTATAGGTTTTTAAGTGATTAAAACTACTCACTAAAAAAGTCATTATCATTGTTAGTAATCGAAATCTGTAACACTTGTCTAGGAGTTCCACTTTTTTTATAACTGGTCTTTCAGTCTTTGGCTCTAAATCCAACATACATTATTTAAAGCCTCCTTGAATAAACCTATATAATTGATTTAAAGAAAGCATTTATTACGAAACTACCTTATCTTTTCTTCTATTCAAGAAATTTTTAACACTATGGTTAATACTGCAACAAACGCTGGTTTTATTACTCAAATTATTGGTCCTGTTGTTGACATCGAGTTCCCTAATGGGAAATTACCGAAAATCTACAATGCAATTGTGATCGGTGAAGGTGACTCTTCTGTAACTTGTGAAGTTCAACAATTATTAGGAAATAACAGAGTAAGAGCTGTATCTATGACTTCTACAGATGGTCTAAAAAGAGGCATGTCTGTATCCGATAAAGACGAGCCTATTAGTGTACCTGTTGGAAAACCAACATTAGGACGTATTTTTAACGTGTTAGGAGTTCCTGTAGATGAGCAAGGTGATGTTTCTGCAAATGAGACACTTCCGATTCATAGATCCTCACCAGCTTTTACACAACTTGATACAAAGCCATCTATCTTCGAAACTGGTATTAAAGTAGTAGACCTTCTTGCTCCATACCGTAGAGGTGGTAAAATTGGTTTATTCGGTGGTGCTGGAGTAGGTAAGACTGTGTTAATTATGGAATTAATTAACAATATTGCAAAAGCTCACGGTGGTGTATCTGTATTTGGTGGTGTGGGTGAAAGAACACGTGAAGGTAATGACCTTTACATGGAAATGAAAGAGTCTGGTGTAATCAAAGAATCTAACCTTTCTGAATCTAAAGTAGCTTTAGTATACGGTCAGATGAATGAACCACCTGGAGCTCGTATGAGAGTAGGATTAACTGCATTAACAATGGCAGAATACTTTAGAGACATTAACAAGCAAGACGTACTTCTATTTATTGATAACATCTTTAGATTTGTACAGGCTGGTTCTGAAGTATCCGCTTTACTAGGTCGTATGCCATCGGCTGTAGGTTACCAACCAACTCTAGCAACAGAAATGGGTGGTCTTCAAGAAAGAATTACTTCTACGTTAGAAGGGTCTATTACTTCTATTCAAGCAGTATATGTTCCAGCAGATGACTTAACGGATCCAGCACCTGCTACGACATTCTCTCACTTAGATGCTACAACTGTATTATCTAGAAACTTAGCCGCTAAAGGTATTTACCCTGCAGTAGATCCTCTAGATTCTACTTCTACAATGCTACAAATCTCAATCGTTGGTGATAAGCATTACGGTACTGCTCAAGACGTAAAGCAAACTCTTCAAAGATACAAAGAATTACAAGATATTATTGCAATTCTAGGTTTAGATGAACTTTCAGAAGAAGATAGAAAAACAGTTGCACGTGCACGAAAGGTAGAGAGATTCTTATCTCAACCTTTCTTCGTAGCAGAAATTTTCACGGGATCTCCAGGAAAATATGTATCTTTAGCAGATACTATCAAAGGATTTAACATGATCTTAGATGGTGAATTAGATGAATTACCTGAACAAGCGTTCTACCTTGTAGGTAATATTGATGAAGCTATTGAGAAAGCAAACAGCTTAAAGGGATAGGTAAAATATATGGCTCTACACATTAGCATAATAGCACCAGACAGAACTGTTTGGGATGCAGACGCTGAAGAAGTAATTCTTCCTAGTAGCACTGGTCAATTAGGTATATTACGTGGTCACGCCCCACTGTTAACAGCCTTAGATGTCGGAGTTATGCGAGTGCGTATCGACAAAGATTGGACTCCTATTGTTCTTATGGGTGGTTTTGCTGAAGTAGAAAATGATGAATTAACTATTTTAGTAAATGGAGCTGAAGAAGGTTCCAAAATCGATAAGGCACAAGCGGAAAAAGAACTAGAAGATATGACTATTCGTTTTAACGAAGCAGTTACTAGTAAAGAAAAAATTGAGGCAACTCAAAATTTACGTAAAGCAAGAGCAAGAGTTCAAGCAGCTACTGCCTAGGTTTACTAAGCCTTGAAGCTAAATAGAGATAAGTAAAATTAATTTACTTATCTCTATTACCTTCATTTATCGTAGGTACTTGAAGCTTAGATCTATCTCGGATCTATACAGTACTAGTAAATGTTTTTTTTTATACTTAAATCCCCACTAAAAATAACTACATTCCAAGACGAGTTATACTAACAATTTATTAATATAGTAAGCAATATATTAAGAAAGTCTTTATGATCTAAGAAAAGAAGTTCCTTTATTTCAGTTACAGAAGAATTAGATTTTGAATTATGTCAGGAAACTTAGAATATAAACCAAATGTTGGATTAATCCCTTACTCCGTTAACTTTAAACAAAGTGAATCGGAAATGTCTTTATCAGAACATTTAGAAGAACTACGTCAGCGCGCATTTTGGTCTATTGGATCACTAATTATAAGTGTTCTAGTTTGTTTAGTTAGTGTAAAAACTATTGTAAAAGTATTACAGGAACCGGCTACAGGAATAAAATTTCTTCAATTCGCTCCCGGAGAATACTTTTTTGCTTCTTTAAAAGTAGCTACATACAGTGGAGTACTCATCAGCAGCCCTTTTATCATTTACCAAATTATTTTGTTTGTTCTTCCAGGCATGACTACAGGTGAACGAAAAACAATACTTCCGATAACGTTGAGCTCATTAGTGTTATTCGTTTTTGGACTAATATTTGGCTATTTATTGATTGCTCCTGCAGCATTAAATTTCTTTATTAACTACGGATCCGAAGTTGTAGAGCCATTCTGGTCATTTGAGCAATATTTTGAATTTATTATTGCACTTTTATTTAGTACAGCCCTTGCATTCCAGTTACCGATTTTACAAGTCCTACTAGGATTATTAAGAATAGTCTCTGGAAATACCATGATTTCTATCTGGAGGTACGTAATATTAGGTTCCACGGTAGTTGGGGCAGTCTTAACACCTTCTGTTGACCCATTAACTCAAATTATTATGTCTTCGATAGTTCTTGTACTTTACTTCGGTGGGGCAAGTATAGTCTTACTAATCGATAAAAGTCGAGAAAATATTAATTACGAAACGAAAATTTAAGTTAAAATACAAATAGAGAACATAGTATATTTTTATTTGGAGCTTGAGGACATACTTTAAGGACAAATCCAACTAATAAACACGTATACTAGACTGTATAATTGTAATTTTGAATTAAAATATCATTCCTATACCGAAGAAATTTTTAATTCTCAAAAAATAAAATAGAAAGTAAACACACAACATATCTATACCTTTATAAAAAGGTAACTTATAAATATACTTAAAGAACTAGCCTAAAGAATAATGAGAAACAAATTACATAACGCATTAAAATCCCTTTTATTTGCCTTAAGCTTAACAGTATGCATTTTATTGCCTTCTATGAGCGAAGCGTTCCCGATTTTTGCTCAGCAAGCTTATGAAAATCCAAGAGAAGCTACAGGAAGAATTGTTTGTGCAAACTGCCATTTAGCACAAAAACCTGTAGAAATCGAAGTACCACAAGGTGTTCTACCTGATAGTGTATTTGAAGTTGTTGTTGAAATCCCTTACGATAAGTCTCTTCAACAAGTTACAGCTACGGGTGCTAAAGGGCCTCTAAATGTAGGTTCAGTATTAGTATTACCAGAAGGATTTACTTTAGCCCCTAAAGAAAGACTAACACCAGAATTACAAGAGAAAACTAAAGGAGTTGTTATTTCTCCATACAGCGATTCAAAGCAAAACATTTTAGTAGTTGGTCCTATTCCAGGTAACGATCATCAAACGATTATTTTCCCGGTATTAGCTCCAAACCCTGCAGATAACAAAAATGTTCATTTCATCAAGTACCCAATCTACGTAGGTGCAAATAGAGGTCGTGGACAAATTAACCCTACAGGTGATAAGAGTAACAACACATTATACGCTTCTCCAGTAGAAGGTCAAATCAAAACGATTGCGAAAACAGCGACAGGCTTTACGTTATCTATTCAAAGTAAGAGTGGCGATGTTGTTGAGACGAACGTTCCTACGGGTCCAACTTTAATAGTTAAGCAAGGTGATAAAGTTACAGCTGATCAACCATTAACAATGGATCCAAATGTAGGTGGTTTCGGTCAAGGTGAAACAGAAATCGTACTACAAAGTCCTGCTCGTGTTAAAGGTCTAATCGCTTTTTTCTTCACAGTGATTTTTGCACAAATTATGTTAGTTCTTAAGAAGAAGCAATTCGAAAGAGTTCAATTAGCAGAAATGAACTTCTAGAGATGTGCAGGTTGTACCTCTTTAGTACAAATGAAGGGTAACTAGAAATAGTTACCCTTCATTTCATAGAAACTAATATTACCTAAACTGATAAAAATAGATTAAAAAACAAATCATTTATCTTCAGAACTTTGAAAATGAAAGATAGATTTACATATATGTTCACTAATTAAAAAGATTAATTATTTTTTTACTTCCACTAAAAGTTTATTGAAAGAAGCTATATCTGACACAGCCATCTGTGCAAGCATCTTTCTATTTATAGCGATATTTGAACGCTTCAGTGAGCTAATAACATTACTATATTTTGTTCCTTCTAATCTAGCTGCAGCGTTGATTCGAGTGATCCACAGACTACGGAATTCGCGCTTTTTTCTTTTTCGACCAACATAAGCGTAACGTAACGCTTTCATAACTTGTTGGTTTGCAATTCTAAATAATTTAGCACTACTTCCTCTAAATCCTTTAGCTAACGATAATATTTTATTACGACGTTTTCTTGCTACATTACCTCTTTTAACTCTCATAATTATATTCTCCTATAAATATCTTTCTTTAAAACTAATTTATCTTATTAAAGGTAAGGAAGCATAGTTCTTAGACACTGAGAGTCACCCCAACATACAACCAATTTCTGATATAATGCTCTTTTTCGTTTTGCTGATTTAGCTTCTAATAAGTGACCTTTAAACGCACGCTTACGAATAAATAAGCCATTACGAGTTTTCTTAAAACGCTTTTGAGCAGCACGACATGTTTTAATCTTTGGCATATAACATACTATTTTATTAAGTTGATAAACAACAATTTGCTATATAATTATAACCTATTATCACTAAATGTCTAGTTCACTGTAAAGAGAACAGTGTACTTTTAGGATAATAGGTTACCTAGAAGAATCTAATTACTTTTTACTGGACTAAGATTGAATTGTGCTAGAAAACCGTTTATGTAATTCATAACAATGCGAATTGCAATTCGAACGAAACTAGTTTCTAACTCTTGGAAAACTTTCATGTTTAAATTAAATGCTACATTCGCTTCTGCAACAATCTGTTTTGATCCATCTGGAGTTACAGGTAATGCATCTAAAGCAGCCTTGTAGTCACTTTTGAATTGTTGCTCGTCAGAAATTTGAGTAAACTCGTAAAAAGATAGACCACTAGTAGACTGAAGGTTCATTGCTCTTTGCGCAATCTTCTTTAGGATTTGACCACCTGATAAATCTCCTAAGTAACGAGTATATGCGTGCCCGACTAATAAATCTGGTCTTTTTTTACTTAGTTCTTGAATTCTGTTTATGTATGCCTTAGTAGCTTCGGAAGGTACTAGAGTTTCCATCCAATCGTTCCCATAGTAGAAAACAAGATCTTCTTTTATGCTTTCTGTACGATTTAGTTCTGGAAAGTAAATTGGCTTAATAAATTCATTATCTTTATTTTTGTCCATGGCTTCTTCTAGAGCTAAATACACAAAATAAAGATTAGCCAACATATGACTATATGAACTTTTGTCTATAACGCCTCCTAAAAAAGACTTCACAAAACTGACATTCTCTGCCATGCTATGAGCTTTACTTGTTCCTTCGCGCAATTGAATTGTTAAATTACTTGTCATGTTTTTGTTATGTTGAAATGAAAATTGCACCCACCAATTACTATAAGTCAGTTGAATTTTACGACATTTGATTAATAACTGGTATACTCCAACATACTAGAAAAACCCAGTTTTAGTTCGAATACTTTACATTAATACATTTAATTTTATGGCACCTTTCAAATTACAAACCCATCACTACTTTTAGTTCCCTAGAAACCCAGTTTATTAATGAGTATTTGTATATAGTATAATGTTATACTGTCTTTAATAGAAAAGGGTAATACAAGCTATTACTACTATATACGATTAATATTAATCTAACTCTAAACTAACCCCTTAATTAATTTTTGCTTTATGAACATAATCACTCTAGGATGGTCTTCTCTAATGGTAATTTTCTCCTTCTCGTTAGCTCTAGTCGTTTGGGGAAGAAACGGTTTCTAAATAGAATACAGACAAGTACATAGTTATAAATAATAAACTTACAAAATAAAACATTTTATATGGGAAATGAAATTATCGACGCTGCGATCGTATCTAGTGTTATCACATTAATTGGTTTAGCAGTAGGGTTTGCCTTACTTAAATTCCAAGGAGATTAATTTTTTACTAGATACAATAAACGTGAGGGGAGGTAGGAAATATGTTAAACCTATTCCCCTAATAAAAAATAAGAAAACAAACTTTACGTAATATAAGATGATTAAATTGATCTGGACCTTTAGTTCTATAGCATTAATTTTTGCAATTATGATTCATAATCCTAAGTCACAAGGCATGGGAGGACAAAATCAATTATTCGGAAACACTAGAAGTGCAGAAGCTTCCTTAAACAAAGTTACTTGGATTTTAATAGGTACCTTCTTTTCTTTAACTACTTCTCTAGCCATTTCAAATACCTTAGAATAAATCAATCTTTTATGACCATTCCAACTTCCGATTGTCCAGTTCCAATAGATCAAAGACCTCTAAACGAATATAATGAGTTAAAAGCTTCTCCATTTTTTTTCTGGACAACCACACCTATCAAATCTTACCTAACAACCTTAATAACTTTTACGACGATAGTTTATAGCAGTGTAAGTTTTCTTATAAGCGTTAGCATGGCTAATACGGAACTAGTCGTGAATTTTCTAGGTTATAGTCTAACATTTGGAAGTATTATTTTAATCTTTGGTCTTCTCCGAGTATATCTGGGATGGATATATATTTATGAAAGGTTAGTCAAAGCTAGCGTAACCTATGAAGAATCTGGTTGGTATGATGGCCAAACTTGGATAAAACCCCCAGAAAGTTTAATACAAGATAAGTTAATCGCGACTTATGAGTTGTTACCTATTCTGACGAGATTAAAGCAGAGTTTAATTTTCTTTTTCAACGTAACTTTAATAAGTATTACATATTTAGTCTATTTTAATTAATCGTTATAAATGCCTAAAAATCTATAGGTAAAGTGGAAAGATTTAAAATAAAATGTTATTATAGTACTTAAGTAGAAAATTTCCGCGGGGTAGAGCAGTCTGGTAGCTCGTCGGGCTCATAACCCGAAGGCCAATGGTTCAAATCCATTCCCCGCTATAAATCCCAGGTTAATTATATTTAAGTCGAATTTTGTGTTATCATGATGTAACAATAAAATATATAGCATAACTATATGAGCGAAACATTAAATTTACAAATCCCTTCACCTACTTTTGAAGGTAGCACAGGAGGCTGGCTCCGTGCGGCTGAGGTAGAAGAGAAATACGCTATCACTTGGAGTAGTGCTAAAGAGCAGGTGTTTGAGATGCCGACAGGTGGCGCAGCTATCATGAGAAAAGGCGAAAACCTTTTGTATCTAGCTAGAAAAGAGCAATGTCTAGCTCTAGCAACACAAGTGAAGACATCTTTCAAAATTTTAGATTATAAAATTTATAGAATTTTCCCAAGTGGAGAAGTTCAATACCTTCACCCTAAAGATGGAGTATTCCCTGAGAAGGTG
>Ga0209666_1000166_pt1 | contig 51879 bp, 10 predicted proteins | sample SaaInlV_125m_DNA_FD_184679 | JGI IMG/M metagenome (GOLD analysis project Ga0209666, IMG submission 184679) | Marine microbial communities from expanding oxygen minimum zones in the Saanich Inlet - Saanich Inlet SI037_S3LV_10m_DNA (SPAdes)... | ecosystem: Environmental > Aquatic > Marine >...
ATCTTTCCCCCCCCCCCCACCACCACCATATGTAACAATATTTAAAACTTCTGAATTAAATCCAGATTCACCATATTTATCAGTATTATAATTTGTACCCCCTTTGCCTACAGATAAATTATAAGGTCCTGATTTTATTAATGAATTATAAGATTCAGTTATACCACCTGCGCCTCCGCCACCGCCTCCATCACCGCCACCTGCCCCTCCACCAGCGGCAACTAAAAGTTTAGAAAGAGTTGTATCTTGATTAAAATTAATATCATATAATGTTTGATTATATATATTATATATTCTATTTACATCTTCTCTTGTTAAAGTTTTATTATATATACGGAAATCACTAAACTGTATAGTTCCAGTTGAATTTGTAATAGCATCGCCAGAATAATAACCACCTAATAATATATTAATATTTGATAAAATTTTATAATTATTAATATCAAAATTATTAGTACCTTCTTGCTCTTTAGTAATAACTTGTTCTATATTATTAATGAATATTCTAGCATAAAGTAAATTATCTTCCATAAAAGAAACCAATGTTATATGCACCCATTCATTAGTATAAGTGAAAGGACAACTTAGTTTAGCGCCAATATAATTAGTTCCACTAACTAAATTATATCGTCTTTCCCAATATAACTTATTTGTATTATAATAAATGCTAAAATAATTAGTACTGTTATTTGCAGATATCAAATAATCTGTATCAGATGTAAATTTGCACCAAAAACTAATAGTATAACTTGTTAATTCGGATAATTCTTCTAAATTTATATTATTATGTAAACCAATATAATTATTTATTATTAATGGTAATTTAATATAATTATCATATAATTGTAAACTATAATAATTAACTTTTTTATCTTTTGTAAAATACTTATAAAAATTGTTTTTTTCATTAATATTAAGTATAATATTGTTTTTAGTATCTAAATTATCAGCAAAATTTAAATCAAAGCGATACCATACTTTAAGATTATCTTTATCTGTATTAGGTATAAAGTGTGTATAATTAATACTGGTTTTTTTATAATTTAATTCAAAATATTTATTAGTTTTATATCTAATAGCAAATGTACCAGGATAATAATCTTGTATTGTATTACTAATTGAATCTGATATATATCCATTACTATCATCACTATAATGTGTACCATCATTTGTGGTATATAATATTTTATTATTAAAATATATTTCAGAATTATTAGCTTTTGATAACTTAATAGTATAATCGCCTTTTTCTAAATTAATTTCTTTTAATTTAAGATATTTACTATCATTAACTAATAAAATATCTACAAATTCTAAGTTTTGTGGAACATTTAATATATAATTTTTTTCATTTTCACTTGATAATAAATTTAATTTTAAAAATTTTAAATTAATATCAATATCAATATCTTCTTTTATAAATTTATCCGAAGTTAAAGTGTTTTTATATCTAATTATTATAATACCCGCGCCACCGGTACCTCCATTATCTGATGTCTTATATCCTCCACCACCACCACCACCTGTACCATCTATTCCAGATTTAGAATATAATGAAGACGTACCACTATCGCCTCCGCCACCCAAACCTCCTTTATTATAATAAGCTTGATTATGTGATATATTGGCACCTCCTCCTCCTCCTCCATAATATTTATTTATACCTGTAATATTACATTCTATTCCATTGCCGCCATAACCTTTATCATTGTGAATATCTGTCGATGATGAATTGTGAACATCACCACCTATAGCGCCCGCACCACCACCTCCTCCTCCATAAGTATATCCACCATTATTATATCTTCCAATGCCACCTCTATTACCAAAGCATTTGTGATTATCATAAATAGGTTTACTAGATTTTTCATTATCAAAATTGTTTATAACATTAACTTTTTCGCCATTAACAATATTATCATTACTTAATAATCCACCTCTAAATGATCCTCCACCGCCACCCCCACTTCCACCAGAAGGTGCAATATTATATAAATTATAATCAGTTTGTGTTAAAATATTTGTACCACCACCACCGCCATCTGCATTATATATTATATTACTATCAAGAATAATTTGTGAATTGAAACCATTTTCTCCTATTATAAAATTTCTATTTTTAGCAATATTATTATATATATCAGGATCTGCATTATTATTTATGATAGATGATTTACCTCCTCTGCCTATTTTAATCCTATAATCACCTTCTAATAATGACACATCTTTATCATAAATAACTGTTCCTGCACCACCACCACCACCTTTTCTACTACCACCTCCGCCACCACCAATTATTAATATATCAACATTTGTTGTTGTTGGAACTGTAAAAGTATATTCTGTATAATCTGTTGAGTAATAATCATACTTAAATTCAATATAGGAATATTCTTTATTATTAATATCACTTACTTCTTTAGGAATTACATTATTAATTATATTATTATATGTTGATACATAAATATCAATATCTCTATTATTATCTAATAGTTCTTCACCTTCTTTATACATTATAATATTATTTAAATCAGACTTATATAATATTGGCGTTGTATTATCAGACTCATCATATTTTAATTTATAATTATTTTTATGTAATATACCATATGATTCAGCATAACTATAAGTTGCATTAAGTATAATTTCATTATTTGTATTTTCCATTATAAAATTAATACAATTTTTATTAATATTAATTATTTCATATTCACTATCTGCATTTTCGTGAGAAACAATTATAATATTTTCAATATTGGAATAATCCCAGCTTAATGACCAATTATTATAATAATCAGTATGATCACCATAAATATTTTTACCACTTAAATTATCATCCTGAAACCATAAGTTAATATTCTTAGAAATATGTTTAACGTGTTGTATATTAATATCATTATTATTAAGTGTTTTTAATTTATTAATTTGATAACCATCGTAATCTGATATCAATTCTTCTGAATTATAACTTTCTGTACCATATAAATAGAAACCAACTAATTCTAAATAACTTCTAATTGTTCCAGTCTGTATTAATCTATTTACAACAATAGCATAATATTGATAACTATGATTAATGTCAACTTCTTCAATATAAAATATATTATCAGAAATAGTATCATTAAATCTATTTATTCTTCTTTTATGTAAAACATCATCTTGATATAAACCGGAATTATTATTTTTAATTTCATCAGTTTTTGTTAAATAAGATCTATCAATAATTACGTCCCAATTAATATTATCATTTGAAGCGTAAATTTTAAATTCACCTGGAAATGAATTTATATTAGTTTTTTCTAATTTATATTTTTTCAAATATATTTGTTCAGTAAGTTTTACCTTAATCCATTCACCATAATAGTTGCCATCAATTGTATTATCTCCTTTATAATTTCCATAATTATCATAATTAGAACTGCTTTTATAAATTTTAGTTATATCATAATTAAATAAGTTATATGCTTCGTAATCGGATACTTCAGATGATGCCCATATAATATATTCACCATTTCCATATATATTATCTTCTACAATTTTGCTTTTGCTTTCAAAATTTCTTTCAACGGGATAAATTTTAATATCTTCTTTTTTTACATATTTTATATCTTGAATTATTTGATTTATATTTTCATTTTTAACAGTTAAATCAATAGTTTTATCTGAAATATCTTGTGTTTTAGAATAGAAATCAACACTATTAATTCTAAATATTGGAAAATTATCACTATAGTTATAAAATTTAATTTTAAAATTTTTATAATCATTATCATTATTAATATTGATAATTCTATCAATATTCATAGAATCATCAATAATTGATTTTAAAGAAGTTATATTTTTTATTTCATCGTATTCATCATTACTATTTTTTCCATATAAATATAAACTATTGGGGATAAACTTATTATAATAATTAGAATTAGAATTTGACAAATTATTATTTTTCTTTTTAATAATACATATTGGTTCATCATAATAAACTTTTTTACCAGTTATTGTATTTAAAACAGGATTATATTTTAAATCATTTGTTGATTGATGTGAAGATTTTTGCTCATTTCCTTGACTATCTTTTATTACTGTATTAGTAATTGTATCATTACTCAATATAATTTGATAATTATCGTTAGTTAATGTTTGATCCAGTAAATATGAATAACTTATCGCACTTAATAAAAATATATCATAAATATAATTACTATAAAATTTAACATTATTAATAGTAAATGTATCATTTTGTTGAAATAAACTATCTACCTCGTGATCTTCTAATGCTTTATTATAAATTTTAATATCATCTATGAAACCATTAAATTTATTTATAACATCTGATCCACTAAATTCTCCACCAATTATTTTTACACTTTCATCCTGTGTATTATAATACCAAGTAGATGGATATTTACCTTTGATATTGATTTTTTGGGATTCAACTATCTCATCGTCATATCCATAAATTAACCAATTACCCATTGCCAATTGAGATGCTGAACCAATTTTGTAAACAATAAGTAAAAAGGTATCATAAGCATTTAATTGATTATTAATAATATATTTTTCATATGCAACATTCTCAATATCGTTATAAGTCTTATTAATATCATCAATAGTAATTTCTTCCTCAATTATTTTAAATTTCTCCGAAAAGTTTTTGTTATTACAACCATATATAGCATAATGAATTGGCATTTTTTTCCTATTATTTGTATCTAAATTGACAGATGTAAAAATATATTTTTTTAATAAAATTTGTTTAGGCATTTTGATATGAATCCAATCGCCAGTAATCTCAGTAATATTTAGAGTTAACGATGATCCCGGTGTATATCCATCTCCTTGTGTAGTGATATTAATAGTAGTACCATTATCAATTATTCCTGTTTCGGAAACAGTCACTGTTACTACTGCTTCTGTTCCTGTAGTACCTGTAATAGTTAAAGTTAATGGCCCGGGTGCATATCCATTTCCTTGTGTAGTGATATTAATAATAGTACTATCATCAATTATTCCTGTTTCAGGAACAGTCACTGTTGCTACAGCTCCTGTTCCAGCAAAATTAGTATCAGAACCTATATATACACCAGATTCTTCATCATAGTTTTCATCTAACCAAAAACCATTATAATATATATATTTGTTATCAAATGCAACATTAGATATAGCATCTTGTTTAAATATTTGAATTGGGAATTCAGCACTATTACTATTATCCGAACTATATTCAATTAGATAATCATATCCAAAAGATTGACCAATTACATAATCATCATTCTCATCATTCTCATCAAATGGTTTATTACTTACTAATATTTCTTTTTTACTAATATCACTACTACTAGTTTTAATTTTTTCGATTTCTAGACATTTTATTATTACAACACCAGAACCACCATTACCTCCCTTATTATTTAAATTATAATGTGATCCCCCGCCACCTCCACCTCCACTATGAGATGCTGCATTACCACCTGGTTTGTTAGTTTGACTATTTACTGCTCCGCCGCCTCCCGAATTGCCTATATATGGTGTATCATCGCTATCAGTCCAACTAGCGCCACCAGATGTTGTATTAACAGCGCCACCTCCTCCACCACCCTCCCCCCCGTCACCACCAGTATTGCTATAACCAGCACCACCACCTCCTCCTCCCCAATAATAACTTGTTCCCAATATATCAAATTCAACGCCATTACCACCATCAGCCATATTAACACCATTTGTATTACCTCTGCCTCCTACTTGCCCAGCACCACCACCACCGCCTGAATAATGTGCATTTGTACTAGAACCACCTGAATTACCATATTCAATAATTTTACTATATTTATAAGAACTATAATTATTATTATGCTGAATACCTTTACCACCTTTTTCAGAACTATTAGAATTATATCCAGATGCTCCACCACCTGAACCTCCTGAATTAGCTTTACCTCTTAAATTTACTGTTGCTGTAGCAACATCATTCCAGTTTGAAGAACCACCATAACCACCTCCAAATGCAACAATATTTTCAAATGATGAATTTATACCATTATAAGCATTTTTATTAAATGTAGAGTGTGAATTTCCTTGATCATAGGTATTACCAGCTGGTGCACCATCTCCGCCTCTACCTACTATAATATTATATACTTGGTTATTTTGCAATTCAATATCTTTAATATATACTATACCACCAGCACCACCGCCACCACCCATATCCATTCCGCCTCCACCACCACCAGCAACAATTAAAATATCAAATAAAACTACATTGTTGCTGTACTGATCAGTTTCAAATTTAAATTTATATTTTGTATAATCAAATCCATTATTTGAATCATATTTAAAAACATAAGTGGTATTTGAATTAAATTTACTAATATTAGAATAGTCATCGATATATTTATAACCAAAATTTTTAGTTGATGGATCAATAATTATTGATCCATCAGCTGAAATATTACTGGTATCTGTATAATCAACATTATTAAAATAATATTTTCTGATAACTTCAGATGGATATAATTTATTTTGTCGCGATATATATTTATTATTATTAATATGTATATGCCATTCATTTTGAAGTGTCCAAACAAATACTAAATGTTTCCATAAATTAGTATTGAATTCTAATACAGAATCATTTATTATTATTTCAGTGTTAGTATTTTTAGCAGATAAAATATTAGTAGAATTTTCACTATCAATGTCTAATTCTATTTTAAAATCACCAAAAGATATCAATGTTTGTTTTTGTGTAATATATTCATTAAATCTTAACGATAATGTAAAACCAGGTTTAAGTCTTAGTAATGAATTTAGTCCAGATTCACTATCAGCAATCTTATAAGATAAATTTTGATCAAAATAATGTGAATTTTTTCTATCAGCATTTGATAAATTTGTAGTTCTATCACTTGGATATACTTCAAGATTATAAAAAGGTGCTATACTACTACTATCTTTTAAAAAATCTTGATTATTACCTTTATAACGAACTATTAAATATTTATCATCAATGCCTTCAACATAATCTTCTATATAATTATAATAATCAATTTGAACAAAATCTTTAAATTTGTTATAATTTTCTGTTACAATGTATTCATCTAGGAAATTAAATTTATTTATTAAAATCTTTTCAAGTTTAATATCTTCATTTATTTCAAAATAAACTTCTTGAACATTACCGTTTATATCTTGAAGTCCAAATTTAGTATTATAATATAAGATTAGTTGAGATTTATTATCTGTACCGCCAAATGATATTGATATAGTATATGGTGTATATATAGTTAGAAGATCAGATTTAGTATATTTATCTTCTAAGTTTATATCGGTATTATATTGAGTTATTTTATCTTCTAATGTATTTGGTATATTTTTCATAGGATCATATTCATCTTTATACCAATCTACATTAATTATATTAACATCATTTATTAGTCTATCAATTAAAATATTTGTATTTAGATTATATAAACTTTTTACCTCATTTAAATTTAAAACTCTTTTATAAATTCTAAATGAATCTATTTTGCCTATAAAATTCTCAAATAAAATTCTATTAATCCATTTATGATTTGGTATTAATTCATAAATTCCTTTTTGTAATATTAATTTATCATTTAAATAAATATGCCATTTACCATTTGTTTTATTAACTGTCCAAACAAGTAAATACCATTCATCTAGATTGAAAAAATCACTATCATAAACATCATATCTTGTTAAACGATCGTCTAAGTTATTCAAACTGGCAGAATATTCATACTCAGTTGAATTTATTTTAAACGTATAAGTATTATTATCTAAATTTAATTTAATAGAAATATTATTGCTATCATCTTCGCCAATATCTAGTATTTTTATAATACCAGCGTTCTGTGTTATTTTATATCTAATACAAATACTAATACCGGCGTCATCATTATCATTTTCTTCATTAAATATATTATAAATATTAAATGTATCTGGTAATTGTAAATAATCAATTTTATAGGTAAAATCAGATGATATAATCAAAGAATAGTCATTTTCTATTTTATCAGTATTTGTATAATTAATTGTTAGAGAACTATCATTATCAATTTTTGAAATATAATATTGATTCTCATAAATAAAATAATCAAAATGATTTAATGATAAACTATTTAAATTATAATTTAAATAATCATTGTAAGTAATATTTTTTGTAACAAAACTAGTGTTAAATCTATAAATAGCATTTTGAATAGATACTTCTTGTGTGATTATACTTTCTTGATCAAAAATATCATTATGTAAATGATAAAAAAGATCACCCGCACTATAAATAATATCTTCATATAGAACACCATCTTGTGAATACCCATAATAATAATGAACCCATTCTTCTCCAACTTTGTTATGAATTTGATAACTATCTTTGAGTGTATTTATCCAATTTTGATTCTCATCAATTTCTATCAGATTTTGTATTGCTAAATGCATTAAATATTTATATATCGCGTCATCATCTTGGATTTTCCACCATGTGTTTCCGGTTGTATCTGTTTCATCCCATAAATACAAGGTATCATAAATATAAAACCAATCATTTACAGCAAAAGTACCTATTTTTGAAAGAAATGCGTTTTTTCTACCTATATAAGCAGAATTTATAGTAGATTTTATTGTTACTTTAGTATATACGACATCAACATAATATATATTATAATTAGTAAAACTAGGATGATAATCTATATATCCAGTTTCTTGATTATCCCGATTTATAATATATTGACCAAGTTGTGCAAAATCAAAACTAGTAGATGTGGTATTTAAAGAACTTATTTGATCAAAAGTTTTATCAGTATTACCTGCAATATAAAATTTTAATTTATCTTCTAAAGTTTCTGATGGCAATACTTGCCATTGTAAACCTAATAATTTTTCATAATTTACATATAATTCATCATTTTCTTTAATAGAATTATACAAACTATTATTAAATTTCCAATGATAAACTAAATATTTATAATCATATTTAAAATTGTAATCTGTATTATTATCAAATACAACATATTGATAATCTATGTTTACTGAGTCATTAATTATATTAGGTTCTTTAATATTACTATCATGATATCTTGGTCTTGCAACTTGTTCTTTATATTTAACAATAACAACTCCACTACCGCCACTACCATCTATACCTTCGGGATCTCCACCACCGCCTCCACTACCTGTACTTTTTAATCCATCATAACCACTATTTTTTGCAACTATTTTTTCCTCAATATGCATTCTAATTATTACAATACCAGAACCGCCACTTCCACCATTATCACTATCAAATGTGGGTGAATCATAATAACCATCGCCACCTTGACCAGTATGATGAGGTGCATTGGCTCTACTTGCGTATGCACCACCTTTACCATATTCAATTGATTCTCCTGAAATATCTAAAACAATACCAACACCCAACCCACCCGCGCCGCCACCAGGACCTGCGTTATAACCACTGCTACCATCCGGATAGTTCCACCCATTTGTACCACCGGCAATATATGATTGTGACGATTCATTCCATATAGTATTTCCTTGAATCGCTTTACCACCTGATATTTGATGACCACCGCCACCACCAGAACCACCATTTACTTCAGCTACATTGTCTGGTAAACCACAACCACCACCATAACCAATCAAAGAAATAGTATCTAACACAACTACTTCATCATTATCATATGTTATTTTAGTATCTATACCTTTTTTTCTTCCAGCACCACCATCACCAACAATAATTTTATATGTAGTATCTTTTGTTAATAATTTATTAGTAATATATACAACACCACCACCGCCTCCGCCACCAGATTTATAACTTGCTCCATTTGGTTTACCTCCACCACCACCACCGCCAACAATTAAAATATCACAAATAGTATCTTCTGTAATTCTAAGATTAGAAAATTCAGATCCATTATCTGATAATAAGAATTTATAAATTATAAAACCAGGAGTTTGAACTGTACCAGATAAGTCTTTATTGGATAATGCACCATCTCCACCCCCGCCTTTTCCACCCTCAGGTCTTTTAATATCAATAAAATCAAAATTATTTGCTGTATTATTACCTCCTGCACCACCACCTCCAAAATAAACACCATCATTTTCAATATAATGACCTACATTTTTTGTAAATAATTTTTCAAAATCATATAAATTATTTTTATATACTATATTTTTAATACCATCACCACCTTTACCACCATAATTTATTGAATGAGATTTATCATTATCATCAAATAATTTTAAATCTTTATTTGGATATTCCCCCCAAAATCTAATAGAACCTTTACCAAACAATTTATAATCATAATCTAATATCCTATTATGACCATTATGAGCATCAAACAAACTACCATATATAGAACTATTTAATCCAATATTAGTAATATCATCAAATTTATACCAAATTATTAGATTTTCATCTTCTAAATTATTTAATAAATAATTATTATCGTTATTTTCATCTTTTTTTATAGGTTTTTTTTCTGTTATAATACTAAATTTATAATGATCATCTTTTAAAATTTTAATAATAACAACACCAGAACCACCATTGCCAAAATTTTTCATATCATTATCCAATTCTGAGTTCCATAATCCCCCTCCTCCTCCACCTGTTCCGTTCATTCCTGATTCACCATAATGATTGCCTGAAAATCCACCTCTGCCTCCGCCGCCAAAATAATCTGCTCCTCCATTTGGATATCCCGTAAATGCTTGTTGATTTTTTGTTGATCCCCCACCACCGCCACAAAACCAACCATTATCTCCAACTTCTGTACCAAAATATGAACTCATATCTTTTCCTTCACCTCCAACACGTTGATTCGGAGATGCAGCATTATTAGCAAATCCAGTACCACCTGCACCACCACCTCCACCTCCACCAAGTGTACTATCTGCACCCGCACCACCATCTTCACCATAACCATAAATATTTGATGATTCAGATGAATCTAATTGTATTCCTCGCAAACTATCATAATATGATTGTATTCCATAACCTCCTGCACCTCCATTTAAATCAGAATTTAAATCACTACCCCCTCCACCAGAACCACCGTGAGAACCTGGATAATCATCTCCGCCACCATTTCCACCACCAATAATTGTATAACCAAATGCTCTTGAATCAAATCCTCTTTTACCTTTTGGATAATTAGGTACGGGTTTTCTATTACCATTTCTAGATTTATCTTTACTTCCACCACCAACACTTATATTATAAGTTCCATTTGAAATTTGATATCCTTCTAAAAATATAAGACCACCAGCACCGCCTCCTCCTCCATATTGCAATCCACCTGCACCACCTCCTCCAACAATTAATATATCAACTGTAGAAGAATTATTTATCCCTATACTAAAATTAGTATTATATTGATTTAAATTATTTTTAAATATAAGTAAAATATGGTCATCACCATAATATTTTTTTTCTATATTATCAAAAAGACTATTAAAACTGCTGTCAGATAAATAAGTATTAGTATCCTGAAAACTTACCAAAGTTGATAAAGTATTTGCATTGCTAGTATTTAATACTTTATCATAAATTCTAAAATCATTAATATAACCGTTAAAATTTCTTTCTTTATTTGTATTATCTTGATACCAAGTTTCACACGTCCAGCATCCTATAGAGAAATCATAAGTTTTATTAAAATATGGATAATAAAAGTCATTTGCTTCGTAATATTGCATATCTCCATTTTCTTTTCCAATTGTTATTTTTGTATAATGTTCATTAATATCAAATTTAGAAATACCATTATATCTTAATGACCAAGTTATAACATACCATTTATAATATTCAATTTCGTCACTATCCCAATAGGTAAAATCAGTATCACTATTATATTTAGACACTCTAAATCTAAAACGATCATTTTCTATATTAATACCAAAACCACCATACCATTGAGGTAATAATCCTTCTGTAGGAGAACCTTTTAATGAACCATAAAACAATTGGCCTAATTTTTTTACCCCAGAACTTCTAACTTTAACACAACAAGATATAGTTATTTCTTTATTTACAAAATAATCGTATAATTTAGATGAATTATTACTAACCCATAATCCAGCATCTGTTAAACTTCTAAAACCATTTTCTCCTAATCCACCACCACCACCACCACTGCCAAAAGAATTTTGTATTGTTCTACCTCCAATTGATTTAGTATTATCATTTTTAGTATATTTAATAGTATCATAATAATATGAATCATATTCCTCATCATCGTATCCAGCGCCACCACCACAACCATATACACCACCTACTCTTATTTCTCTAATACCACCCATACCACCATAAGCTTTAATATTATTAAATTCAGAATAATATCCCATCTCTCCAATACCAGTACCAGTGGCAGTAGTACCATCACTAACATTACCACCTCTACCCACTTTAATTTTATAGTTTCCTGGATCTAACAATTCTCTGAAAAATATTAATTCTCCTGCGCCACCACCACCACCTTTACCACCTGCACCACCACCTCCAACAATTAAAACATATGCATCAACTCTATTTTCAAAGTTTAACATATATTCCATAAAATCTGTGGTTTTATCTAAATTTTCATAAACAACACAAGTATATCCGTCGCTACTATCATACCAAGATTGTGAGAAATAATAATAATCATAATAATTTAAATTATTAATATTATCAATATAAGTTAAATTTTGATTTAATAAATTATAAATAGAAAATATTTCAGAACTATATAATCTTTTAGAGTATATTCTAATATCATCTAAATATCCATCAAATAATCCTGAACTATCTGTTCTTTTACCAAAATAGGAAGTATTAAAATGTTTATTGTGTAAAGGACAATTTAAAGAAAAATTTTCTCTAATACCATCAACATAAATAGTCCATTCGCCTAAATTATCAATAATCCAAGCAATATGATGCCATTTATTATCAAGAACTTTTTCATTTGCAATATCTCTTGTAAATGAAGTATTATTAATTGTAATTCTGGCTTGTAATTTATTATTTGTTGCATTTTGCATTAAAGAAATTCTATCATTAATACTATCATCAATGCTAAATTCAAATAAAGCGCACCAATTTGATGAAGCATTAAATTTATAAAACAATGATATAGTTATACCTTCATCTTTCCATAAATCGTAAGTATTAAATTTATCTGTTATTTTTAAATATCCTTTATGATTAATATTATTAGATGTACCACCTGGAAATTTAGCAGATAAACCATATATAGAATCTCTACTTAATGATACAGTACCATTAAATTCTATATCATATTTTGTAGAAGATGGATTTGAATCAGTATAGTTATTTCTAAAATTATACCATACTTTTAGATATTTTTCATCAATATCTAATCTAATACCATTACCTCCTTTAATAGTATATTCATAAGGGCGTACATAATAATCTTTTGTATTTCTAACAAATAAAAGCAATCCTTCGTCATTTGTAATATCATATTGATTTACAGCACCATCAGTTGTCGAATCAAATGCATCACCGCCATAAAGATATTTATTTATTGATGTAGATGAACTGCCTTTAATTGTAATTAAAGGTTCGCGTGCATTAGACCAATAAATATTTGATGAAGATTTGCTTTTATATTTTTTAGTTATATCATTACTAATATAAGAATCTAATACATCTAAATTAGCAATAGTATAACTAGTTGAATAGACGGTACCGCTAACTGTATCTTTATCCAATATTAACCAATAATTTAGATTTCCAGTACTATATAAAAATTGGGTAACTTTACCAAAGTAAGTAGACCAAGGATCACTATAATCATTAATATTACCATACATTAATGGAGTATTATAATTACCACTATGATCACTACAAGGATGGAAATAAGGTTTATTATCACCTAATATATCTGTTTTAGGTAATTCAGGTAAATATCTAACAAGTCGCCAATTATCTGTATTCATTTTTTTGTTAATCATATAATCAAAATCTTTAACATTTCTTGAAAATATACCATATTTCACATTAAATGAAATATTATTACCATCAATGTTTATATTATCTGCATCATTTCTGTACGGAGGATATAATATTTTTTTAGTATCATAATAGTAAATATTTGTAGTAGGACTTGTTAAAGAAACTATAACAGCATTATCATATAACCAATTTAAAGTATGAGGTTCATTTAATCTTGATGAACGTAAAATAGGTATATTTTCAAAATAATTATTTCCGTTTATTTCTGAAATACCCGCATCAAATGCATTTTCTAAATCTTTATAATTACACACAAGCCACTTGTTTAATTCAAGTGTAGTATTATCACTATATTTATCATTATAAACTATAATATCAATAGAACCTATTGGATCATCATTTTCAAAATTATATTGTTCAATATCATATATTTTAGCAATTTCATAACTTGATAAAGCATTACTATAAAATCTAAAATCAGTTAAACTACCTAGTAAACCAATACTTCCAATATTTATACTAGTATCAGTACTTATTTTATATGTTTCTAATCTTTCATTGCCAATTACTAATTTATAATTATCAGGTGTAAAACTCAATTTAGTTGTGTTATCATAATTTGCAAGTATTCCATTGACCCAAATTTCTCTATTACCGCTATCATCAATTTGGCATACAAAATTATTCCATCCATCATAATCAAATTCATAAACAGTACTTAATTTATCATTATCTGTTGTTAATTGTGAATCTGTATCTTGTATAGCATTAAATCCAAAAGATAGTGTCCCAGATGATCCCTGGTTGTGAAGATATTTAAAATACATTAATATTTCATTATCATTGGTTTTATTTAAAATTGTAAAAAAGTAAGAATCTCTATAACCATTAAAATAAAATCTAAATGAAAATGCAAATGGTTTATTATTTAAATAATCATTAAATGCTTGGTTTTCTAATTGTAAAGATGATTGATAATTAACATATATGGTTTCGCTTGTATCAGTCGTATATGGTATCCCAATATCTCTCCCAAAAAATGCTACCTGTGTACCAGATACAAGAAAATTTGCATCAGCCTTATCTATAAGTGGATCAGTTAATGTAAAAGTATTTGAACTATCATCTTTATTTATATCATAATATGGCGAGCCATTCCCACTATCTAACTTCCACCAAGCAAATAGTTCTTGTGAAATTTCCGGTAAATCATAAATTTTTATATATTGATTTGTATCATTTGTTAATTCTAAATCACTATTTTGCTCAGTTATTCTGCCATTTTCGCCACTAAAAATTATTGCATAATTTTCATTATCAATATTTTGAATATTTAATTTAATATTAACATCTTTTGATGATAAATATATTTTATTATTTAAATTTGATTGAGATTCTATTAGCTTTTTAGATTTATAATATTCAATAAAATCGTCTATATTAGTAATATCTTTATTTATTCTTGTATCATAATTTACAATTGTTGACGTGTTAATATTAACAGTAATTGGATCAGTTGGTAAATTGTCAAGAATAGAATTTTTATCATCAGATGTTAATTTAAAAAAATTTGCAAACATTAATTCTGTAAATTCAAAATCATTTTCAGTATCAATACCTGCATTTATTTCATCTGTAGAAATGAAATCTAAATTATGTAAACCAATATCATATTTTTTAGTTTTATATAAACTTTTATTTTCAAATAAATTATTTATTAAATTATTATTAGACACAGAAAGTAATTTCCAATAATTTTCATTTTTTATTTTTGAAAATTCTGTTTTGAGTGCTAACTCTTCAAAACCATATAATTCAATTTCTTTAATTTTTAATGTTTTACCACCTTCTTGTAATTTATTAAAAACGATTAGAAAATTATCATAATTTGCATATTTATATGATGTATCTATGCTACCTAATTTATTACCAAAATCATTTATAAAAGAATATTCATAATTAGCATCAGCATCATATGTTATTTCACTAATATCTTCTATTTTATAATATAAAATTTTTTCTACATCATCTAATCCATTATATTCAGTATAATATGATGATGCTGTTCTGTATGGTGTTTTTCTGTAACTATACATTCCACCATATATAGATATATTTTTGGGAGCATTATTAAAATCAGCGTTATTTATTTTTATTTTAAGTTGAGTTAAATATATTAATTTAGGCAATTCAATATGAATCCAGTCTCCATTAACACCTTGTCCACTATCTCCCCATTTAAATATATTATTACCATTTTCAGTTAAATAATAATCGGTATCATTACTATGTTTATATGTACCATCTAAATTATAATTATTCTCTAACCAAGATTTACTTGTATCAGGATTTAAATCATTAAAAACATTATATGGTAAATTCTCGACTTGATTTAAATTTAAATCCTTTTCATTAGAATATCTAAATTTATATGTACCATTACCATATGTAATATATTTGTCTAATGAATTACCAGCGTATCTTATATTATCTATTTTTTGATAGTTAGAAAATAATTTTTTTGTAGGAGGATATATTCTTTTAGAACTATAAATATTTAATATATCTTTGTCAGAATATTCAAGCAAAACAACACCATCACCACCTTTACTACCATAATTAGTATTATATACTGCGCCACCACCACCACCTTTACCATCTTCACCATCTGAAGATTTATATGTAGGAAAATTTTCATAATTAAATCCAGCTCTCCCACCACCGCCTAATCCACCATTGGACAAATTAGCGAGTGTCATACTTGTAGAACGAATAGCCCCTCCTCCGCCACCATAATAAATACTTTCACCTGTTATATCTATCTTAATACCATCCCCTCCATCTCCTGCTTTCCATACATTAGAATTATTTTGATATTCTCCCGAATAACCAGCTTCACCTGCTCCTCCTCCTCCTCCTCCTAAAACATCCCATTTAGTAGCAGCTCCGGTAGCAGTAGTAGGTTTATTAGTTGCACCAGTGTTGCCATCATTACCATACCAATTAAATGATGTCAATAATAATTGAGTACTTGTTAGATCATCCACAGTCTTATCATTATCATTATTTTCACCTTTATCAATTGTTATAAGACCCCCAGCACCTCCCCCACTACCTCCATTTGAAATATCATCTATAATATCTCTATTATAATTCCCCCCTCCTCCACCACCTTCTGCCATAATATTTCCAAAAGTAGTATCGTAACCTTTGTTACCATTGCTCGTGCCTGCTGACATTGTTCTGTCAGCACCTTTACCAACTTTAACTCTAAAAAAATCATCTGTATTAAATGTTAAATTATTACCATAGACAACAGCACCGGCACCTCCACCACCCCCCCCTCCACCAACTGCGCCACTTCCACCACCACCAACTAATAATAAAGATCCTGAATCATCATTTTTATATTTAACAAAATATTCTGTTATTTCATCATTTGAACCATCATGATTAAATTCAACATACCATTTATCAGAATTTAATATACTTTTTCTTTTTACACATTCTTTATATTCTAAATTTTTAACATTATCTTTACTAATCGGGCCTAAAAATTTTATTGTTGATAACTGAAAACTACTATTTGTAGAATCATTTTCTAGAAATATAATTCTATAGTAATTATATGCCGTAGCATTAGAAAAATAGGAACCATTGCCATTATTATATTCTTTCTTACTTCCAATAGCATCTTCTGTATATCTATCTAGTATTAAATCTTTATTAATTGGAATCCAATTTCCATTTTCACTTAACATTGTTTTACCCCAATCCATAGTATTATAATCTTTATAAGTAAAATCTATATTTTCATCAAATGAACCATCTATTCTTATTCTCAGAAGGTCAGACCCAATATTTGAAGAATGTGATGAATATGATATAATTATATTATTAATAATTGTTGGTTTTTCATACTTAATATATATTCCTACTTTTTCATTTAAATTTAAACTATTATAATTAGATGATGAACCAACTATAGAATAATTTCTATTTATAAATGGCGATTCTTCATTTATATACATATGCGGTATAGAAACTATTTTACCATAAACACCAATTTGTTTTGGATTTTTAACTTCTTTTTTTTCATTTAAATCTACATTATAATGTAGTTTAACAGGTGAGTAATATTTTATTATTACAACTCCTGATCCACCACTGCCTCCATTTTTTGGACCTATATTACCACCTCCACCACCTCCACCGCCTGTATGCGAAATAGCATCTAAACCAACTAAATTTAGTTGTCCAGCATCACCCCCACCACCTTTACCACCTTTTCCTGCAATAGTTTCATAACGATAGTAATTATAAGAAATAGATCCACCTCCTCCGCCTCCAAACCAACCTTCATCGCCAACATTTTTACCAAAATAGGATGATAAATCAATTCCATTTCCGCCATTTCCAGAAAATAATGGTGCATTTAATGTACCATATCCATCAAAACCACATTGTCCCGCACCACCACCTCCTCCTGAATTAGTACTATTGTGTTTTCCACCAATTGTACCTTGACCTATTATTCCAACACCTTGACCACCGCCACCTGATCCACCATTATCAGTATCAGTATCTATATTATAAGCATTATTAGTTACTTTACTACGTCCTCTACCACCACCGTAAGCATATTGTTGAGGTTCTAAAGATTCAAAATAACTATAATAACCATTATTTCCATCAGCCCCATTACTTCTATCTCCACCCCTGCCAACTCTGATAACATAATCACCTTTTTTTAGTACATAATTATCGTGAAATATAACACCACCTGCACCACCACCACTGCCTTCATAACCACCTGATCCACCGCCTCCTACAACTAAAATAGTTGCATCTACATTTTCTGTAAAACGAATAATATATTCGCTGAAATTTTTTTCATAACTTTCATAAGTAAAAACAATAATATTTTCATCTGTATTTTTAATAAATTCAGTATCTGTATTATCTGCTTTTATAACTTTTGGACAATATTTTTGTTCTTTCGTTTTAATAGTAGGTTTTTTAATTATAGCATCAATAGAACTAACTTTTGGAAAATTATTAAATTCTAAAATTTTATTTTCAATAGATTCAGGAGTTTCAAGTAAAGCAGTTGAATTTTCAGTATTAGACAAATTTAAATTATCTTTATTAATAGATATTTGATTATTATTTATAATAAAGTCATTAGAAAAGTCTAACTTATTTTCAAGTTCTTCGTATTTACCAGTAAATACTTTTTTTGTGATATTGTTCATAATATATTTATTATATCTTATCTATAAAAAAAAATTATTTTAAATTACATAAAAAAATGCGTTTAAATTAAGATATTTTATTTTTTTTTCTCAGTTTAAAAATAGGTATGGCCGAATCTAAATATAAAATTTTGAAAGGTAAAACTGGTAAAACTAAAAAAGTCGTCATAAAAGGTGTTAAAAAAGTGTTATATAAAAAAACTGGTTCACAAAAATTATATGTAATGTCTAAAGGAAGAATGATGAATTTAGTTAAATATAAAAAAATGAAAGCTAAAAAAGCAAAAGCATCTCCAAAAAAGAAAAATGGGGGTACAGGTTTACCAGCAAATTTACAAAGTATGTTATCACAAATGTCGGGTGGTGCTAAAAAATCTAGAAAACCTAAAAAAGCTAAAAAACCTAGAAAATCTAGAAAATAAATAATTAATAATAATTTTTTTCATAATTTAAATCAATTCAATTATCGCATCCCATTCTTTCTTAATTAATTTATATCCAATATCTTCATATAATTTTATAATATTATCTGTTTTTTCTAAGTTATTTTTGTTTGCATCTCCCTGAACTTCAAATATTATTTTATTAGGATAAAATATTTTTGGTAAATATTTAATATAATTATATAAAGAATACAAAATAATATGATCGTGTCCTTCAGTATCTATTTTTAATAACTTAACTTTTCTTACCTTATTTTTATAAAATAACTCATATGTCGGTATAATATTAATTTTTTCAATTGCAACATATTTTTCTAACTTATTTTGAATGTGATAAGGATGATAAGTATTTAATGAGTTGCATCCATAAAACCATACGGGCAATTCTAACATTCTAATAATATTTGGCGGTATGTAATAAATATATGCTGTATCATTTTTATCTGATATTCCAATATTAATTTTTTTAACATTATGTTTGTCAGGCAATGCATCAACATAATATTTAACAGCATCAATACTTATGCCTTTTTCAAAATTTTCAGAACTTTGTATTAATGTTTCAAAATGACTAGTACCTATTTCAATAAAATCTAAGTCATCTAAATAATCTAAATTTTTAAAAGATTTATTAATAAAATAGTTAATACTATATTCATCATTAAAAAAATCATTATAACTTAAATTATTCATTTTAGTATCAATAATCAAAAACATTAAATTATCATAATTATTTATTAAATTATAGTCTTGATATTTATTTATAAAAAGTTCTTTATTACAATAATTATCAACTAAATAAGTATATATATTAAGATTATCAGAAATAACTTCTGAAATATTTAAATGTAATTTTTTTAAAATTGTTGTAAGTGTTTCTGAATTTGCATTAAACCCACATATATCATCTTTTAAATTATTATTAAATTTAATAAAAAATCCTTCATATTTTTTAAGATAATCAAAAAGATAATCAAATCTATTAATAATTAATACATTATTCTCAAACCAAATTCCTCCCCAATTATATAAAACACAATATTTGATATATCTATATTGTATATTTTCTTTTAATAAATTAAAATTTTCAGGAATATTAATAAATTTTGATAAATTATTTTTATTTAATACAAATATATTAATATTTTTACCACAAGTTGAATGTAAATATATCAAATTTCTAAATAAATAAGATAATTCATTATCATTTGAGTTATCTTGATATATAAATAAATTATTCATAATTAATAAAATAAATAATAATTTGCTTATATTATTTTTTAATTATGAATAATTGATTTATTAACTACCTAACATAAATTCATAATAATTATAGTTATCTTTTGGTATAATACCAAAATAATCAAAAACATTTTCATTTTCAATTTGATTTATTCCTTCTAAAAAGATATGATGATAGTTTCCCGTATAAACTACTGATTTATTTGCTTCTGCTAATATATCTAAATAAGTTGGATTATTTAATGTTTTACTAACATAATCATCACCTACACCATTTTCAAGTGAGAAAAAATCGTTATATTTATTAATTAATATTATATTATCTTTATATATTCGTTCAAATAATTTATTATCAATTGTATAATAAATGTTGTCATAACTAATAATATTACAATCATCTTGTTCATCATAAAAAGATGTTAAATGTTTTAATAAATTTTTAATTGTATCAACTTTATTATTTAATAATCTTATTTGATTATCATAATTATCAACTAATACATCTAATATCTTTTCAATTAAATCATCTGTTAATAAGTCAAAATAATTCATATATTTATTATATATTTAATAATCTTTTAAGTTAATGTCATTAATTTTGGGGAAAACAACAAGGAAAGCACTTTTTGAAATAATAAGAACAATTTTTATTTTTTTTTTCTTTAAATTCAAATTTAATATTATTTATATATATTTGATTTGTTCTATCACAATTATTGATATCATATGTTCCAACAAATTCAAATTTTTTATTTTTCATATTTAATTAATGTATCTTTCTTTTTTTTATATGAATACATTCATTGTAGTCATTTAAATGTTTTTTACCACACCGACAAGTTAAAGGTAAATTTTCTAAATCATTATCAAAATATTTTAGGAAATTTTCACTCCCACCAACATTATCAATATTAATATGATTACCATATTGATTATTACTAACAATTGGGTCTCTTGTTATTATATCAAAATCAAGCACACAAATAGTAATGTTTTCTATTTCAATTATATAATTTGTGTAAATATTAGTATCTAATATAATATTTTCTTTTTTTATTGATTTTTCATTTTCGCAAATATATTTCATTATATTATACTGATCACTATAATTTTCACCTTTTATCATTTCCAAATAAATTTTATCTAAAATAACTTTCGAACGTGGTTTAATACAGTAAAATCCAGTACATAATCCTAAACCAAGTATTTTACTAAATTCTAAAGGATATGATTTGTCTTCACCTATTTCCTTTGATATTATAATATCATATGGTAAATTAATAATATCTTCAATATTTTTTTCAATAATTATATCCAAATCAATATTAATAATTGGTTGTTTTAATTTATCAAGTAAAGTTAAGTTATGTTTTAATCTAAATATATCCCACCAAGCATATTTTTTAAAATCAATATTATAATCTATATTTAATATATCCTTTACTAAATCAATATTTTTATCATTTAACACAATTATTTGTGGATTAATACAACATTTTTGAAAAATTCTATTTTTCCATTTTTCCATAATTTTAATATATTTAGCACCAAAACAAATGGATGTAATAGTATAATTACTCATATATATATTATAATAAAATTTCTATTTAAATAAAAATAGTACATTTCTTAATTTATTTTAAAATTTTGAAAAGCTTTTTGAAAAATAATATTTTTTAAAGAAATGTACTATTTTTAAAAATTGATTCTTTTTATTAGAAATTTTTAATAAAATGGATACTGTATTATATACACCAGATACATTAAATCTAGAATTACTAAATGAAACAAATTTAGTTGCAATTAATTATAAAAATATAAAACTAATAGGTGATATAATTGAATGTAAATTATTAAAAAATAAAGGGATTAGTTTTAAAATAACAAATAATAAAAGTTCATTTGAGTGTATTATTTGGTTTAATATTAAGAAAAAAGAGGAAATATTAAGTTTTGAAAATAAAAATTGTATTATTGAAGGAGATATATCTGCACAATACTATTATAGTCATAAATTTGTATTAAATGTTAAATCAATAGAATTAGAATCTGATCAATCAAATTTTAAAAAATTAAAGGATATTGTTATTGAAAGAAAATATTATGATAATAAAAAAGAAATAAATTGGGATACAATAAGAAAAATAGGAATAATTTCTAAAAAAGAAACACAAGGTTATAATGATTTTATGAAACAATTCAATATTCCAATTGAAATTAATTTAGAAGAAATTAGTCTCGAAGGACAAAATACTTGTAATGAATGTATAAATGCAATTGAAAATTTACAAGATAATGATATAATAATTATTATAAGAGGTGGTGGATCTACAAGTGAGATATCAAATTCATTTGATAAAATTGAACTATATACGCAAATAAAAAATTCAAATATACCAATTATTAGTGCTATAGGACACGAAGCAGACAAAGGGGACAAATTATTAATAACTGAAATAACTGATAAAGACTTTCCAACACCATCAACTGCATCATATGAAATTAAGAAAAAATTATTAGAAAATAAATATCTTAAAAATCAAAATGAAATAGATAAAATAAAATTAATAATAGAAGAAAAAATAAATGAAAAAAAAGATGAATTAATTGAAATTTTAAAAGGTTTGATTAATTTACATTATGAAGAAAAAATGGGAGGTCCGATAATTAAATTAACTAAAAATTATAATAAAATAATCATAGAAAAAGATGGTAATTATTACGAAAATATTATAAATTATGATAACAAAATAGATATAAATAATGACGAAATCAATGAAATGAACAATATATTAGAAAATTTAGATAATAAACTACTTGATAAAGTTAAAGATAACAAAATAATTAAAAATAAATTGTCAAAAATCAAAAAGTTAGAAGAACTAGAAAAGTCTTATTTAAACTGTAAAGAATATAAAATAGAAGAATTTTATCTTAAAAAAATAATTATAAAAAATAAAAAAGTAGATAAATTAATTGAAATTTATAGTTTATTATTATATTATAAAATTAATTTAGAATTAGATAAAGATATATTTAATTATTATACAAGTTTAGAATAAATTAATTCAAGTTTTTTGTTTAATTCTAAAATCATCTTTTTATTTTCATTTACGTTATTATTTAGTTTTGTAATTATATCATTTTGTTCATTAATAATTTTAGTTTGTTCAGTTATCATATTATATAATTGATTAGTTGCACAAACATTTAATGTATAAATGTAATTTTTATCTAAAGTATGGAAATCGGATACTTTCGTACCATATAATATACAATAATCTCCTTCTAATTCTTTGTCAACTTTAATAGATATTTTATTTATAAAAGTTATTTTAACTTCTAATTTAACACCATAAGAATCTATTATTAATATTGAATCATTTATATTTAAATCTAAATTATTTGTATCTAATAATAAAGTATCTTTACTATTAATTATACATTTAATATTTATATTTGGTATGAAATCTGACTTAGTAGATACAGCATCAGGAAATGTTTCCTTAACATCTTGTGCAATAAATCCATATACTTCATTTTTTGTTCTTAAAGGATCAATATAATTATAAATTTTTGGTTTAAGTTTTAAAATTTGTTGTAATGCTATGTTTTTGGATATATCTCTGATATTTGTCTTAATTCTTCTATCAGATGAAAATACAACCCCCGTTGTCCAAACAGCGCCATCTGCTTTTATAGATATACCAGTATCATTAACATTACTCCAATCTATTAATTCATTATTAACTGAATTATAAACACTTGACTTAATATGTAAAGGATATATTTCAGAAACATTTGTTCCAATTCTAACATTTCCAGGAAAATATACTGAATCTTCACTAGAAAACTTCCAAGGTATATTTAATATATTATCATATTCTAATTTATCTTTAACTTTCCATTCCTGATTTTCATAAAATATAAATCCATTAGGTACAACACTAACTGTTTCTGAAGTATTATTTATTAAGTATTTTATAGCAACTAATTCAGTTGCAGAATTTAATTTAGCATAAGTAGTTGATATAAAAATATCATTGTCCTTATCAAACGCAGTTAAAGTTGGAGAATCTTGTGGTAGTACTGGTTCTAAATCTTTTAAATCTTTAGTTAAATATGAATTATCAATAATAATTTCCCCGTTAATATTTTTGATAATATAGCCAGTACCATCACTGTCTCTAATATTTACAATATAATTACCATATAATTTTACGTTTTTCTTAACAATATACTTGCTATTTTTAACAATAAATATATCAACAAAGATATTATTATTAAATAGTATATTATATTTACCAACTGTACTAAATAATAAAATCTTATTATCATTCTCAATATATTCAACAATATTATTAATTTTATATAAGTATCCTACATCAGTTTGATTTAAAAATTTGTCATAAACATTAAAGTCTTTAATTGAAATATCATTTTGATTATTAATATCACCAATAGTAAAATCTCCATAACCTGAAAAATTATTATTTATTTCATAATCATTTTCTATACTACCATATACATCATTATTATCATAATAAATTGCATAATATTTATTTTTAAAATCTAGTGAGATTGTATATAATTTCCAGTCATTTACATTACTAATTTGAGTTGATAATATTTCATTATTAGCTGTTGATAATTTTAATTTTTCTTCAATAGCATCATATGAAAATTCTAAGTATTTATTTTTATATTTTTCAGAATTTTGTTTAAAGAAAATATGATTACCTTGCGAAGGATTTGAATCAAATTTAGCCCAGAAAGATACAGAGAATACAGAACTATATAAATCAATTGTTTGATAATTTTTCTTAAATCTGATTAAAATTATACCACTACCTCCTTTACCGGGTATAATAGAGCCGTTTGCATTAACAGAACCACCTCCTCCACTACCAGTATTATTAATTGCATTATATCCATTTTGATTAAAACTTCCTGCATTACCGCCTCCGCCCAAACCACCTTTACCAGGAATTGGATCTATACTTGTAGAAATTGATCCTCCTCCACCAGCAGCAAAATATACATTATTATCACTATTATGATAACCTATACTTTTATCTGTAATGTTAAATAATTTCTTAAAATTAAAACTATTAACTTCAAATAAACCATCGCCACCATTACCACCATAATTATTTCTAACATTTTGTCCAATATTTTTGTCATAATTGCCAGAAGTATATCCAATACTGCCCGCACCACCTCCTCCACCAGCAGATCTATTATTACCATATTCTAATTTTCTACCAATACCACCATTATTACCAAACCCATATAATTTTTTATCAAAAACTGTAAATGTTTTTTGTTGAGTAGACAAAACACCTTTATTATTATCATTAGATGTTTGAGAAGATAAACCTGCACCAGAACCACCATTATCTAATGAATAAAATGGATTACCACCGTGTGCACCACCTTTAGCAATAATCAACTCTTTGCCTGTTGAGTCAATTAATTTAGTATCAAAACCTCTGCCATGATTATTATCTTGATTAATATTATTAAGTTCGCCACCTTTGCCAACTTCTAAAACATATTCTCCAGATTTTAATAATATATCATTGCCAAATACTAAACCACCTGCGCCACCACCACCGCCGGCATTGAATCCACCTGAACCACCTCCACCAACCATTAAAATATCACATAAAATAGGTTCTTGAATTTCAATTTTATATTTTGTTGTGCCAAAGTTATTATATATAAGATTTATATCTTGTTGTTTTAAAATACAATTATACAATCTAACATCTGATAATAAACCTTTAAAATGATTAATGTTATCTGTATTTGTTCCAATATAATTATGATTTACAAAATTAATTGGTGAATTAATAATTTGAAATCTAGTGGTTTTTATTAAATTATTATCAACATATAAGGAAATCATATAATTTTGAGATGAAATATAAGTCAAAGTACAAGCACATAGATACCAAATATTTGTATTTATATTTGTATTAATATTATAAGTTATTGTTGTATCATTAAATTCATAATTCAATTTATTATTTTGTATGTATAATTGAATTTTATTATTTGCTAAAGAAATCAAATACCTTTTAGATATATTATCTTCACTATTAAACCATAGACTAAATGTTAAAGGTCCAAAATTTTCAATATTTGAAAAATAACTGTTATTTAATCCAGTAATAATTAATCTCGAATCTGTACCATTAAATTTGGCATTTTTATCAAAATGAAAATCATAATTAGTTTTTGTAGTGCATACAACATTATGTTTTGTTAAACTTATTGTTGGAGTTATACTACTAGATTGAACACTATTAGCAAAATTATCATTATTTAATATAAATCTAAATAATAAGTTTTCGTTATTAACATAAGAACTTTCATAAGAATCTAATGAATTATTATATTTAAATGATAATGTACTATAATCTTTATCAATATTATCATAATGTGTAAATTTATTAAAATATATTTTACTAATGTCATTTTCAGTAAATATATGAGTATCATAAAATCTTAAATCTTTAATGTATGTTTCATTTGGTAAAGGTAAAGGACTAGTATCTGTACTAGATTTAATAGCACCAATACTTAAATTAGTAAAACTATAAGATTGGGTATCAACACCAGTATCATATTTTATATTATTAATATATATTGATATAGTATTACTAAACACTATAGTTATCATTCTCCATTGATTATCGTCATTTATATAAATTCCATAAGTATTATTAGGAAATTTAAATATAAGTTGATAATTTTTTATTTGAATATTCCAGTTAGGATCACTTATTGGTGTATCACTTATTGGTGTACCGCCTATTATAAAAAATGCTTTATCAGATGGTATATTTTTAGGAAATTTAATATCAAATGAAAGTGCTGTTATATCATCAAAATAATTATTATTAGGAATATAAAAACCAAAATTACCTTGAAATTTAGAAGAATTATAATATTTATCATATACTGGATAATCATCTTTTTGATTATCAAAATTAGTATATGATAAATGTTTATTGTATTTCGAAGAATCTCTATATAAATATTCATTATCAAATTTATAATGCGTGATTAAATTATTAATATGATTAATATTAATATCATAATCATATAAATAATCAATTGTTTGAAAATCATTATTTATATAAATTTTAGGAATAGAATTACCATATTCTGTTGATGTTAATATATCTTTACCCTTGTCAGTAATAACATCATTTGTTTCTAAATATTTTAAGTTATATTTAGAAGGAATTATATTATTATTTAATATTATATTTTCTTCATTTTCATATGTAATATCACCATTATAAGATACTAAATTAAAATTATTTATACTATCAGATCCTAATTGATTATCAAAATTATAGCTTGCTATACGTTTTTTTTCTAAATAATTATAAGAATTATATATATCTTTGATTTCATTTTGCTGAATTATTCTATCAAATATAATAAAATTACTTATTTTACCATTTAAATTTTTATTATATTCTGTATTATTATCTGGTATACCACCTATATATAATTTTTTATTAAAATCAGAAAACGGTATATTATCTAGTAGTGATTTATTATATAATGCATTTCCATTAAAAGAAAAATTAACTATTGTACTACTTATTGTACTACTTAATGAAATTGTGAACAAATTCCAATAATTTAAAGGACTATTTAAACTATCAAATTCATAAACATTTTTATATTTTTTATATCTAATTATTACAACACCACTTCCACCCCTACCAGACCAATTATTTGATCTACCACCTCCACCACCACCACCTGTATTATATTTTCCAGATAATGGTGATATAAAATTTTTATCATTATCATTATGTACATCAATGCCTCCGTGTCCGCCACCTCCATAATTATTTATACCCCCATTACCATAACCTCTGTTATCAATTGTAGCAAATCCATTTCCAGCAATGACACTTCCGCCACCACCACCTATAAACCAACCATTATCACCCACTTTTGTACCAAAATATTCTGTCATATCTAAGCCAACACCGCCATATCCACCATTACCATATATTCCATCTAATGGTTGTATATTATTACTATGTCCATTGCCTCCATAATATAAATATTGTGGAGAACCATCATTAGAAGTTGTTATTTTGGAATTATTACCTTTATTACCACCATTAGCAGTTATACTAATATGTGTAGAAGAAATTGAAGAATATTGACCATCATCTGATATGTTTTCATTATTTCCTGGATTACCACCTCTGCCAACATTAATTAAATAAGTTGTTTGCGACTTTAGTTCTTGATCTTGTAGAAAATCATAATCTCCAGAAGAACCACCTTCACCACAGCCAACACCCCCACCACCGCCTCCTCCTACAACAAGAATATCACAAATAGTATCTGTTGGCACTTTTAGTTTATATTCAGTATTATCACCAAAATTATTATGTTTAAATACAATATAATTATAATTATAGTCTATAGATCCTTTAGATATAAAAGAACTTTTATATATTTCATAAATTTCGTGCTGACTTAACGCTTTATTATATACCTTAAAATCTTCTAATGATTTATCTAAAAACGAATAATCTGAACTAGCATTTAATCCTAACATACAATTGAAATTGCCTAAAGGAAATAGTATATTGTCAAAAGTATTTTCAACTAATAATTCTGAATTTTTATAAATTTTCAATGTCATTTTATTTTGTTTGACAACTTTTTGAATTATCCAATTATTAAGTTCCCCTGGTTTCATTTTAATAAATTTAGAAACTTCATATGATATACCAAATGAATTACCAATTTTAAAAATAACATAATTATCTTTATTTGGTATTTTAAAAGAAAGTAATAAATTATTTTGTTCTGCATTAGAAATAGTTAAATTTGTTTTATCTTTTAGTTCATTATTAACAAATAATAAAGTTGTATCATAGTCATAATCATCTATAATATTATCAATTGACCAGAATGAAATAGTAAAATCATATCTAATACTTTCTAAAATATTTGAAGGTAAATCAATCCAATTTCCATAAATAGGATTATAATTTGTACCTTCCCAAGTATATTTATTATCTGATATATCACCTTGAATTTTTTTTATACCATAATCTTTAGTATTTATTTTTGCATTAAATTTACTTCCTGTTGTACCATAATTAATTATGTTATAATCTTTTGTTGGATCATTATCAAATTTATAATATATAATTAAACTATTATCATCAATCGTTGAATAATCAAAGTAAGATAAAGATTCGATAATTGGTTCAGAATGATAATTTCTAATATCTACAACATTTAATTTATTATCATTTATTGAAATATTTAATAAATCTTTGATAGAAAATAATATTGAATTTTTAATATAATCATTTAATTTTAACCAAAATGTAAAAGTACAATCGCTATTTGTACTAAATAAGTTAATATCATCAATTGATTCAAGATAATCATTTCCATTTAAATAAATAGATTTTGTATTATCAACAGAATCATTGCTAATAAATGGTGTACCATTCATTTTCAAATTATATTTATTATTTTGACCTGATTTATTATCAATTATATGTAAACCATTATAATTAAAAATATATTTAGCAATCATATCTGCATTTAAATTGGAAAAGTCAGTATTGTATTTGTGATTAACAAATTCATTTACAATTAAAATGTCTTCTGCTTCAGGTGTTTTAATTTTTGTATAATCCAACTTATATTTATTACTTTCATCATCCTTAACTGCATAGTCTTTAATAACTTTATTACTAAATTTAAAAGTAACAGCGTCCATTTCAAAATGATGATCGTCATATAAAAAACTTAAAGTTGTTGTTGATTTATTATAATTTAAAAATTCATTATCAAATGTAATCGTATTATGAAGAGACTCATATGTTCCATCAAAAGATGTATATGTATATTGTGGTGTGCCACTAACATAATCTGGATTGCCACTAACATCGTGCTCGAATTTTATAGTATCACAATATAAACCACCGTCTATATTAATTCTTTGATCATATTTAATATCAGTAGAAGGTTCTACTCCAGCTCCAATTCTTCCATTATTGTCAATAATTAATCTTTGAGTATTTAGAGTATAAAATCTCAACTTATCTTCATCATCACTCTCTTCTGCTGTTATAAAAGTATCTCTATCTTTATCTTTAACACCACCAAGTGAACCCCATACATTTCCATCACCAAAACCTTCAAATTGCTTCAATTGAGTATTATATCTAATAGAACCATAATAATGAGAATAACCTAATTTTCCATCTTCAATAGGTCTTTTATCAGTATTTCCAGTAGGTAATTTTAAAGCATCTGTTGTATTTAATACAAAACTAAGTGTAGGTTTTTGTGCATCAGAAACAAAATCATTATGTGTATTAATAAGTAAAATATCATCACTCGTATTTGATAATACAAATGAATTATAACTTCTATTTTCATCGTTGCCATCGGGAATATTATGACTATTATACTGATGACTTATCTTCCATTGATCAGAATTAGTGTCATTGTTTTTGAATATAATATCTGAATTTTGATCAATTTTAAAATAAGAATTTGTATTTGTTTTAATATGAAAATTAGTATCAGGTTCGGTATAAAAACCTATTTTTTTATCAGCTAAAATAGTTATAAAATTATTTAATTGAGAACCTGATGTACTATCATATTTACCTAATTGAAATTTATTAGTATAACTGTTATTATTTAAATACCAACCTTTATCACCATTGTCATCAACATCCCTGCTAATAAATTTTATACCTTGTTTAAGATAAGTATTACTTGAATCTTTACTCTTACTGTTAATAGTAATAAAGGCATCATTATCATAGTTATTTGAACCAATATGAAATAAACTAGTAGGTTCTGATGTATTTATTCCTACTTTTCCATTTTGTAGTATATTTAATATTTTATCATTTTTAGTAAAATTATTACCATAACCTAATTTAGGATCAGAATATCCTATACTAAAACAATCCTTACCATTCTCTTTATCTAGTGAATCTGTAGGTATATATCTTGATAATATAGTATTACCATAGTTATCATCTAATCCACAAGTTATTGTACCATTAATATGTAATTTTGATTCAATAGTTTTATTTGTATCAATACCAATACCAACATATCCTTTATCATTTTCAATAGGATTTATATATATATTTTCTCCCCAAGTCCATATATCTGTTGAACTAAGATATTCATATCCACCTAATGTTATTTTATTATTGTTAATACCTGAAATAAATGCTTTAGTATTATTAGCAAACATTGTTTTACAATCCCAATCTGATCCAGAAATATTATTATATACAGTTAATTTACTATTATCAAGAATTTCACCTATTCCAACATTACCATGATTATCAATAATTAATCTTTCTTGATTATTTGTATAAAAATTTAATGAATGGTTATTTACAGATTTAATATTACATTTTTTCACATCAGTTGTTCCTTCAGTTTCAATTACTAATTTTGGTTTAGTACTGTCACTTAATTTAGATGAAATTTGAATAGAACAAGTATTATTATCATTATTGCCATCAAGTATAATTTTGGCATTATTATTTTCTATATGTAAAATACTACTTGGTGTAGTAGTACCTATGCCAACATTACCATTATAATCAATTTTCATTCTTTCACTAGCATTGTAATTACCTTCTGGTTTTGTATAAAATGTAATATCGCTTCTATCGCCAGTTGATAATGTTGATTGTATTTTACTGCGTTTTGCTGATATTAAATTTTTTACACCAAATTCAATGCCGCTTTTTTGAACTGTATCTGTATACGTTTCTATATCAGTTTCAATTCTTATAAAACTTTCATTATTTGTACCTTGTATATGTAATTTTTTATCAGGATCTGTAGTTCCAATGCCAACATTCGAAGTTGGATTTAACAAAATATTACCTGTTTTTATATTATTATTAGGTGTTATTTCTAAATCATATCGATCACTTGTACTTGGATATTTACCCAATGAAGTCATTCTAAAATCCCATCTATATGTGCCATTTTCTTGACTAATGCCAATTATTTTATCACTATCAGTATTATTATCTCCTACTTCAAGTAATACACTTGGCGAACTTATGCCAATGCCAACATTACCATTATAATCAATTTTCATTCTTTCTAAAGAATCGGCACTCGAATCTTCCGATTTTGTATAAAATGTAATATCACTGCTATTATTAGTTGATAATGTAGATTGTATCTTACTTCGTTTTAATGATGGTAAATTTTTAATACCAAACTCAATACCACTTTTTTGGTCAGTATCTTCATGCGTTGTTATATTAGTTTCAATTCTTATAAAACTTTCATTATTAGTATCTTGTATATGTAATTTTTGATTAGGATTATCACAGCCAATACCAACATTATTATTTCTACATACAATATAATTTTCATTAGTATCATCATATATTTTTATTTGATCCTTTTCATAAGTATTATTAACAATAGCAAAATAGTCTTGTTTTCTTTTTAGATAATGTGATTTATCTTTGTCATTTTCAAAATGAATTCTAATATTATCTTTAACATCAAATAATGTATTAGTATTAATAATTTCTGTTCCAATGCCAATTCTATAATTATCATTTAAATAAATAAATTTGGAATTTTGTGGCGTATTTAACCATACATTTATTTTAGATATTTCAGTATAATTTAAATCACTTCTAAAAAGTTCTTCCATAGTACCATCTGATTTAATATAATATTGATAATAATATAACCATTGATAAGGTTTAATATTTGTAATTAGTGTTAAATCATCATCATCTGGATATAATAGATTTATATTTGTTAATACTGTATCAATTTTACTATGATCAACATCATCTTTAACAATAGCAATTAATGAAGGTATTTCTTCATTATTAAGTTTTCTTATTTTTAAAATATCATCAACACTTCCAACTGATATATTATGAAGATCTCCGAGCCAGATAGAATCTTTTTCTAAAAATAATTCTTTAAATTTAAATTTAGATGAACCTAAATCTATTTTATTATTTGTATCAGGTAATATATTTTTATAAGTTTTAACTTCTGATTTAGTTATTTTTAATAAATCATCATCAATATATTTTATGTGAACCTTAGAATCAGGAAACATAGTACCAAGACCAATATTATTTGTTAATGTATCTATATATATAGTATTAAGTGTAGGATAATACTCTGTATGATTTTTCCATATTTCTTCGGCTTTCATTGTAGAAATAGTTAAAGGTACTTTATTGTCAAATGTTGTATCATAATATGGCATATTTATAGAAAGAGAACTAGTATAGATTGTTGAATCACTTTCTAAAATAGTAAAATATACACCATATTCAATAAGATCATCGGGACTGTTTCCATTTTGATTTTCTAGAAAGTATGTATCTAATTGATCCTGTGTTATACCAATATTTTTATCCAAAAATATAGCTGTATAATTTGATAAAATTTTCTTATCCTGTGTATTTTCTCTGTTATTATCATCTGAATTACCTGAAAACCAAACAGGACAATAATTATCTACATTTAGATTATTATTATTCGCATCAGATACAATTTCAAAACTTCCATTTCCAATTTTTTTATATAAACGAGCACCCCATCTAGAAGTTTGGCAAGCTAAATATAAATTAACAGATATTAATATATGAGAATTAATAGCAGATGGCGTAATTTTTATATTTAAATCAGGAACTAAATCGTAAAAAGTATTATATATTTTGTTTGGTAAACTATTGCCAAAAGTAATAAGTGATGTATCCTTATATTCACTATATTTAACTTTTATAACTTGATCTAAATTATAAGGTTGTTCGGGTCGCCAAGGTTCATTATTTTTTAATAGACCATTTTTAAAATTAATACTACCATTTACATCTAAGTCGTGATTTGGTGTATCATTATTAATACCAACACACATTATATTTTTTTCATCATTTTGAATAATTTTAATAATATCAGTAAACTCTTGGGAACTTATTGTAGAATTTATTTTTAAGGCATTGTCATTATTATCATATGATATATTTATATTACTAGTACCATCATTCTTTTCAAATTTTATAAAATTATTACCAGTTAATTTAATATTACCAGTTAATTTAATATTTCCAACTAAATCTATTTTTTCTGTTGGATCGGATTTATTAATACCTAAACAACCTTCATTATTAATTGTAAAAAGTTTTACGATATCTGAATCATTATTTTTATAAATATCAAATATGCTTAATTCTTGATCATCTGCCACATCATTATGATATATTTCTAAAGAAGGTCCATCTCTACTATCATTATCTATTCTTAAATTTTCAGTTATATAATTATTTGTTTTAATTGTTGTAAAATCACCAATAACATCTAGATTATTAACAGTTAAATTACCATCTACATTTACATTATTTACAATATTTAAATTACTTGAATAAATTGTATTAAATCTAGTTAATTCTGAACCTATATCTATTGAATCAAAATTTGTTAAAATATTTTTAAATGTTGTTAAACTAGTATTAGAAACCTTAAATAAATCATTTTGAGAACTATCTGAAATATGTAAAATCGATTCAGGACTGGTATTACCTATACCAACATAACCATCTTTATTAATAATCATTTTTGTAGTTTTTTCTTGTCTATTTGTTGTGTTATTAACAGCATATGTATCAAATAGTAAAGAACTTGATTTAAATCTTATATTATCGCCTAGATTACTACCTGAAAATATTAACAATTCAGAATTATCATTATCATCATATTTTCTTCTTTCAATTACTGCATTATCAAATAATGAATTACCGGAAGCACCACCCACTAATCTAATTGTTGATGTACCATTTTTATTTAATTCTGAAAACTCATATCCCAAATCAAAATTAAAATAATTATCAGTATCAGTATTGTTTTTATAAAAAGATGAAAATATATTATTATGATTACCTAAATTAACAGCAGCAGTGCCTTTTGATCGAATATTTATCGGTATATTATTATCTGTGCCTAATTGAATAATATTTTTAGAATCAATACCAATTGATTTTGTTTCAAGAATATTTCTTATCAATAGACCATATTTTGCTGAATCTATATCACCAACAATTGTTGCAATAGAAGTTTTCAAATTTGCAGATGGATTAGTACTATCAGATGTTTTAGTACCATCCCAATAATATATATTTGTATTAGTAGATGAATTATCAATTGTATTACCCCATATTGATATATCAGTATTGTTATTTTTATATTTACCAGTAATATCAATATCGCCTTCAATATTTAATTTGCTAGTATTAGCAATTGCGTTATCTATAGTTGTTTCCTCATCCCCAATAGTAACATTACCATTTCTAAAATTTATATAAATATTATTGTTTTCTTCATTAGAATAAGTACCGTCTAGTTGATTATATCCATATTTATAATTTGTATTTATAATAAAACATTTTTTAGCATAATTATTTAAAAATTGAGAAGTTAAAGCATATTCAGAATCTTTTAATGATGATAATTTTATAAAAGCATTTTTTTTAAAATTATAAATTGAAATATTTCCATCTTCCAATTCAAATTTTTCACTTTCAATAGTGGGTACTTTTCCGATACCAATTTTACCTTGGTTATCAATAACTAATCTTTCAAGATTATTTGTATAAAAATTTAATGAATGATTTTTTACAGATTTAATATTACATTTTTCATTAGAATTTGTTCCAACTGTTTCAATTACTAATTTAGGTTTATCACTATCTGATTTAGATGAAATTTCAATAGAACAATTATCAGTATCGCTATTACCATCAAGTATGATTTTTGCACTATTACTTTTAATATGTAAAATACTACTTGGTGATATAGTACCAATACCAACATAGCCAAGTTGATCAATTAATAATTTAGTATTTTCTGTATCTTTATTTTCAGAACTAAAATAAGTATCAAATCGCAAGGTATTACCTTTCAAGCGAATTCTATCACTGTCAATGCCTGTTTTTTTACCAGAATATAATAATAATTCATATTTATGAATATCATTTGAATCTTGATCAGTACGTGTATCATAAACTCTTCGTTCTATTGTAGAATCATCGTAATTAATACTTGTGCCTTTAAAGCTAGCAAATCTTATTCTACTAGATGTAGAATTTGAACGGACTCCAGTATGTTTAAAATAACCAACATCTAAATTAACACAATCTTGATCAAGGTTTAAAGACAAATAATCATATGAATCATTACCTAAATTAATAATTCCATCACCTTTTGATCGAATATTCATATTTCCATCAATTAGACTACCTGATTGCGCAATTGTATTATAACCTATACCAATTGATTGTGTTAAATCATAATGTTGTATTAATAATCCTCTTTTGTTTGCTTCTGAATATCTTCCATCACATATGTCACCTGTTATATTAATAATTGCTTCATATTCATGTCTATTACCAGTTATTACAGATCCATCATAATAATAAAGTGGGACAGTTGTTGAATTATCTATTTCAGTGCCCCAACCTTGTAATTTGGCATTACCTTTTATTAAATCACCTGTATAATTAATATCGCCATCAATATATAATGTACTTAAATTATTAACTGGAACATTTTGTCCAACTGATAATCTCTCTTTTATAAATCTAATATCATCAAATTTATTTTGTTGATCACCAACTTTAACAAAACCATTTTTATCAATCCATAATTGGTTGTCATTTGTATTTTGTAATGGTAAATTTTCTAATTTAACAATAGAATCATTAATTCCATTATAATCATAACTTATTTGAATATTAGTTATAGCATAAGCAAAACTTTCACTATAATTAGTATTTGTAATTACAAGACTATCAGATATTTCAAAATAAGATATATTATGTTGTTCTAATGTATATATATATTGTTTGATAAGACCACTGGATGTATCAGAATGATCTGTTGGATGTATTTTATGCTCAATCTCAACGCCAAAGTCGCTATTATAATATTTTATTATCAAATCCTGAATTATCAAATCCTGATTTTCTAAAGGAGCAGGGCCACCATTGCTGCCATTACCAACAACATAATCAATTTTAATTTCTGTATTTGTTTTAAGTATATTACTAAGATTATATGAAGTTATTTTTCTATCATATCGTCCTCTTAATGAAATGTATTTTGTTCCTGTATTAAAATTAGGAATTTTAATAGTTATAGAGTCGCTATTTGTATAATCTTGTGAAGCATTCTCTCCATCTCCACTATCAAAAATCGCTACTGATGTATAATTTTCACCATAAAAATTTGATTCGAAATTTAAAATTTTGGAATAATTATAAAAAACTGTTTTTTCTACAATATAGGAGTTTCTAATACTAGAAAAATCTTCCCTAAGTATTTTTGTTTCATTAACTTGATTACCAAGAATTCTAATCTCATTTTTATTTAAATATCCATAATCATCATCAATATCATTATAAAATTTTATTTTAGAATTATTTTTTAAAATAATTTCTGATTCTTTATTTTCACTTGTTTCACTTGTCTTTTGAACAATTAAATTATCAATTGTAACATTATCATATGTAATTATTAGCTTGTCCTTGTCGTTAATCTTAAAATTTATTGGATATTCAGTGCTTTTATCAGATTGATAAGGATTTTCATAATAAAATTCAAATTTATTAACTGGTTCATTAAGAGATATATAAGCATTGTTATTTACAGGACCAGTTTCACCATCCCGTGTTTGAAAATTAATTATTGAATTACCAGTTTCTTTAAGATTTAATTTTTTAATTTGAATGTCATTATTTAAATAAAGTTTCTTATCTAGATCAGTTGGACCAGTTAACTTAAAATTATTTTTATCAATTGATGTATCTAAATCATTTAAATAATTATATCTAGAATATACATGATCTAATAAATAATCTATATTAGATGTATTTTGAATAGAATTATCATCAACACTCATAATATATTCAGCAAGTAAATTGGAAGTAATTTCAATTGTATTAAAAACCGAATTAGATGTTATTGCAATTAAGTTAGATGTATCTTTTTCAATGTCATCAAGATATTTGGTATATGCTTGAGTAAGTGGTTTTGTCATTCTAATAAATAATATTATAATAAGTTAATATAAAAAAATAATATTTAATTACATAAAACTAAAAAATATAGCGGAAAATAATACCAAAAAAAACAGAGACATAAATAAAACAAATAAACCAAAATAAATTTGGTTTTTAAAAATTATATTCTTATAATTAGTTTTTCTATAATAAATATCGATAGAATCATTTATTTTTACTTCATCGTCTGATTTATAATTAATATTTTTATAAACATATTTTGTACTATTTATATAATATTGTATATCAATAATATAATTTTTATCTATATTTGTTAAATCTATTACATTAATTATAATAGCAGTTGTTTTATTATATTTAGTAGAATCATAGATAATATAAGAACCAATAAATATAAATATTATACAAATCAATATTACAAAAAATAATGCAAATATTTCCATATTTAATATAACTTATCTAATAATAATAATAGAATATAATAAAATGTTAAAACATTTTATGTTATTTTTAGGTATAGCATTTGCAATTTCACTTATAGCAGTTGGTTTATTTATATTATCACAATTTAATAATTTTAAAAAAACAAAGGCATCAGTATTAGAAGCTGATTGTTCAATAGACAATACAATAAGTGATTATACATATAATTGCGTATTACAAATCAAATATATTATAAATTATAGGGAATACAGAAATATTATAAAAAAAAATAGTAAAATATTGCCTCATCGAAAATATGATACCTTTAATATATATTACAATAAAAATAATCCCACGATAATAAAACTTATGAAAGATGATCATAATTATTTAGGATATATACCATTAATATTAGGAATAATAACTTTAATATTAGTCATTATAACTTATATAATAGAAAAATAAATTATTTCTTCAATAATTTTTCAGCTTTTTTAAGTAATTTTTTTTGTTCTTCGCGGTATTTTTTCATATACTCAGCATTTTTTTTTCTGTATTTATCATTATTTCTATATCTTTTCATAGCAGCTTGTTTTTGTTTTTTCTTTTTTTCTTCTTTTTTTAATAAATTTGCAGCCTCTTTTTTATCCATTTAATTACTAATATAATAATATTTTTTTTTATTAGATATTAAATGAAATTAATAATATTAATATTTTCAATGATTATTTTATTTTTAATCTTAACATTTTTATTTAAAAATAATAAAGAATCATTTGAAACAATTTATTATTTGCCATATACACTTTTTTTACAAGAAAGAAATGATGATGTTGCTCAAGAAAATTGTCTAAAAAAAACTAATAACTATGGTTGCAATAGTTTATATCCATTTGATAATTTAAATGATTTAGATTCAGATACATTAGATTCTTATAGTAAAGTTTATATTCCAAAAGGAAAAAAAGGCGACACTGGTGATCAAGGTGTTCAAGGTCCTGTATCAACTATAGTAAATAATTTTTCAAATGTTAATAAAATTAATACACAAAATGATATAATCCCAATTAATGTTAGAAATGGTAGTGTAAATATTAATACTAACAACCCAATTATGTTATATAATAAAAGTATATGTAAAAATTACCAAGGTGAAAATTTTTGTTTTAATCTAAATAAATTAAATGAAACTTTATCAAATATTAGTATTCTTGAATACTAATCAATAATTTGTAAAGAATAAGATCTCCATATTTTAATTATATTATCACTAATCTCATATGGATATGCTTTAACTGCAATAGCATATGAACCTAATAATAAATTATATTGAGATAAATCTATAGTAAATTCAAAATCTTTTTCATATATAAAATTTTCATTTACAGTATCAATAAGATTCCAAACTGAATTATTATATATAAAACACTGTATTCTATAATTTAAAGATAAAATAGATTTAGTATTAACCAATATTTTTAATATATCTGTTTTCTTTGCTTGCACTATTAAATCGGGATAATATCTAATTTGTGTAGAATCAGTATCCAATTCAGAATATCTATTATCAATCTTAAAGAATTGTGATGTTTTATTTGTATTTTCAATTTTAACACCTGATATTTTGATAAGTTTATTAACTTCTTCTGATATTAAATTTATATCAAAATAACCATATGATTCAAGATTAGATGCAATTGAATCTGTAAAAATTGGATTAATATAATTTTTAAAATTTTTAAAACTGATTGGTGCATTTACCTCGTATTCTAAATTAATATTTCTAATTATCAAGGACCCATTTATATTATTTTTACCAATAGAATTTACAATTATCATATAGTATTTGTAAAAACGTTTTTTATATAAATCATTAATTGCAAAATAATAATTATTATCTAAACTAAGTAATAAATCATCATTATTATATTCATATATATTTTCCCAATCTATATTATTATTAGAACCATATATTCTAAATTTTCTTGGTAAATTTTTATTTAGATTATTATCATTTGGATATATTATTTTTTGCTGAATTTTAATAAGATTTAAATTAATTTTTAAAGGAAATTCGAAAATAATATAACTACCATTATAATCTAAATTAAATGGATTAAGATCACCTTCATATAATCCAGTTGTTATATTATATAATCCATTATTTGTAGATACAGTATATGATATATTAGTTTCTAATTCAGTATTTAAAATATCATAAAAAGACTCTTGACTATTATAATTCCAATTGTTATCACCAATAGATGTATAAAATTTATATATTTTATTATTATTTTTAAGTGTATAGATATTTTGAGTATCTGTTATTATTAAATTATCAAATTTAAATTTTGTAGTAAAAGTTTTCATATCATTATATTTAATTAGAATAATACCATTTGCACCATTGCCCGCACCTTCACTATTACTATTATCAAAATTTATTTCAAATTCTGAAAAAATATCTAAATTATTTTGCGTATTTATAATATTAGAATTACCATTTAAATACAAACTTTCATAAGAAATAGTATCATTATAAATTGAATTATTTTTTGCAATTTGTATATTAACAAATATATTAATATCACTTGATATATCAGATGATATATTAGTATATAATTCCTGTATAATATTTTTAGATTTTATTTTATAAATTATTAATTTATTTTCACTTTCAGAATTATCCCATAACAATCCATAATTATTATTATCATAAATTTCCTTTAACATATTTTCAAACATATTTCTATTATCATTAAATAATGCAGATGGATTTAATTCAATAATAATTTTTGTAAAATCATCACTTGTATAATTTGATTCAATAAAATTAGAATTTTGAAAATATTGCCAAATATAATTATCAATATTATTAATATCAATATTTAAATTATAATTATTTAAATTTTCAACTTTGTAATTTATATATTTAGGATATCTGATAATAATTACACCATTTCCACCATTACCACCATATATTGATATACCTCCAGAACCTCCACCTCCACCACCTTGACCATCTTTGCCTGGAAAACCTGTCTGTGTACTGTCCCAAACATCGTAAATAGTACCATTGCCACCAGATGTCCCCCCTGCTATACCATAACCATATTTTGCCCCCCCTCCCCCACCTGCACCATAGTTTGTATTATAATTACTAATACTAATATCGATACCTTTACCACCATTACCACCATAATTAATTGTAGAATCTTCACCATTACCCACAGCACCACCACCTCCACCACCAGAAGAATGACTTGTTGTAAATTTATAAGGATCATCACTATAAATATTAATACCTATACCGCCATCCCCAGAAAATCCATTTCCTGAATTAGGACCGCCTCCATGTTCTGTACCTGTAGTACCTCCGCCTCCGCCAGAACTATATTCTATATTTCCATTTTTGGGATTAATATATGATACAAAAATACCATTTTCAGCATCAGCATTCGTCCCCCCCCCTCCACCTCCTCCGCCTGATTTAATATCAATTTCATTGCTATAAATAGATGATGTATATCCTGAATATCCACCTGTATAATAACTATTTTCACCTATTCTATTTGGTAAACCACCTGCCCCTATTTTTAATTTATAATTACCACTTGGCAAAGTAATATTTTCATAATATATAACATCACCACCACCTCCTCCGCCATATTTTCCACCAGCTCCACCACCACCTACAACTAATATGTCGCAATTATCAATATCACTATCTAAAACTATATTATGTACAGTTTCATTATCAGTATTATTATTATTAAATATTAAAATATTGTCACTTTCATTATTTATATAATAATGATTAATATATTCATTATTATCATAATGTATTATATTAGTTTTCTGATCATTTTCTTTAATATTTTCATCAAAAATACTTTCATCAACAACACCTTCATTTCCCAATGCAATATTTTTTATGTAAGTTTTAATTATTACAATACCAGTGCCTCCATTACAACCTGTTGAACCCCCCCCTCCTCTACCATTTATTCCAGGATTATTAAAAGAACCACCACCATCAACAGAATCTGGACCACCCATTAAATGATTTTCATAATATGTTAAACCATGTCCTACGCCAGATGACCCACCACCACCATATCCAGTTAATATACCTGTGATATCCGATTTAATACCATTACCACCAGATGCTTTATAAGTATCTGTTGTCAATAATGCAGTACCACCATTTGTTGAATATGCGGCGCCACCTCCTGCACCTTGATAATATAAAGATGTTGTTCCTCCGCCATCCCCAGATACAATATTTCCATAACCATAATTCATAAAAGTATTATTATAACTATCATATTTTCCACCATCTCCTCCTCCTCCTCCAGATGTTAACACATATTCATTAGTTAAAGGATTTATAAAATCATATACAGGAGTTGAATTTGCGCCTATATTATAATAACTTGAACCACCACCTCCTCCTGCTGCAATAATATTAATAGCATCGTTATTAAATGAACTTTTACAACCGTTTTCTGCTTTATAATTATAATTATCATAATTTAATGTATTTGTATTTCCACCCCTTCCAACATTAATTATATAATTTCCATATAAAACTAGATTTTTTATCTCAATAACATCACCACCCCCTCCTGCTCCTCCTCCGCCTTTACCATATGTATTATCTGATGATAAATAACCATATGATCCACCTGCTCCACCCCCACCAACTAGTAATATATCACAATTTGTTAATATTGGAAAATTGATATTGTATTGCGTATATTTACCATCATTATTTTCAAAATTATAATTATAAATTAATAAATTATAATTAATCAATGATTCAAAAGAATAATAATCTAATATATTAATTTTTGGTAATATTTTATGTTCTCTAATAATTATTACACCATTACCACCCAATCCTATATCTCCATTTATTGTTCCAAAACCACCACCTCCTCCTTTTCTATTTATACCATTGCATCCATATTCTATTATTTCATTTTTTGTATATTTACCATCAGCACCACCACCAAAACCACCATAACCATAACTATATCCACCACCACCACCATAATATTCATCTAAACCAGTAATATTAATTTTTCTTCCTATACCACCATTTATACTTTTTGTAGAACTACCCGCCCCACCACCACCTAATCCTTTATTATAATGATTAAAACCTCCATTATATCCACCTTTTAAATATTTATTTCCATCCCAGTATGTATTATTTTGTATACTAATTGAATTTATAGTTGATAGTGTATTTGTTCCTGAACCTGAACCAAAATCCTCGCCAGTATTATAACCACCCATACCACCATATGCTATTAAATCTATATTATCAACCTTTATAATATTACCAGAAGTATCTGTAATATAAGATGAATAACCATTTAATTTGTCATTATAATTACCAACATTTCTTCCACCTCTTCCAATATAAAATTTATAATTACCATTTAGTTTAACATTCTCAATGTAAGCAACCCCGCCTCCACCACCACCAGAATCATAACCACCTCCGCCACCACCAACAAGTAATAAATCACAGGTTATATTATTAAAGTTTTTATTAATAATTGTGTGTGTTATATCAGATGGCGTAGATGATACTTGTGTGTGTAAATACAATTTATTTGGATTATAATCATAATACTGAATATCATAAATTGTATTTAATTCAAAATTATTAATATTATTATATTCTTCATAATATAATTTATTTATATAATTATTTGATATAACATTGTCATAAATTATAAATTCTTTAATATGTCCTCTAAAACAGTAATTATCTCTTACATTTTTTCCTAAAAATTTATATTTCCAATCAGGTAAATTAGGTATTGTTTTTACTATAGTACAATCTTTTTCTATATTATCTATATATATACACCAATTACCTAAATTATCAATCGTCCAGATTATATGATGATATACATTATCATAACTAATTTCAGTACTAAATTCAACACTATCAATATTGAAATAAATAAAATTATTTATTAAATAAATTGAAATTCCTGTAAAACTAATAAGATCATCTTGCAATTCAAGTAGACTTTTTCTATGATAATCATAAAAATCATTATGATTAAAATAGTTTACAACATTATTTTTAAACCAAAAACTAAATGTTATACTATTATTATACCAAGTTTTATAAGGATTAAATATGTGTGATAATTCAATACTTGAAACTTCTTTATTATCATAAATATCATTTTTACTTTCTAATAATTTTTTATTATAAACTAAATTATCAGTATAATCGTTAACTATATCAAATTGAATTAAAGAATCATTTGTTTTTTCATATTTAATTATTACAATACCTGAACCACCATATCCACCTATTTGATTCTTTTTATTAGCACCATCTCCACCCCATCCTAAATTATCTTTTCCATTATTAGTAAATTCTGAAATATCATCAACACTTTTTGAATTACCACCTTTTCCATATTCAATTAATTTACTAGTAATATTATTAATTGTTCCAGAACCACCAATATTATTATTATAATTTGGAAATGATATTCCTAAATTTGCATCCGAATTGCTACCACCACCGCCTCCTGCTAAACCATTTTGATTTGCATTACCACCATCGTATCCTGATATTCCAGTTCCAGGCACATCATTTATTAGAGATGCTCCCCCACCTGATGCACCGTTGCCAGCAGCAAATAAATCAGAAGCACCATTACCTCCACCTGGAGAAATTATACTAAATGCAGAAGATTCAAAACCATTTTCATTATTTAAACCACCTTTACCAACCTTTATATTATAACTACCAGTTGAGAAAATTTGATTTTCTAAATACTGTACATCACCTGCACCACCGCCACCACTACCACCTGATTTTATTATTTTTATTATAACTATTCCAGAACCGCCTTTACCACCAGTTTTATAAGCACCGAGGTGGTTGCGCGGGGCTGATCCTGCTCCATTGCCTCCATTGCCTCTATCTACTAGTCCATTACTTCCATTGCCATTATTATAACTTCCACCATTTCCACCTTTAGCATATTCGATATCCAGACCAGATATATCAATTATTTTTCCGTTTCCGCCTATACCAATTGTATAACCATTGGCATTTTGTCCAGCTTCTAATGCGCCACCGCCTCCTGCACCACTTCCCCCATCCCAAACTCCTGCATTTGCTATTGCTCTACCACCATTATTACCATATTCATTATTACTAATATCATTATTAGTGGCAGTTCCACCAATGCCATTATAGTCAGCACCACCACCACCACTGCCACCACTTCTACCACCAGTTGGATAGATCCTATTATTAGTTCCTGCATTGCCCCCCCCCCCTCCTCCATTTACTATATAACTCACTGTACCATCGCTATTAATTACACTACTATCTCCACCATTTTGATTAGAAGATTGCCCACCATTTCCTACATTAATAGTATATGTTCCCGAAGGTAGAATTGTTTTTTCTATATATATTAATCCACCTGCTCCGCCACCGCCTCCGCCTCTGTCAGTTCCAGTTTGACAAGAACCACCAGCACCTCCGCCTGCAACAATTAATATATCACAAATAATATTATTATCCAATTGAAGTGTTTGACTACTTGGACTATATGAATATTGAAATAATGTAGTTGTAGATTCTAAACCAAAATTACTACCATCGCCCCCTCCTCCTCCACCACCAACAACTAATATATCACATCTGAATTCATCAAGCAATTCTATATTGTAATTAGTTTGATCAGAACCACTATTTTTAAAAGCAACATATTTGTATGTGGAATCGATATCATTAATTTCAATAAAATTAGATAAATATATATTATTTATATTCTGTTCTGATAATACAATATCATATATTCTAAAATCATAAATATAAACACTTAAATCAGTTTTTAAAGATTTATAATAATAAGAATCGTAATTTTCTAATTTTTTATTAATACTAATATTTTTATTAACATTATCTATAAATAATGTCCATAAACCATCAGATTTAGAAATAGAAAAACTAATGTGATGCCACTTATTATTAAGAAATTTAATATCACTAAATATTATAATTTCATCTTCAATATTTATTACCAATTCTAGTTTATAAGAAATTGATATTCGAATATTATTTTTAAGTTTTGATTGTGAAAAATCTAAAATATGATTTAAAGAATCTGATAAATATGATATATACATCCAAAATGAGAATGTAATACCAGCATTTGCATCTGTTTTACTATTAAATATAGAATATGGATTTAGATCTTCTGTTATATCAATATTATTTTTTAGATTAAATTCACTTGCATATTTTTTTACAAATAAATTATCAGTCTTTTTCAAATTCATAATAGGAATTTCATCAACATTAGTTAATTCCTTACCATATATAAACCATTTTTTTATATTTAAATAACTAGAATTATTTACTAATTTATTTACCACTATTGCATATGAAGAAAATAAATAATTTGTTGAAACATTTTCTTTAAAAAATTTATTTTTTCCAAAATCACCTTGCTCAGAAATAGTTTCACTGCGATAATCAGTTGTATAGTCTAAATTTATTTTTTCCAGTATCTCAATCCAAATATTATTATCATTACTGCCATATATTTTAAATGAGGAAGGACTTCCTAATGCATCATTTTCAATATTAGATACTGTAATTTTATACTTAGTTAAATTAATTTTAACTGGTAATTTTATTATTATATAATCACCATAATAAATATTATCTAATGTAGATTTATTAATATAATTACCATAATTTAATTTAGGAGTTTTTAAAGTTTCTGTATCATCACTTGTATAATTAAATTCTTTACCTTTAAAATTTATATATTCGCTATCATTAAATAAAATATAACTAGGAATATCTAAATATGTAGATTCATATACTTCATAAATTCCTTTACCATAATTACCAGTATTAATAACATTATGCGATGATGTAAAATTTCTAATAGGAGGATATAATTTCTGACTATTATATTGAACATTTTTATAAACTGGTAAATCTAATAAATAATGTAATTCAAAATCATATATTATATAATAATTTGTTTTATCTGAAACAACTTCACTTAAAATAAAAGTATTTTTTATTACAAAATCAAATAAATTATATTCATTATTAAATTGATCAATAATTATAAAATCAAATCTCAAAAAATCATCCAATATTAAATTATTTTTAAAATAAATTTTAAGATATTTAAATAAATTTAAGGATATTAAATTATTAAAATCATTAAATTCAAATAATATATACTTAGAATTATCTATATTTTGATTGTCAGTAAATATAATATCATTTTCGTCTTGTGAATTATTGCCTTTCCAATAATCTAATTCAATATTATTACTAAATGTAAAATTTGTTGTTATACTTGATGTTTCAGTTATATTTTGAAATGTACTTTTATTACCAAATTCAAAACCTTTTATAATAAAATTAGACTTTATAATTCCACTTATTCCTCTAATTTTAATTTTTTTTATTTTAATATTATTAATATTTGTATTAATATCACCAAATTTATTATCAGATATAATTATGGAATTATTATTTTTAATATCTTTTAAATTTGAAAAGTTATAATAAGTAATTAAGTTATTTTTAGGTGGTTCTAAATCAATTAAAACATTGCTTTTATTAAATTGTGTAATATATTTTAAATAATTACTATCAAAATCTACAATACTAAAACCATTATCTCCACCTGAAACATCTATTTTCAAATAATCTGAATTATTTGAATAACTTTCTATACTTGAAGGATAACCCGTATTGTCTTTTCTTTCAATATTAGCACCAGATCCAACTTTAAACTCGTAAGTACCATTTAATTCAATATCTTTAATTAGGTAATTACCTAAATTACCATTAATATAATTACCATTAGTTCCCCCACCACCAATAATAAATATTTCAGAATCTATTTTTTTTTTAAAAGTTATTTTATATTTTGATATATACAAATATTTGTAATTATAAAGCAAATTAATATCATTATATGATAAAACTTTATGATAAATTTTAAATTCATCAATAATTGATTTATTTATAATGCTATTTATTGTTAAAGATTTTCCAATATAATATTTTGCTAAATTATTTATTTCAGAATCTGGTAATTGTTGAATATCACAATCAATTCTATTACTATTTAGATATATAGTCCAAAATCCATTTTTGTCAATTATCCAAATAACATTATACCATTTATTTGTTTCAAGATTATCAATAATTTTTTGTTTATTATTAATACCATTTAAAGACTTGTTTTCAAATTTAATATTATTTGTTGATACTTCTAAACTAAATGATGGTTTACCTATATTTTGTTCATTTGTTAAACCAAAATCAAAAATAGTTGTATATTCGATTAATAAATCATTTAGATATATCCATAATGATATACTAAAACCATTATTTAATATTTTATCATATAAATTTAATATACTTGGTATTTCAATATATGATTCTGACGTATCTCTAAATATTAAAGAAGATCCCTTTATCTTATTTATTGGATTGCTAATAACATTTACATCATTTATAGAATTATATTTATAAACAGGTGTTCCTATATAATTTTTTCCAATAGTATTAACATTATCAAAATTATAATATAATATTAGATCATCAGATAATAACATAAATTGTATTTCATTTTCAGTTAAGTTTGAATCATAAAATCTTAAATCTTTGATATACCCATTAAATAAAGAACCTAATAAGAGTTCTGTTCCATTATATTGAAAGGTATTTGTATTATTATCATATGCTATTAATACACCATCTCTCCAAATTTCTCTTTGATTATTTTTAACAATAAAAACTAAATGAACCCATTTATTATAATCATCAAATTGAAATAAATTATTTTCAGAATAAAGTAAATTTGAATTTGTAGTACTATCTAATATATTATTATTAAAATCAATATAATAACTATTATTTGTTGTAATACCAATAGTTAAAATATTATTATCAATATTATTTGATCCTTGTGAGAATAATATTATTTTTTCTTGAATATCTTCTTCAATATTTTTAATCCATAATGCAATAGAAAAACTTCTATCACTTAAATTAATACTATTATTTATCAAATAATAATTTTTATCAAAATATAAACTATTATCATTAAATACTAGATCTGAATTAGTATAAATATTTTTTGTAAATAAAAAAATATTATTATTTGAACTATAATCATTTAAATTGCTATCAAATTTATAATAAGCTAATAATGAACTATCAATATTAGGTATCATATCATTTTTATAATTCAACGTAATATATTTTTGATTTGATTTATAATTACTTAAAACACCTTTTTCATAATCACTACTACCTGTAATTGTAAGGTCTTTATTTGTTTTTTGATATCTTATTAAAACTAAACCAGAACCACCATTTCCACCTTTTACTAGAGAATTACTTCCTCCACTACCTGTATTTTGTAATCCATCAATACTATTTGTTATTTTAATATTATATTTATTATATCTAATAATTATAACACCAGAACCACCATTTTGAGACCCTGTATTCATATTTGTTAAATATGGTGCTCCTCCACCCCCACCATAATTATCAATTCCAGATTTACCTTCACCTGATAAAATATCTTTTGTTGTAAATCTCCAACCATTTCCACCACCTCCTATACCACCAATACCGCCGTCTATTCCACCACTTGCACCCCCACCTCCTCCATAATAATTTTTTTTTCCAGTTATTGATAAATCAATGCCTATTCCTCCATCTCTTGTTAATGATCTAGTACCTGCACCACCACCGCCACCCCCATTGCCAAAACTATCAAGTCTTGATCCAGCAGGTGCGCCATTATTGCCTCCCGATACATATCCACTATTATAATAAACTGTATTACCTTGTATTGAATTTCCATAACTTTTTCCAGAAGCAGCACCACCACCCGATCCACCATCATTACCATCATTTGGATATGTTGCACCAGCACCACCACCATATCCAATTAATGGAAAATTTATTAAATTATCAGTAAATATAATATTACTATCATCACTATTCACAATTTTACTATCTTCTCCATTATTTCTATCTATACCACCATTTCCAACATATAATTTATATAATTTATCTTTTTCAAATACAAAATTTTCAACATAAAGTACTCCACCGGCACCACCTCCACCTGGAAAAGTAGCATTTGTATCATATGATGCACCGGATGCACCGCCTCCTCCTACAATTAATATATCACAACTAATATCTTGTATAAATGATATATTTTCACTTTCTCCAATATAATTATATACTAATATTCTATAATTTTCATAATCAAAATAATTTTCTGGCAAAGGATACGCTATATTTTCTATAATTGGTAGTGTTAATCCACCCCCCCCCCCAA
>Ga0209666_1000167_pt1 | contig 51725 bp, 54 predicted proteins | sample SaaInlV_125m_DNA_FD_184679 | JGI IMG/M metagenome (GOLD analysis project Ga0209666, IMG submission 184679) | Marine microbial communities from expanding oxygen minimum zones in the Saanich Inlet - Saanich Inlet SI037_S3LV_10m_DNA (SPAdes)... | ecosystem: Environmental > Aquatic > Marine >...
ACTGTGCCATCATCGTAATGTTGACTTATCTCTACTTGTCCTATACCTACCACACCGGTAAGTAATAATACTAATACTAATATCTTTTTCATATCTCTTTTATTTAAAGGTTAAGGCAAAAAAAAACCAGCCGCAAGTTTAACACAGTCGCATTCGCTCCTATATCTATCCTATCTCTGTCGGAATTTATATAGGTTTAATATTGCTCTTCTTACCGCACTATGCAAAGCATCATAATAGGTTTTTACATCAGGGTTAATAGATTGTACTATGTAGGAACCATCAGGAGCATCTTTATATCTTACATGATACGAGAACCACGGTTTATAAATTCCATCCTCTTCATAATAGTCATCATTGCCTATTATAAAGGTTAAGTTATAGTTGTTAGATAGCCACTTAGATACTTCTTCTAGGTTATCTGTTTCAGGGAACTCTTTGCTGTCAACCTTGACTACAAATTCTAACTCTTCTTTAGCTGTCATTACATGGCATAGACTCCAGTCTTTCCAATTCCAGTTAATGTTGTGCTTTTCTCTCATGTGAGGGTGTTATAGTTAATGGGTGTGAATTAGGTTAGAGGTGGGAATAGGTGGAAATGGAGGAGATGGTGACAGCCACCAATCCCCAGCCACACTCAGTTGAGCATGTACTTATTCCTCTTATCCTCCCAATTAATCACTGTAACCTCGGCTAAACACATGGTATTCAGCTCAATCGTGTAATTATCCTTAACACTATCCTTCAATTTCTTGGTGTAAACGATCTTATTCTTCATCTTATCCATAATAAATTAAATTAATAGAACCTTTCTTGGTCTTCTATACTCATTTTAGTTATATCACGAGGATTATATACTAGAGCAAAGTTATACACATACTTATTATGTTTCTTGCTCCAAGAATACACATAAGGGGCACTATATCCACCTCTACGATTGCGAAGCCTAGCGATAAATGTATCATATCCTATAAGTTTACCTGGTATAGATTCGTTATAATCCCCAAATACCACACTATCTGCACTCAGAACTTCTTCAAGCTCTGGTGTAGTTAAGTGAACACTAGTATGATATAATTCTACGTGATGTCTCATCCTTTCTGGATTAACTCCACAAGATATCATCATTAATACTGCTGAAATAATTAATAGTCCTCTCATTTTAGTATATTTTAGTTTTGTGTTGGTCTTTTAAAGACTGTAATTTTTTACGTCTAGTTAATTCTTCTACGATCTTTGTTCTAGCTTCCATTAATAATTCTTCACCTACATTGTAGGATACCTTATTTAAGAATCTACCAAACTGTTCTAATGTACTCTCTAATTTAAATGTTGGTACTTTTTCTATATTGCTCACGGTCTTTTAATTTAATGTTGTGTTAATTAATTCTTCTACTTCCTCTAACATATTTAACTTATCAGAGAGATGCTCAATCATTGCATCCATAGAACCTTTTGGTATAGTTCCTCCAAATACTGGGTCATAATTACCGTTAGTTTTAACCTCTAACCAATAGTTAAGATTAATCTTAGCCTGTAATATCTCTTCTGTTCTACTCATAACTCTTAGTAATTAAAATTCTGATCTAACTGGTTTAATACTGTTAACTCTTTTAACTCTTTTAATTATCACTGATAATAATGGTAATAGTATAATTAATCCATTAGTTCCATCTAATCCGATCATAAATCCTATTGCTGGAGCAAATTCTAATTCGATTGAAATCTTTAACTTCTTCATAACTTTTCTGTTTTAGTTTAATAATTTAGTGGTAGCAGGGGAGTCGAACCCCTTGTGTTATCGTCGACTATAACACTTTTCCTTAGCTACCTTTACAGTGGGTTTATTGTATCGGACTGATTTTACCGGACTCAGCATACACTTAACGGGCAGCACGTAATTAAACTCGGAGTATCGAATACGGTTATACCCAGTAGTTGATCTTTAAAAAAAAAGGGAGATATTTCTATCTCCCTGGGTATTAAGCTTTAATATCGTGGCTCACAGACACTTCATAAGCTTGAATAGGTTTCGCAGAAGCTTTAGGCTCTGATTCCCTAACTTGGTTATACAACTCTGGAGTCATATTTTTCCAATCTTTCTTAGCTGTAGCAAATGCTGCATCGAAACCAACATAATCACGGATACCGTAATCTTTAGTGTCTTTGACCTCATCTATCATAATAGTTCGAGCTAGCTCGACTCTAGTAGAATCATCTTCACACTCTTCAGTCATAGACTTGCCATCAGCAATTTCCATTTTCTCAAGCATATTAACCGAGAATCGGATTCTCTGACCGTCTGCTTGTTTCTTGTAAACAATTGTAGTGACATTATTGTCTCCGAATTGTTTAGTGATAACACTTGTTAACTCTAATTTATCACCTTTCTCAAGACCTGAGTATTGAGGAGTTTTAGAAGAAATTTGTGCACTGTAGATACTTGAATCGATTGATTTCATAACTTTGTTATTTTAATTAAAAATTTATATAAGATGGCAACATCGCCAAAATAGAGCAGGGTTTGGAGAAAGGTTTAGCTAACTTACTAATTACGTCACGTTTTATGAGATAGGCAGTGGGTAAGTAGTAAGTCAGATTTATCTTTTACATTTTAGATGCAAGGTACTCAGCATCTAAAATGTTTATACTATCTCTTCCTTTATTTATAAGAGTGGTTTTATGATTTTCTAGAGCTTCTATCTTATCATAACCAGTGCTCACAATATCTATATCATACTCCGTGTTTAGTGATGACAGCAAGTTAAATATTTCAATATCAATTGATGCTGTTAATTTGTTTGTAGTAGAGTTAATAAGTTCCACTGACTTTTCGTAGGTTGACTTGTTCATAGTTTTAGTTATTAAATAAGTTTTGTTTAGGTGTGTGTTCATTAATGTAACGTAGGGTGAAGGTAGTTAAAGTCTTTATAGCGTTATAAGGATCCACTTCACCTGATCTAACTTTCTCGTACCAGATTGCTTCCGCTTGTCTAGATAGCTCAGCTATTCTTACTTCATTTTTTCTTTCTAGCTCAATTTGTAGAGGTGTTTTACTAGACCTTACTCTGTAGCTATGTGTGTAAGTAGGTGGAGTGTAGTAACCGTGGTTAACATTTATTGTTACTGATACCGTTGTTTGTGCTTGAGTCATTAGTGATCCAAGTACTAGTGCTGATGCAATTAATAAGTTCTTCATTCTTTTAGTTTTTAATTATTAATATTTGGGTTTGCATGTTAAGTATAAAACGTAGCCGATGTAAGCAATACTAAGTACTCCTACTACTGCTCCTCCACCTAATGCTAATGCTACTCCTAAGTATCCAACAGTTATTGCTAGTACTTTTCCAACTCTCTTAAAGCTGTCTGTGTATGATTCTTCTCTCATAGTAATGTGCGTAGGTCGCCACCATTAAATTAAGTTGTTTCTTCTTCGTCTTTTAACATTAAGGCAAACCATCCTGTTAAGAATACGCCTATTGTAAATATGGAACAGCCTTCCGAGTCCCCGTTATTAAATGCATCTAAAGCTAAGTATAAGCAAATTAGAGCCGCTAGTATAAGTATAATTCTCATAATAATTTAATTTGTTTTGGTTAAGACCCTCTGATATCACATCGTTGGGTTTCTACATACTCATCAGTTAACCTAAAGTATTAATAATTCTTTATTACGTATAATAAATTTCTTAACATTGGACTATCCTTCTGAACATCTTCTTTAATCCATCCGAATTCCTCCTCAGACACTAAATTCCAATTCTTATGATCGGGCGTTAATGTCGTTATCTTAGGTCCTTGTATGATGTGGACTGTCTTAAGATTTTGAGTTATGATGAATGTTACATCATAATTTCTTTTTGTGTCTTGTGCTTTTACGTGCTTAACGTAATCGTGCTTCATTTCTTTCATAATATAATGCGTCAGTCGCCACTATTTAATTTTAGTAAGTAGTTTATAGACATCCCGGTCTTAATCAGGGTATTTAGAAAGGTAAATCGTCCTCATCGTTTGGAGTAGATACAACATTAGATGCAGAGCTCATATACTGATCGTATGTCATTGGTCTGAACTCATCGCTCTTATAGTGACCTTCTTCACAGTACATATCATACTCTAACTCTTTATGTCTCAATTGATCTAACTCTATTAGAGCTTGAGTTGAGTTACATATAACCTCAGTGTCTAGAGGATAATCGTCAAGTATTATTTGTATTGCTTTCCCTAATGATGTATCACAGTCATCATATACACGACCTTTATATACACCATCTACAGATATACTAGTCCACTGACCTCCTGGACAATCCATACCACTTGTCATTTTAATGTTAATTGTTCCCATAATATTGTACGTAAGTCGCCACTATTTGATTTTATGATTAAGACACCCACATCTCACGACGGTAGTGTTTCGACTATTAAAGTCTCTTCAGTTAATCTAGTATATAATTCTTTGTACAAGTCCGTGTCTTACTTCTTCCTCCTCTTTAAATGTTACTATTCTTTGTAGTGGTTGTACTTCCTCTACATTGCAAACATTAAGTTCAACTTTAAGTGGTGCTGGAGATACCAATTTACTTATAGTCTTTAGGTCTTCTTGAGTTTCTAATAAGATCCTCTCTAATTTAAGATTAGTCATAGCTGTTATTTTTTTTTTTATAATTCCTCAGGTTGAGATAATAATTCTTTCATAAACTTCTGTAGCTTTTCTTCAGTCGATTCGAATGATGCCTTAGCTTTCTTAGTTCTTGGTGCTGGTACATAGCTCTTAATACCATGGAATGCTCCTGGGTTAGTTCGCTTAATGTATTCAGTTGACGATACGAGTTGACTTTTTTTAATTCTAGTTTTCATTTTAAAAATATTATTTACAGCAGAATGAGTTTTCCACCACAATTAGGCAGGGGGTCAAGAAAGGTGTGCCCCTCAGACCCACTCAACTTTTCCTATCTCTCTATTTTTATCCCCCCAGTATATAATCGACCTCTCTATATATAAAGGTACCCGTACTAATATGAAGGGGGCGGGGGTATATACAAGAAGACATCCTACTTATATATTATTATTAAATTACCAATTATGCATTTTAAGCGTAAGTGTCTAATTATCAAGGGTAAGATTTTTTAGTTTTGTACCAATAGTGCATTTTAAGGCTGTTTTATTGCTAAATATCTTGCTTATAATGCACAATTAGTCCAAAAAGGGCCCTTTTAATAATCAATTATTCTTGTGTAGAGGGTATAATTCCTCTATATTCTAGCATGAATAAGTACCAAATTTATACACCTGCTAACTCTACTGTTAGATCTTTAGTTAGTAAAGGACTAGGTAGGTTTAATAAGTCAGGTGTTATTATGACGGGTGGTTTAAAGAGCTCTGTTATTAGTCTTGGTAAGAGTAAAGATTCTGAGAGTATTGTAGTATACGATGTAAGAGCTAAACATCTTGTACTTATATTTATTTCTATGGCTAGTTCTAAGATCACTAAGAAGTACTATAATGATGTTAAGAAGATGTGTAACATCAGTAAAGATTATGTGCCTAACTTTGATAGTCATAATATAGCTGTGATACCTCCAATAGAGATGTCAGAGTTTATGGGTATAAGTAAAGGGGCCTTTAATAGAGCTGTAGCAGAGTTAATAAAGGATGGTCTTCTTAAAGTGATAGGTCATATTAATAAACACAGGATATTACTACACGATACTTCAGGATACCATCTAGATAAATACAATATACCTAGTGTGTTAGTAGAGAAGGGGCCTCTTAGCCTTGCTACAAGGTTAATGTTACTAAGAATACACCTATCTACTAATAGTAATAGTTTAGATATGTCTCCTGTTATTAATAACTCAGGATTAGAGCTATTCTGTGGTAATAGTAAGGCTGGTACTAGGAAGTCATTCCTAGAGTTAGAAAGTATGGGTATGATTAAAGTTAGTGATAATGGAGTTAATTCAATAGATCTGCAATTTATATACAAGCAGATAGATGCTATCATTAGAGGTAATAAGATAGGAAAGCTAGGTGATGTATATACTCAAGTAGTTAGAAAGGATAACTCAAGAAAGTTTACGATATGAATATAGAAGATTTACACAATTCCGATGAAGATACTACTGAGTTATACTCTGATTCAGATGTAATGAGTGCGCAGCATAGTGCTAATAACATGAAAGAGCTGAGAAAGGTACAGGATGAATTAGATGAAGGACCATTTAGACTCACTGCAACGAGTGCAGCTTCGTTTAATGATGATACTAGAATGCAATTCCGTCGGGAGGCCTCCGGGCCGAGTGCAGAAGATTTGCGGTGGGAAAAATTTAGAGTTTAATAATTTGCTATGAGAAGTGAGTCAGAATTGTTATCAATTAAACTAGGGATGATTTCCTATTTAAAACCAAACAGTGGTTGGATAAATACAATAGATCTAATGCACAGCCTTTGTATAAGCCTGGAAGACCTAGAGTTAATACTATGTAAAGACATGGGAACTAACTTTGAGCTATCTGGCGGTATAAGGTCTATAAGATATAAAGTTTAATTATGGGGTTGCTAGTAAAAAAGTATCAGGCAGGGGGAACAGTTAATAGTAAGCCCGATAAAAAGGAAAAGCCAAAAAGCATACTTAGCGGTTTAACAAGTGAAAATATAAACAAATACTTTTTTAGTGACAAAGATCTTGAGCAAAAAAGTGCTCTTAGAAGAGAAGCGCTTAAAGTAAATGAGTGTGCAGGAGGTAATTGCGCAGCTGGTGCGTTTAACTGGTCTGCAAATAGACCTGTGCCTGGTGTATTACCCGTTAGAGCTGGATTACAAAAAGCTATTCCTAATATATTTGAAAGTGAGTACTCTATTAAAAGTAAGCCTAGGCTAAGTAATATGGCTTATCGGCATAATAAATCTATTGATTCTTGGGAGCTTTATAACGTATATAAAAACACAGACGCAGGAACTATTCTTTGGGATAAGAGCGTAGATGGGCAGTTTGAGGCAATACCAGAGATGTGGAAAAATATACCTGTAGGTGCTGTGATTACACAAGGTACTACTAGAGGTAGTCATGGTAATATTACATCCGCTAATGATGAGAGTAGTAGTCACACTACAACAGTAATAGGGTTTACTAAAGATGGAACACCACTAGTTTACGATAATGGGCAGATACATAAAATAGGAGGTACTACTTGGTCTAATTATAAAATAAATGATATTTTTGTTCCTAAAGGAAATGAGGAGCTTACTTTTTCTAATATGAGAGATAGAAAGTCTGAGTTTATTTCACAGCTGGGGTACACAGATAAAGAAGGTAATGACATAAGAGATGCTGGGAGTAAATATAAAAGATCTTACGTTAATGATGTAACTAACGCACTAAATAAGAACGAAAAGGCTATAGGTACTAGATACAACGTATCTAAGTCTTTTATGGACAAGATACAAGATAGAGTTGTAGGAATAGCCGCTAAGGAATCTAACTTTAATGATTTTGGGGATATTAAATACTCGGGTACCGGTAAAAGTGAGTATATTACAAAATACGGAGATAACCCCCTTGCAAATTTAGTTGGTAAGCCACTAAAGAAGCTTTTATGGGATGGTAGTGTTAATAGCGTTAAAAATGTTATAAACATGTTTGACGATAGGGAACAAAAGTATGATTGGGAAGTAGAGCTTATTTTAGAAAAAAGTTTAAATAAATTAGGATTAGATATAAACTATGGGTCCGATGATTGGAAAAAAAGATATAATGAGCTTCGTAAAGATTACAGCGAGAGAGTGGGAGGTATTCCCTTACCATTTACAGAATCTACAAAAAGTTCTAGAGGTCCGTTTAAAATAAAAAACTTTCCTTCATCAGCAACAGAATTGTTAAGAGACAAAGATGGAGAGCCGCTTACTGAAGGAGATTTAAATCTAGTGGGAGGTGATGTAGATGAACTAAGGTATGGATCTAACGTAGCTGCAATACACCTTATAGAAAATATAAAGAAGTTTAAAAAGCTTTACAAAGATAAAAATCTTAATGAAGATCAGCTTTTAGATCTAGCTACAGTTGCTTATAATAACCAAAGCAAGTCACTAAACCCTGATTTTGTAGATAGCTATATTAAAAGAGGTACGTTAAAAGATGGATATCTTACAAAGGTAAAGAAGTATCAAAGTCAGTACTTAGAGCGAGAGGACTTAAAACCCTCAGACTATCGTAGCTATACTGAAGAAGATGCTAAGGCAGATAAAGAAAAAGATAAAGAAAAGAAGATGAATACTGCATCTAATTTAATGCCAGTTACAAACTACCTAGCGCAAGAAGAACCTAAAACACAACCATATGTTTTTAAAAATAGCCACGGTGGTAGTATTAAAAGATATAACTTAGGCGGTAGACTCCTTAGTAAAAAATAACATTAAGATGATATTAAATAATAAATTAAAGAATTCTCTTCTTATAAAGAAGTTTCAAACAGGAGGAAAAGCCGGCTTTGATCCGTATGCGGGTTTATATACTACTGTGAAGTCAGAGTCGAGCAGTACTAATCAAGTACCTCAAAATATTAGGAACTTGAGAGAAGAGGAGGACAAGAAGGCTAACGAGATCATTAGAATAAAGGAAGCAAAAGAAAGGGAGGCTAGAAGAATAAAGGAAATAGAAGAGAAAGTAAGACTTAGAAGAGAGAACCCAGATATGATGACGGGTATATCTGAATCAGAGCTAAAAGCAGCGAGAGAGTTTACAGATAAGATAGATAATCCTACGTTTACTGATAGAGTGGCTGAAGTGTTTAAAGCACCTGCTAGGTATATAACGAATCCAATTGCTGCATTGGGGGATTTTGATGCTGCTATACATGGAAGTACTAAGTTACCTAATACCATAGAAGAGCGTAAGGTAGACCTAGCTAGGAAACACGGCTCAGCTTACTTGACTAAGGATGCCATGAAAAAACTGGATGATAAAGCCAGCGGGGAGTTAGATGATATACTATTTAATGCTGGCGTAGAATTAGGTACTTTAGGAGTGTTCAAAGGATATAAATATCTGAAGAATTTAAATGCAATGAAAAAGGTTGTACCAAAGAAGCTAGCTGCTGAAACTGCAGCACATGTGGGTAAAGAAGTAGTTGAGGGTACGGCTAGTTTGATTGATAATGGTGGTAAGACTACATTTACTTCTTTTGCCGATTGGAAAGAAAAGCCTAGTTGGGCTAGAGATTTTAAAGCATCGAAGAATCCTATTGGTTATGATAAGTTACCTCAGTACGGTGATGTTAAACCTAAATCATCACTGGATTGGGGTAAATGGAATAAAGAGATTCCTGGTAATAAAGCTTTGATGGACGAATATGGTGCTATAGAAGCAGCTGCTAAAAAAGATGGTACTTGGATGAAGAATGCTGATGGCACACCGTTTAAAGGAAGTAACCCAACTAAAGAAGAATTAGCTCAACATAGTGTTGATATGACTCCCGAAGAAGCTATTCAAGCGCAGTTTATACAGCAACGATCTAAAGATTTTAAAAAGGCTTTTCCTAAATGGGAAATGGCTTATCATGGTACCCATCAACGTGATTTAGTCGATGTTAAAAATAGTTTAAATAGAAGACAAGCTTTTGGGGAAGGTTTATATACTACTAAAAACAAAGAAGAAGCTGCTAAAAGATATGCGAAAACAGGTAAAGCAGAAAAGTCAAAAGTTCACACTTTGGCAGTAAACACTGAAAATAAAACAGTATTTCCAAACTCAAGAGATGAAGTACAACGAGATCTACGTGACTGGAATAAGAGCGACATACTAAGCCAAGAAGATGCTCTAAATAAATACAAAAAATATTTAGGAAAAGATAAATTAGAAGATTGGGAAATAAGAGAGTACTTGGAAAATATACCCGTAAAAGAAAACATGCCTTCTAAATATAAAAATCTAGGTGAAGTAATAGAGCTGCAAGATAAAGGTTGGTTACTAACTAAAGGTAAACCTAAATCCTTAATAGGAAATAGAGGTACATTTAATATGTCCAATCCAAACATTTACAAAGCAATAGCAGCACCAGTAGGATTTGCTGGGTTAGTAGGATCCATATTAAATAAGAAAGAGTTATGATATTAAATAAGAAGAGTAAATTAAAGGGTAAATTACTTTATGCTAGTAAGCATCAAGAAGGAGGTATTATCCGTGTATCGAGCTATGATGATCCTGCATTTAAATCAGAGAGTGATAGTACAGCGTCTGCTAATGTATCTATTAAGATGCTAGCAGATATGAAAGAGTCACTGGCTAAGTATAAGAAAGCACGTAAAGATAGACTTAAACTTAATGATGATAGTTTACCAGAAGCGGTAGATCTTTATGGAAAAGAAGTAAGCGCTATTAAAAAGGTGTTTGAGTTTGTTGATGCTAGTAACGCAAACTTAAAAAAGTACAAAGACCTTGGTATTAAGCCAACTAGCTCTGAGGATATTAAAGTTAATGATCGTACTACTGAGACTATGAGCATCTTTAAGAAGCCATCACATAAGGTTATATATGTAAAGCCTAAAGAGGTAAAAAAGAAGCCAGTAGAAAAAGAAATAGAAGGACCTACCCATACTATGCCTGATGGTACAGTTATGCCTGGGGCTACTCATGGTGACGTTAAAGAAAAGGCTACACCCGCTAAAAAAGAAGATACTAAAAAGCCATCAAGTGGATTACTATACAAAAAGGAGGATGCCACTAAGACAAAAACAGTCTCCGTTAAAAAGAAAGATTCTAGCAAGCCTAAAGAACCTTATATTAAAAAGGTAGTCGGTGCTCCTGGACCGTCTGATCTTTTTTACGTATATGGTGATAGATCATTTGCTATAAATGAAAGCACATTAGATTCTAAATACTCGCACTTAAAAGATACTATGAAAACGGTAAAATATAAATAATGATATTATACAAGAAAAAATATAACACAGGCGGTATACTAAAATATAACACAGGCGGTATACTAAAATACCAGACAGGAGGTAAAATAGTTACTACTATATTAGATAGTAAGGAAGAGCCTGAGTTTAAAGAGTGGTATAGCAAGGTAAACCCTGATTCTGCTGATCAATACTATGATTACAGAGGGTACTGGAAAAATGAAGATAGTAACAAGATACTAACTGAAGACAAAGAAGCCCATTTTATAGATAGATATAAACAACCAGGACATCCAACATTCAGCACTGAAAGTAAATATAGTACTGATAACACTGAAGGAGGTTCTTGGTCCCAAGATAAAAATAATAAGTGGTATTTTACTCATAGTCCTTACACATCCGAGTATGCTCGTAAGACATATGACTACTTAAGAGGTAGTGGAGAAACATCTATATTAAACGGAGACACCTTAAGGTATAACAAACCACTAATAAAGAAATAGAAATGGATAATATGAGTAAAATACCAAAATATCAAGCAGGTGCCAGAGTTCTAGGAGACGGTAGTAAATACGTAAACTATAAAAAGGGAGACTCATCTATTGACTTTTCAGGCACTGGTGATGGTGGTACTATAAATGCTAATGTTGTATCTCCCGAGTATAAAGGGTTTAAAACAAATTTAAAAGCCTCTAAAGACTTTACTAATAGAAGTACTGAATATACAGGAGATCCAAATAAATCTTACGATGTAGGTGCAGGGCTTAAATACAACTCTTCAGGTGGTATTGATTTTGGTGCAGATGTGTCAGGAGATACAGACAAGAGTACTAATATGTATGATGTCGGAGCAAACATAGGAATCACTAAAAGAAATATATCTGCTAATACTATTGCTAGAGCACAGTTTGACAAAGACAAAAAAGATTACGATATAAGATCAGCTGCTAATTATAGATCCAAGATTAAAAATGGTCAACTAGGACTAGAAACATCATTACATAATATGTTTAATAGTGACGGTATTAAAACATACAACCTTACTACAGGGGCTAATTATATATCTAATAAAGGAATTAAAGCTAGAGGAGGTTATAACGTATACTCTTCTCCAGATGTCGTATCAACTAACGCAAGTATAGGAGGTTCTTATAACTATAAGAGACCAAGGTTTGGTGCATCATTATCAGCAGATAAATTATTTTCTAGTAATACAGCTGGAGATAGTAAAACTATAAATAGTAAATCAACAACAGCATCAGGAAAGTTTAATGCTAATTTATATAAAGGATTAAACATAAGAGCTAATGCTGGATTTAACTCTACCACAAACGGGAAAAACATTGACTCATCTCTTGGTGCAGGAATTAGCTATAACCAATTAAAAAAGGGCGGTACAAGACCTTCTTGGGGAGCTAACATATCTGGTGGGATTGATTCGTCTTATGTTAAAAGGCAAGACGGTACATACGCTAAGAGCTCGTTACCTGCTTTATCTGGTAGTGTATATAAGAACATAGGTAAAAATACAAACATAACATTAGGTAAGTCTTTTAATAAGGAGGACAAAGAAAATAATAGAGGTGTGACACTAGGTATAACTAGCAGATTTTAATAATTATGAGTTTAGAAAAAGGTACAATATTATATAAAAGGGGGGGGGTATATTACTAAAAAGGAATGTATAAAATGGCAAATAATAACCGTAAAATAATCTCTATAGACGGCGGAGGTATAAAAGGAATAGTAGCTATTAAAGTATTAATGGCTATAGAAGAAGAGATGCAAGAGCTATTAACTAATAAAGTTTCTCTTGTAGCAGGAACAAGCACAGGCTCTATTATAGCAGCATCTGTTGCTAGTGGGGTTCCTATGGGAGAGTTGTTAGATAAGTATATAGCATTTGGAGAGGATGTTTTTAATACTTGTTTCTTAAGGAGGGTAACTAACTTGTTTGGACTTAGAGGGTCTAAATACAAAAAACAAGACTTATCTGCCCTTATATATAAAGAGCTTGGTACAGATCTTATTGGTGATTTACATAACGATTTACTCATACCTTCTTATAATATGACTAAAGCAAGACCTGAAATATTTACGTCTAAAAGTCGTATAGATGTAGGATCTGCTGTTATTGCGTCTTCATCTGCTCCTACTTACTTTAAGCCTATGATTATAAATGGGTCTGAGTATATAGATGGAGGTATTATAGCTAATAACCCTGCTATGCTAGCATACACTGAGATTAAAGCTAAGTATAATACTATAGCTTCAGATATATCGATTATATCTGTAGGGTGCGGATCATCTCCTAAGGTTTATAAGAAATCTAGTAGATGGCCTACGTATAAGTGGATAAGACCTTTATTAGACGTAGCAGTAAACTCAGATATGTCTATAGTACATAACCAACTCGTAAAGATTTATAAATCGATAAAATCTCCTGAAAACTATATTAGAATAAATGAAAAGATAACAAGCTCTATGAATAGTAGTATGGATGATGCATCACTTAACAATATAAATTGTTTAATAGAGTTTGGTGATTATGTTGTTGCTAAAAATATGAATCGTATAAAAGACGCAGCAATAATGTTGTCAAACCGTTAATTGAAGTAAGCAAGAGATATCCTTTTTTATTATACTTCTTTTGCTTACTTTAATTGTGTAATAGGGAAAATCCCTGCGCAATACGGCAAATATGAAAAATACAAGAATATTCTTTAAGCTAGGAGAATTAGTCCAGCTTAAACAAGATATACCAAACAAACCCATTATGATGGTAGGTAAGATACCGAAGTCAAGAAGAGTGATGGAAGACGCACCTAGCGTGTTAATTGGTGTAATATGTTTCTGGTTTACAGAAGACAAAACCTACCAAGAAAAGCTGTTCAGCACAAAAGACCTAGAAAAAGTAAAAGTATGCTAAAGTTCACTGTTCTAAATGAGCAAGTTTTACTAGATCCTAATATCATTATGATAGAGGAGTTTAAAAACCTGTACGATTATGGAGAAAAAATAGAAAGCAATTTAGGATCAAGATTCTTATTGTATGTATTTTATTGCTGTGATCTAACGCCTTCTAATCCAATGAAGGATATTGACTATAGGGTTAAAGAGGCTCAGGCTATGTCTAGAGCATTTAGAAATTCTAAAAAGTCTTTTCTTGCTAAGGAAAGGATTATGGTTGATGCTGCTATTGATGCATATAACTTCTTTAACGAAACATCTGCAGAGCGTGCTATATTAGCAATGGATAAAAAGATAGATGAAGCAAGGACTGTACTTGAAGAAACTGATATAGAGATAATAAAGAATATAAAAGCAACAGATGGTACTATAAGCTACGCATCTAATGAAACTATATTAGGTAACCTATCTAAAAGAATAGGGGATCTTATGACGCTAAAGATTCAAATATCTAACTCTGCTAAGAAGCTAGAGAACTCAGGTAGGGTTCGTGGTGGTAAGGGATCATCTCTTATTGAAAGAGGTAACCATATTAGAAGAGGAGGTAAAAAGAAGAAGATAGAAAAAAGAGAAGTTAAGTAATGAACGACTATAACCAACCAGAGATAGATGCTAAGAATGAGTATGATCCATTCGACCTTCCTTTCCTTAAAATGGATGATAGAGGTAGAATATGGAACGGCGAATTTGATGTAACAGATTCCCCGGAAAGGTTGTTGGGTGTTCCTACGGGAGATGAAGACATAAAAATAATTGATTACCTAGTACACAGGCCGCTACCAAAAGAATTACTTAAATGGCAAGTTACACCTAACTACCACCCAGATAGTCTGGATATGGATGTATGGTATGAAGATATACTTGAGTTTAGCTATGACGGTGTGTGGGTTGACGGCGAGTACTTTAATCCTTTCTTTGTATATTGGATGAATGTATTTGTTTTTCCTGTTCCCGTTATCGGGAGTGATGGTAAACCTACTACAGATTTTGAGACTTCTTTTGCTGCTTACTGTAATATAGACAGATACTTCTTTGATTACTGCTGGAAGGCAGAACTTACAAGAAAAGATATCGCTATAATGGGAGGTAGGGGTGTAGGTAAATCTTACATGATTAATTGTATAATTGATAGAGAGTTTAGACTATTTGAAAAGTCTTGGTCTTTAGTATCATCTACTAATGAGGAAACTACATCAGAAGCATGGTCTAAGATAGAGCAAGGAATAGAAGCAATAGAAAAACAACACCCAGCACTAAAATATAAATTAATTACAGACTCTCACATTAAGAAACTATCTGGAGAGAATATAGAATTACCCGATGGTACTACAGAAATGTCAGGCCACTTATCTTTAATAGAGAAGATTACATACGGTAAGAACGGAGGTAAAACTAGGGGTAAGCGTCCTACTAAACAACTAATAGAAGAGTTTGCAGCATTTCCTCCTTCTCATCAGAAGGGTAGTTTAGGTGCATGTATCGGAGAATCTAGAGGTTCATGGTATGTACTATCAGGACTAAAAAAGTGTACAGTAATGTATAGTGGTACTGGTGGTACAGTAGAGAATGACGAAGCTGAAGGTATCTTTACAGAGCCGGAGGTTAATGAAATACTTCCTACAAACGACTGGGGTGAGACTACAGGATTCTTTTGTCCTACGCACGTAAAATATGCAGGTACTTGGGAAGAAACTGGGTGCCCTGATATAGCGCTAGCAACGTCACTAGTAAATATAAAAAGAGAAAAAGCTAAAGCTAATCCTAGTTCTTATCTAACACTTCTTCAGGAATTCCCTATGACTGTTAGAGAAGTATTCACTAAGAAAGGAACTAACTTATTTAATCAAGATAAAATAGCTACCCAACGTATTAACATTATACAAGGAGGAGATAACACACCTAAGCCGGGTAATGGATTCTTAAATTGGAAGAGATCTCCTACCGGTAAAATAATAGGAGTAGAATGGGATGAAACTCCACATGGAGATATATCAATTTTAGAACACCCGCATTGGCTATCTGAATCAGCTAATGATAATGAAAGGTCTCCTATAGAGGGACTTTACGTAGGAGGTTGTGATAGTATCGATCAAGGTACGTCAGACTCATCTTATGCTACCAACAACAAAAAGGGTTCTGAGCTAGCAATACTTATAAAGAAGCGTGTACTGGATGGAGGATATTTTAGGACTACTTCTAATCTTTACGTAGCTAAGTATAATAAAAGGTCCTCTAATGTTAGAGATGATTGGGATAATGCACTTAAGCTATCTTACTACTTTAACGCAGAGGTTAATATTGAATACACTAAGATTGGTATTGTGTCTCACTTTAGAGATAATAAAATGTACCACATGCTTAAAAAGAGACCTACAATTAACTTAACATCAGGAGATCCAACAAAGAACACACATTTAATAGGTACTACAGCAGGAGGTACAATCATTGACCACCAAGATATGAAAGTAGCATCTTACATAGACAGCTTTTACGATCAAATATGGTTTATGGAAATGCTAGACCAGCTTCAAAACTATAACAGAGATGACCGTACAAAGTTTGATATGGTAATCGCTATGGGGCTTTGCGAGCTTGCAGATGAAGACCTTATGGGTAAGGTAGCAGGTATACCATTACCTAAAGAATCTAAAAGTTTACAAGCATTTGGTTACTATACAGACCCTAATACAGGATATAAAAAGTATGGGGTTATACCAAACCAAGAAAGTAGAAGAGATGAGATGACTGAAATACTAAAATCAGAGGCCGACAAATTTAATAAGCACGGCGGTGTACAATGGATTGATATGACCGATCCTAAAAACCCTGTAGTAAATTACTAATCTACTTTTATTCTCGGCACTTAATTCCTATTATTACTCATACAAAATAAGTAAATATGGAAAAGTTAAGCATTACTCCGAGCAATATGAATGTTGTTGCGGAGATTCATAAGTTGCCTACTATGGAAGATGGTGTATATTTAGGAGAGTCTCCTGAAGGAACCAAAACAGCAGTAGAATTTTATTACGCTAAAGCAATTAATCTAGGTCCTGATGTCAATAGTACAAATCAGTGTCCTGAGCTAAAGTTAGGAGATGGTATTATATTCCAACAATTTGCTGGGTACCATGTAACAACAGACGATGGTTTTTGTAAAGTAGTAAGAGGAAGTGAGATAGTAGCAATAACTAGTAATTTAGATGATATGAATGTTGACACAATAAAACCTACAAGAGATAGAATTTTAGTAAAGATAATTGACCAAGATGTAGTTCAAGATGGTATATACGATCCTTCTTCAGCTGATCCAAGAGAGGCAGATGTACAAAAAGGAGAAGTAATAGCTTGTGCTGATGGTGCTGATAATTATAAGGTTGGTACTATTGTAGCGTTTGACCCATATTGCGGTAATATGATTTTAAACGAAGGTAAGACAAAGTTAAAAACTATTAACAGTTTTGATGTTTTATTTTCACTAGAAAAATAATAGATGAGTGGTTTTGCAAAAAGTTATAACAACATAGAGGACGTACACACCACAGAGGAAGAGAAGAGCACCTTTTCTTACATGCGGCAAGCTACTGACCATTTTATAACAGCACTAGTAGATGAAAAGCCTCGTATTAGAACGGCTAGAAATCTATATGATGGTGTAAGAGATGGGCAGGAGTTTAAATACTTAGAGGAAACCTTTGGTATTGAAACTCCTATGAGTATAAAGATGACTCCTTTAATAAAAACTAGAATAGATGTATTACTGGGCCTTTTATTAGACGAAGTATTTACATTTAAAATGTCTGTTAATGACAATGCAACTCTTACAAAAATAGAGAAGACTAAGCTAGCAGAAAAAGCTAGAAAGGTATTAGAAGGGTATGATAACCAACTAGAGAATAACTATAAAAGAGCAGAAAACGGAGATGATCCTAAATCTGATGTAGTTACTGATGAGTATATAAACTCAGTGAGTACTATGGTAGATGAAGAGTTTATTTCTAACTTTGAGATAGCTGCACAAAGTCTGGTAAAATTTTTTAGCCAAGACAGGACTATAGATCTAAAGCAAAAAGTAAAGCAATATTTCTTAGATCTCCTTTTAACAGGAGAAGCTTATTATAGAGTAAGAATAGATAAAGAAGGAGCAGATCCAGTATTTGAGATATGTAAACCTGAAAATATTTTCTTTAATAAAAATACTAACCACCAGTTTATGTCTTCTGGTCATACGCCGTATGTTTATGCTGTTGTGCATAGAAGGTACATGAACAGAACTGAGATACTTTCTAGGTGGGGTAACAAAATGAATAAAACCGCTAAAGATAAAGTATTTGGAGAAATATCTAAAAGCGGAAGAGAAATAATTGATTCTAGGCATCTAGGTCACATATTTAATAAAGATTCAAATAACTCTACACATAACCAGCACATTAATGATAACCTAGACTCTATTGCTGTATACGAAGTAGAGTTTTTAGTTAATAATGAGGTTACTTTAGAAGAAGCAGTAAAAGAGTCTTTTAGAACAACAGAGTCAATAAAGTCTAGTAAGTACTACACAGATTCTTACGGTAAAGATCCAGGAAGTGGTCAAGTTAATAAGAAGGGATACAGATTAGATAGATACCAATCAGTTAGGATTGGAGACGATATATATCTAGAAATGGGTAAATCAAGATGGACACCTAGAAGTATGGGTAATCCTTCTTCTACAGTATTATCATTTAACGGCGGTGCTTATAACGATAGAAATGGAGTACCGTATTCTACAGCACTGGCACTAAAAGGACTGCAAGATTCTTATGATATTGTAACGTTCTTTAGAGATAATTTAATTGCTAACTCTGGAGTAGATGGATCTAGGGTAAACTTAGCTGCTATTCCTAAAGTACTAGGAGAAGATTATATGGAAAGAGTTCTAAAGTTTGTTTCTTTACGTAAACAAGGTATAGAGCTTTATGATCCTACAGAAGATGGTGCTCACTTGTTTAGTGGGTATGGTGATTTTAAGGGGTCTCTTAACGGTAATGTTATAAATGACCTTAACTTAGTACTAGAGTCAATAGAAAAGCAAGCAGATACAGTAAGTGGTATAAATAGACACATGTATGCAGCAGCTGAAGCTAGGGATGCTGTGACTAATGTTAGAGTAGGTCAACAACAAGTGTCACTAATTACTAAAGACCTTTTTGAAGTATTAGGTACAGTAAGATCTTACATGATATCTGATCTAATTAATGCAGGTAAGATATCATATAAAAAAGGTAAGCGAGGTTCTTACGTTGTAGGGCACAAGCAAATAATATTTGACGTACAGGCAGAAAACTTCTGTTATACTGATTTTAATATACACGTTATAAGAAACGGAGAAGAAGCATCTAAGGTAGATAAAGTAAAAAGTCTTATACCTGAATTAGTTGGTATGGGTGCTTTAGATCCTGATGTTATAATTAAATTAACACTTTCTGATTCACCTACAGAAATGGTTAAGATCATAAATAATAGTATGGCTAAGACTAAAGAACAAAATGATCAAGTAGGCCAACTAAGTCAGCAAGTAGAACAGTTAACTGCTCAGCTTAAAGAAGGTGAAAAAGCAGCACAGGAATTTGACGCTCAGATAAAGAGGCTGACATCTCTAGATAAAGAAAATAAAAAGAGAGAGTTGGATATAAAAGAATATGATGCTAAGGAGAAGTATAAACTAGGTTATAAAAAGCTTAGTATAGAAGAGATGGAAGCTGTGGCAGAGATTAAAAAAGATAAACAAATAGTACAGCTAGAAAGAGAGCAGATATACGCAGAGTCGTCTACGGGATCTTCTAGGGAAGTAAGAAATAATTTCTAATGGCAGATAATAGAAAAAGATATAAAATAAAATTAGACGAGAAAACACTCGTAACAGTTTTAGAGCACCACTTGTATAAACCCAGATGGATTAAATACTTCGGTTCAATTGAAGCAGTAGAAGAATTCATTAAAGAAAGCAATAAAGATGAACATTAGAGAAGTAGAATCAATAGCTACATCAGGAGCATTACTAGACACATCATTTAGAGTTGATGGTGATGTAGAAAATGTAACATTAGCTTGGGATAGCGAAGAAAGCAAATTAGGAGTACTAGATTATAATATTAATTATAATCATCTCCCTTACAGTATAGGTACTGAGGGTGTAAAAAAAGTGTTTTTAACCTATAATGGTAGAGACCCTAAAACAGGCCGAGTAATAGAAACAGTGGTTTTAGAATCAGCTGACTCAGCTAGCCCTGTTTTAGAAGCGGATAGTGACTACATTTCTCCAGGATATAATAACTCAAACGAATGGCATTATAATCCATCAGAGTTTACATACCCATCTGAGATCCTTAGTCTTACTAATCCGGCAGATTATTACAACCAGCCTTATGATTACAGAGAAGGATTTACAGTAGTTAAACAATTCCTTACAGCAAATGCTAATCTAGCTCCTGGAGAACCTGCTTACACAGCGTTTTATAGAGCCCCTACTGTTAATACGTTTGTTCCAGCTAATACATCAAACAATAAGATATATGTAGATGGTTGGTACACATCATACGTAAGTACAGTAAAGACTTGGGAATCTGCGGACCCTACAGTAGCAGGTGCAAGTTCAGGAGATATATTATACAAAGACGACGCTTTTTATATTAACACTACAGGTGTAGGAGGATCATTAGATGCTGATGGAATACCTGATGACGTTAACTGGAAAAAGTCCCCAACATTTGAGGAGTGGCAAACACTTATGAGAGACAATGTAGGAGAGCTTACTACAACTGATCCTATATACTTTATAGAAACACAGCATTTAGTTACTGTAGAATTAGGAGAAGCAATACTTTCTGAGATTGTTAAGAACTGTGCATCTAAAGCCTGCGACTCTCCTACATTTGGAGTATCACATGTTAGTATGTACATTAAGTTGTTACAAAAAAGATTAGCATCGTGGGTCAAGTTTAATGAAGGACTATATCATGAGGTATCTGATATACTTGAGTCTTCTCGTGCTTTATGTTCACAATGTTTATATAAATAATATGATACTAAATTATTCAGATAGTTACGAGCCTTGGATTAATGAAGGTTATAAAGCAATAGGTAATATACAGCTTTATATAACTCAGAGTGCTCCATTTGTTGGAGACAGCCAAGCATTAGATAATGCATTTGCTCATTCAATAATGATTGAGGCTCTTATTGATCACTTTAAGTATATTAATAATAGTGATAGAGGATTAAACGAGTCATTATTAATGTGCCTTAAATCCATGATAAAAAAAGATATTTGTAAACCGGCGGGTAACAGCGTTAAAAAATTAAAATAATATGGCAACTTTTTCAAACCCAGTATTGGGTCAATCATTGTTTAGTAAGTCTGGAAATAGTATATACAACGCTCCTGACACAGATAGTAGATACATTAAGTATACTAACGGAGATACTACTATATCTCCTAACCTATCTCATGACCACACAAGGATTTATTACGAAGCTCCTATTGGAGATACGTCAGACGTAACATTTATAGCACCTATAAATACAGAAGATCGTTCTTTGCACTGGTTTTCAATTAATAATAATAACACATCATCTAAGAAGTTTATATTTTCTGCGGATTATGTATTTTTAGATGATATGGCTGGTGACAGAACTTATACAGTAGAAGCAGGTAAAACAATTGTTTGGTATGGTACTTACTATAATGATAAGCTAAGATTAAGAATAGCATCAGAAAGCGATTAGATCTTGCTTCCTAGTTAAAGAAGTTTAGATTAATTTGATATTGTTGGTAAGGGTAGCACAACTAAAACAGCTCCCGTAATAAGTAAATAAGAATAAATATGAGTAATCTAACAACATTAGATGATCTTCACGATGATGAAGAAACAGTAGAAGTACAAAATACAGGAGAGGACTCTGGTATTGAATCTCCAAGAGCTGGATCAGCTGAAAAAGAGAAAGAAGAAGAAGATCCTAAAGAATCGGAAGAAGGCACTGAAGAATCTGTAGAAGATGAGCCTAGTAATGAAGAAGAAGGAGAGGAATCTAGCTCTTCAGGTATTGATCAATTCTTAGCACAGCACGGTATTGTGGGTGGTATGATCACATTCGAAGGAGAAGACGGAGAAGATCCTGAAACAAAACACTTTAACGAGTTAACCGCAGAAGAGCAGTTTAATATCTTACACGATCTTACTGATAACTCAGGGAATGAAGAACAAGACATCAGTAAGATATTAGATGAAGATGAGATTGGTTTACTATCTTGGGTTAGAGAGCAAGGAACAAGTGTAGAGGATGCTATTGATAAATTAGCTACAGAAAGATTTGAACAGCTTAAGAACTTTGAAGGTGGTCAAAGATATGAAGATATGCCTAGTGAAGCTATTGTAGGTAAGTGGTTAAAGGACACTAACCCTGAAGCTAGTGATGAGGACCTTATTGAAGAGTTAGAAAATCTAAAAAATGGTAAATTCTTTGAAAAGCAAGCTGACGTTTTACGTAATCAATTTATTAACGAGCAGAAACAAGAAGAAGAAAGATTTCACCAAGCTAGACAAGAAGAAGCTCAAAGAGAAATTGACGAAGATAGAGTTACCATTGCTAACGCCGCTAAAAATATAGAAAGAGTGGCAGGATGGGATATTAATGAAGACATGAAGAATGATGTTTTAGAGACTTTACTGGAAGTAAATGAAGAAGGAGATTCTCAGTTTATGGCTGAGGTATTTGGAAACCCAGAGAAGTTATTTAAAGCAGCATGGTTATATAAATTTGGGGAGTCTCACTTTGATCAGTTAGAGACTTACTTTAAGAAAGAAATTACTAATCAGTTTCAGGAAGGCAAGAGAGTTGGAGAGTCTGGATTATCTAAAGAGCCGTTAGATGGGGGCTACGTTCCCAAAGTTAAAAAAGGCAAAAAAGATAGTATTAGACAGGAAAAGATAGTTAGCTTAGATGACTTGCATGAATTAGATTGATTATCCTTGTGTATGTGAACTAAATTTAGTTTACATGTAATATTATTAATTAATCAGTAATCAAGGGTGGGGATATCCATCCATAAAACAAAACAAAACAATGAAAGTTGTAGACAGAAATTCAGTTGCACAGCACTTAGGCGAAACTAAGACTGTACAAAACTTTGGTACTTTGTTGGGCTCTAAGCCTCACAAATTAGGAACAGTAGTAACTATGTACCCACATTTAGCAATCTCTACTTTAACAGATGCTTTAAAAAACGTTTATTACAACCCGAAAAAAGAAGCTAGTTCTTTTACTCCAATCAATTCTATGTGTATTGAGTGGAACATCGATGTTAACTTTATTAAGAAGGTAACTATCGTTGGAACTATTTCTGGAGAGGGAGTACAAAAAGGTGTTGAGACTATTATTTTAGGTGAAAGATACTATGATAAGCATGATACTTTTACATTAGAAAACAAGCAGCAGTTGAGAGTTATTGCTCCAGCACGTAAGTTGGCAGTTGGAAGATGGGAGTACAGAGTTGTATTAGTAGGTAATGACCCAAATAAGTCCATTAACATGGATTACGCATCAGCAGGTAGAGATACTCGTTACAGAAGTAACTACCACCCAGAATTATCTGAAAGAGGATATACTAAATGGGTAAGTAACACTGAGACTCATAGAAACTACATTTCTCGTCAGAGAGCATCTGTAGATTGGTCAGGTGATTTTGCAATGCAAGAAGATGTTTTTATCAAAACAGGAAAAGATCCTAAAGCTACTTCGTCTTACTACAAGATGAACAAGAAGGAAAAAGACTGTATGGATAACTTCTTATTGTCTAGAGAGAACAACTGTATCTTCTCTGAAACTAACTACGATGTAAACGGAAAATGTTTAGATCAAGATGACCATGGTCGTGATATTCCAATGGGTGACGGAGTTATTCCACAAATCGAAAGATACTGTGATAAATTCTCTTACTCTGTGTTTACTACTTCTGTTCTTAACGCTGTATTAGCTGCAATGAGAGAGAAGTCTGATAGACCAACTGGAAATACTTACGCAGTAGTATGTAACGAAAGATTATACGATCAATTAGGAGACTTAATGATTTCTGACTTAAGATTTCAGTCTGCTTCTGATGGAGCATATTTCTACTCTAAAGCTGCAAGCGGTAAAGTAAAAGTAGGAGCTGAGTTTGATTCTTATGAATTCCAAGGTAACTCAATTACTTTTATGCCAGATAGATCATTATCTCAGGAATATCCTGAAGGTGGTTATGGTATCTTCTTAGATACAGGTTCTGACATTGCTTCAGGAAGACCAAACATTGCTATGTTTACTCAGAAAGGTGCTGAAATCATCGCTGGTAACTTACAAGGAATGGGTGGTGCTGATGGTAAAACATCTGGTACTGTTTCTACAGGAGTTCACGGATCTCAGTATCATTTACTAGGATACAGTGGAGCTGTTGTATTTAACCCTTACAAGTCTTACATCTTATCTGAGTCTAGAACTCTTTAATAGTAAGTATTGTTATAATAATATAGAGGGAGGGTCGAAAGATCTTCCCTCTTTTGCTTTTATGTAATACATTAATTAGTTATACTTGAATAGTTATAAACTAACAATAAGTAAATATGAGCAATTTTAAAGAGTCTGATCGAGAGATTGATCAGCTAGAAAATGGAACACCTTCAGATAGAATTATTGAAATTAAGTCTATTTATAAGAATGGTAAAAGAAGTATTCAACCTGCATTAGATGGATCATCAGGATGGTGGGCCGGAGTACAAAGACTGTCTGATGAGGCAAAAGCTAAATTAGATTACTACGTAACAGTAGGATTAACAGGACAAGATTCTAGATTAAATACTACTATTGTATTAAAGAATGGTTTAACTTTTAATCTTGCAAACAATAGAGATGCTGTTAACTGGGCTTGGGTTAAGCATTGTCCTGAATTAGCAATGTCTCTTGACGATGCACAAAAAGGTAAGGCAGAGTTCTATGTACACATGGAAGGAAGAGAGTCTGAAAGAAGTAATAAAAATGAAGAGCTTATTTACGAGGCTACTAAGTATGTTATGGAAGATGCGACTACAGAGTACGCAAACAGAGCATTATTATTAGGTTTTGATATGTCTCATGAAAAGCCAGCTTCAATAAAGCAATTCTTAATAGGAAAAGCTAAAAAAAGTCCTAAGGCTATATTAAACATTTACAGAAACAAATCGATGAGAATTAACTTATTGTTTGTTAAGGCTAAGCAAAGAGGCGTTGTAACTGTTAATAAAGCTGATGGAGTTGTAAAGTATGGAGCTACTATATTAGGAGTTAGTGATGACTCTGCTATTGCGTACTTACAACAGAATGAAGATATCTTAGAGCTATTAGATCGTGAAATTAACCCACAACTTAATAACGCTAAGGCTGAAGAAGTAAATGTTTTAGGAGGTTCTGATAAACCAGCTGCTAAATCGACTTCTAAAGCACCTGCTAAAGGAACAACTAAAAAATAAATTTAGATGACTGTTAAACAAGCTTACGAATATAGTCTAATGGAGTTAAGGAAACATAAGTCTCCTTCTCTTCATTTAGAAGATTATAATTATTATCTGAACAAAGGAATACAAGAATATGCAAACGATAGGTATTCTCTTTTTGAAACTTCACAACAGTTAACAGATGATTTACAACCTTTAATGACTAGTACACTTGGTACAATATTAGCAGGAAATAAATTACAGTATACAGGGGGCTACGTGTCCTCTGTTACTGCTCTTGACGGTACCGTAACTGAAAAGCCAGTTGATGTTACAACAGGTAAAAGATATGGATCTGATTATTATCAATTCCCGTCACCAAAAAATTACTGGCACATGACAGGATCTCATGTAACTACTGTTTCTTTACGTAATCATAAGTGTACTCCTGCAGGAAGTGAAATTAATGTGCCGTCTAAAAAGCTTCCTATAGCGATAGCAAACGGTATAATTAATAATGGGTATCTTAAACCGGATGGTAAAAGACCATATCATTTATTTACCGACGGAGGTCTTTTAAGTGTTAAACCCGATCTCATATACTTAATAGGTAATAGTAGGTTAAACGTTATAAAAGATATACACATAGATTACTTAAAAGAGCCTGCTACACTAGCGCTTACAGTAACACAGAGGGATACTCCAGTTGACACATCAGATACTTTTGAGTTTCCCGAGTATGCGTGTAATGAGATTATAAAAAGGGTAGTAAAACTTATTCTTGAGGCATCTTCTGATGTTAGATTAAATACACATATACCTATTAATAAGACAACGTAGTCTTTATTACTTTGTATAAGGAGAAAAAATTACTATCATCACAAAGGGTTCGATACCAGCGGTCCCTTTAATAAAAATTATAAACCGTATTTCTTACACTGGTATAAAGAAATACACAAAATTTAAATATTATGTATACATTATCAAACAAGCAAAGAGTAGAAAACTCTAACGCTGCTATTCAAGTACGTAACGCAGCTAATGCTGAGGTTTCTTTAATTGCTAACATTAGTGCAACTGATTCACTTGTAATCCCAGGATTCGGTAAATTTTCTATTCCTTCTATTAAGTCTATTAAATTACGTAGAGCAGTTGCTCCGGTTTTAGAGGTTAAAGAATTTGATTTAGTTGCTCCAGCAGGAGTTGAAATTGGAGATTCTATCGAAGTTGTTTTTTCTTTAAAGACTTCAAGATACCAGGTTGATATTTTAACTCAAAAAGGTATTGGTACAGGTAGAGGATTTAGATTTAATACTGCACCACTTACAGCAAAAACTACTACAGCTATTAGCGCTGCAATCGTTGCTGCTTATGATTCTTATAAAAAACAGTTTCCTGTTTCTGATCTTATTTTAAATATTGAGGCTGGTACAGATGCTTCTGATATTAAGGTTTCATTGACTGCAGGTAACGAATCAGTTTCTGTAGAAAAATTAGAGATTATTAAAACAGGTCAAGGAGTTGCATCTTCTTTACCATTAAAGATTGACGAAGTAGCTACTGCATCTACTGCAGTAGGATTTGAAGGAGCTGGACAAGGTAAATTCTTAGAAGAGTCAGTTAGAATGAGTTCTGAAGCTAACACTAATCCTTTTGGATTAAATACTGCTACTACTCAAGTTGACTTAAGAGGTAGTTATACTGAGGTATTCTTTGAAATTGAAGCTGAAGACTTCTTAGGTAAAGATAAAGCAAGACATAGCTTTAACTTATTCTTAAACGAAGCTAACATGTTAGGAGCTGAGCAAGCTATTGCAAAGATCGCTACTATTGCAGAAGAGGTTGCAGGATTAGAGGCTTTAGTTACAGTTGCTGGAAGTACTGATTTAGCTACAGACAAAGTTGAAGGTACTGAAGCTTTAATTATTGGAAACACTTCTGTTACTACTGCTGCTTTATTTATCGCCGCTTAATACTAATTACTAGTATAATTTTATACAAAGAGCCTGGCTAAATGCCGGGCTTTTTGCTTTATATAATAGGGATGTTTTACTATTATTATTGTAATTATGACACACAATGAAATCGCATCTGCAATAAGAAATAAAGTAAGTGACGCTTTATCAGGTAATATAAGTGACCAAGCGTTCAGTATAGAACAGCTAATGGACGAAATTGATTTATCTAGATCATCAATAATAAATAAGCTTGCTCGTGGGGGTAAGCTATCCGTAAACGGACTTGTACAATCTATAGACACAATTCCAATAGAAGTTATTGAACCAACTGATTCTTGCGTTAGAGCCGTATCAGGACCTTGTTCAGGTATACCTGGGATAAAGGTACCTAGAATAACAGATGTGTTTGGTAAAGGAGGCGTAGAGTATTTAGGACTTGTAAACCTTCAAGAAAGTATTGATGTATATTTTGATCCAAATGATATAGAGATGCATAAATTTCGTATCAGGACTAGTAGACGACCTTATGCTTGGGTAGACTCTTCAGTAGATGCAAACAATATGAATAACATATATCTGTTTAACTTAGGAAAGTTTAACGCTTTAAGGTATTTAAAAATACGAGCAGTGTTTGATAATCCAGGTTCTATAAATGTATTAGATCCTGATGCAGAGTTTAGAGAGTATGCAGCTCCAGGATATGTCCAAGAGGCTATTATAGACGCTATTACGGAAAAGTACATTAGATACTTTAGGCAGTTATCAGTAAAGCCTTCTACAATACCAAATACACAAAACGATAATATAACTTAATAAAACATGGCACAAGAAGGAACATCTACTAGATCATACGATTTTATGTATGGAAAATTTTTACTTAAGAGTTTGTTTGGTATTGAGATAGACGAAGGTGATTATATTGAAATGGCTTATGGTATATATAGAGACATAGGTAATGTAAACCTTTCTGTGTATAAAGTAGGTTTTACAGTAGACGATACTTATACAGTACAATTACCTTGTAATGTGGAATCTATAGAAGCTGTTACAGACGGTGTTAAGGATACTTATGATAATGCTTTTAACTGGGATAATGGTTACACTGCTGGGTCTAATTATAGACTTCCTGATATTTTAGGAGGAGGTAGAGTATTAAATAGGCTTACTTTAAACAGTAGAGAGACTACACTACATCCATCAGGAAGTTTTATACCATATGATATTGAAGGTACTATAGGTAATAATAGTCTTAGGTTTTCTGAGGAGTTGCTAGGTACATCAGGAGAAATCATATATAGAGGTATGGTAGTAGACAACGACGGTAATCCTTTACTAAATAGAAAGGAAGCAGATGCTATAGCCTACAAGATGGCATTCTATGATACTCAGAAAAAGGTATTTATGAACGAGCAAGGAGCCGCAAGTAAGTTAGAATATATTCTAAAAGAAAGTGGTAGAAAAATGGCTGCAGCAAAAATACCAGAAAGAATGAGCCAAAATGAATTAGATAAGTTATTGACAGCTAGAACAAGCCACGATAGAAAGGTATACTGGTCTAGCTATAAACCACTACAATAATGCCTTTATGCTCTGTAATAGGATCTAGATACGAAAACACACTTTTAAAGCTACCCACTTTTAAAGAGCTCATGGATATATCAAATATACCTATGAAGATCAAAAAGGATAAGAATTATAAAGGTAATGTTATTAGATGCTCTGGGTACTCGGCGTACTCAAGAATGTTTAGTAAATACATAGAGTCTATAATAATAAAAGTGATACAAGGGGACGGAACATTTATATTAGAGAATATAGGAGAAGACAAACACTGGGCGCATATAAAAGTAAGATGGATATACGAGAATGAAAAAGAATATGAAAATATCCTTAAGACTAACTTCAGATCGTTAAATCTTTTTAAGACTGAAGGCAGGCTACCTATGCTAGTAATAGAGCTAAGTGGGGGAGATACTTTTGAGTTTATATCTACTAATATACTTAGAGCCCTTTCTTACACATGTAATAACTCTACTAAGGCTACACCATTTAATGGTGACTTAATAGATAAAGAAGAAATAATTAACAATATTAAAGATATTTATCCAGGACTTCTTGAAAGTTGTTACAGAAATATATTTAAGGTAGGATCTACTGTATTTATAAACAACCTGCGTAATGGAAGAGAAATGAGTATATTATCTCCTAGCTCAGTATTAAAGACATCTTATATTATAAGCAATAGAAGAAGGTCTTGGAGTAAAGATAAAAGGGAGTTTACCCCTAATATCACAGAATTAGTTAGATTTAGAAGAAGGTTAAACATAGATATTTATGGGAGAAAGTATTAATACATTCACAGAATTAAACACGGATTTTCATGCGGTTAATACCAAACCTAATGTTATGTCAGATGCTGTAAACGCAGCTCTTACTACTAGAGGAGAGAATCAGCTTATATTGCAAAACCTCAAAGGTAATAATGAGATTACAGGATTGGATAACGATTATCAAGTTCTCGCAGTAACTACATTTAAAGATATAGCTTATATAGTTTCTGCTAAGTATGATGATGAGGGTAATTTTGAGCTAGGTGAAATAGGTACATATCCATCCCCAGACTGGGCTGGATTATTTTCCAGTGGAGTAGTAGATCCTAATAATTACTTACCTTTGGTAGATAGATACCAACCTATTAAAAACTTTTCTAATTCAGAAATAGACGAAGAGTTAGATGATGATGTTAATTACCGTGACTCATTTACAACACCTCTTTTAAATTTTGGTACTAGTCTTGTAGAAGTCGAGGCTCAGCCTTCTTACGATGAGTCTGTAAATCTTATAATAACTGATGATATAAATCCGATAAGATTAATAAATACTAGGTTTAAATTAGATGACAGCGGCAAGAAAGCTGCCATAGCAGACAGAAGACAGATAAAAGATACAAATACATACTCAAATAAAAGATTTAGTAGCACAGGACTTATAAGACAGTCTGATAGCATTGTAAAGCTAAACTTTGATGGTGTTTTTAGCGGTGGTAGTCATAGAGGAGGAGGGTATGTATTCTTTTTTAGATATGTAGATAGTGATGGATCTTTAACTAATATTATAGAAGAAAGTAGGCTAGTTAGTATGTCATCCAATAATCACGGTACTCCATCTAATGAAAGCTCAGGTAAGTTAGTAAAGTTTACACTGACTAACCTAGATAAAAAGTTTAGTAATATTAAAGTTTACTACTCTTACGCTAGCGGTACTACAGATACCACAACAGCAATACATGAAATTACAAATGTTTATGCTGTTAAGGGAGATAGTATTACTATAACTATATATGGTAATGAAGAGTTTGTTTTAGTAGAAAGAAGTTACTTAAATATCGACTATTCTACTATAGACACTGCTAAGACAATGGCCCAGTTTGATGACAGATTATTAATAGCTAATACTAGCAGCACAACAGAAAACTACGACTACTTTAAAGAAGTAACTAGTAAGCTTTACATTGAAGAAGATACTAAAGGACTAGAAATTAAAGACCTTGGTAGCGGTTACGCAGACCCTGATAATGTTTATAAAAGCCTAGGTTACTGGGATGGAGAGACTTATCAGGTAGGTCTTGTATTTATACTTACTGGAGGGAGAGGATTATCTCCAGTTATGCCTTTAAGAGGTATTGATAATTATACTGGGGATGCTACGTATACTGACTCAAATGAATTTCTTGATAGTGGGTTTATAGGGTCTGATAGTGCAATTTCAGATACTGAAAATAATTTAGGTGTTTATAGAACATCTAGTAGTCGTACACAGCTAGAAGATGACGGAGTTACAACAAACGTAAAATACTTTAAGGTAGATATATCATCTTTACTGGGTGATGAAATTTTAGAAAAATCTACAGGAGGGTTTTTCTTTGTTAGAAGAGAAAGAACCAAGGATTGCTTAGTACAAGGAATTATTACTAATACTACTGCTGAAGCTATAACACCTGCTTATAGTATAGAAGATGATTTTTTTAGTTCTAATACAGCTTATAGTCAGTGGACTGATATTCAAGAGAATATAACAGATATAAGATTAGGTGGAGGTAAAGTAATAGGAGATTTTGAAGGAAGCAAGTTTAAAATATTGCCTGCTCCAGGAAGAATAACTGAAACTAATTATCATACTGGTAGAGTGCTAAAGGACGCAGGTGATTCAATTACAATACATGGGAAGTCTAACTCTATAGATATAGATGTAGATGAAGAAAGCGGAATTAAAAGCTTAAAAAATCTGTCGTTTTATTCGGCTGATATGTTAGTAAACCCTCCGTTATTTGCATCACTGTTTAATAACACTAGCAAGGGAATAATGAAAAACCAGTTTCCTTTAGTAATGAAACAAGAAGTATCTCCAGGGACTGAGTTTATCTTAGGGGACGAACCTCTAGAGTATTGGCGAAGATCACTAGAGACTGGAGACCCTGATACAGTAATAGGAGGCGACGACCACTATGGAATTAGAGCACAAGGTAACGTTCAGTATTATGTTAAAGACACCTCTACAAATACTACTACAATATCTTTTGTTATAAACATAACAGTACTAGGTAAAAACAAGACAACCATAGAAATTTCAGATGTTCCCGTAGAAATAATTGAAGACAGTGCTGGAAATTATACAGGAGGAATAAAAAAGACAAGTAATATTAGTGGTGCAAATATAGTTAATGTAGGATCACTTAAACACTATAAGAGCGTTAATCCTGGAGATCTATTAATAGAGTTTGAAAATGTTCAATGGCAATATCAATCAGGAGAATTATCTGATGACTCATACAATATTAAAACACATTATTCTGATGGAGACTCTGAACAAATAGGAGATAAAAAAACTATAGATAAAAGCGTTTCAATAGAGGGTAGTCCAGATGCAAATCCTATTACAAATTTAGTCGCATCAGGTTATAGATTCGATCCAACAAAACTAAAGGCTAACGATATTGCTACTGAAGAAAGTATTACTAGAGAGAATTTAATGATTTACGTGGCTAAAGGCCAAAATGGGTATGCTAATAAAGACTTTGCCTCAGTGTCAGACAGAAATTTATATTATGTATCCAGAGATGATCAAGAAACAACAGGAGATTATAAAGCGTGGGCTCCAAATGGTATTATATCATCATATAAGGACTACTCAAAAAGTTTTTGTGTAACTAATACTGACTATTCAGATTATGTAGGAGTTAGGTTAAATGAATCAGATATCTTAATAAATAGTTTTTTAAAAGATTCTGAATATGCGGTATATAATTTTAAAAACAATCCGATTAATACAGATGGGATTACAGGAACTGATTTAGGAGATTACGTATATTCCGTTCAAGACCAAGGAATAAATTTTGGTCTTATTGCAAATATATACGAGGATATAGACGGAGCTATGGATAGACCCGTATGGATGTCTCAAAATGAGAGTACTTCTTTTGCTTCAGGATATAAAGCAGTATCAAAAAGATTTAGATGGTCTGATTTTGAAGATGAAGACAGTAATAAAACTATAGATATATTTGATGGGGATTGTTATATTAATTATACTTATAAAAGATCTTCTTACGGACTAGGTATTCCTGGAGTTCCTACGGCAACTGACCCTGATTTATATATTGATGGTAACCAAGATACCGGGTTATATGATAAAGGGTTTGTGTTCCCTATTATAACTCAAAACAACTATAACACAGCACTTAGGACAATAGATACTATAGAAGAGACTGAGACACTATTATATGGTAAAGGTAGGTCGTTTTTCCCTCTAGAAAAAATAGATGTATTAAGAGGATCTAGACAACCAGAATCTACAGGATATAACTTTGGGTATAACTTTAACTTTAGTGATAGACTTTATTATATACTAAACTCTAACTCCCCTACGTTTAATATAAACTACGGTAATCGTATAATGGTATCTTCTCCAAGTGTGTCTGGAAGTTTTAGTAACGGGTACACTGACTTTAGTGGTATTAATTTTAGGGACTATAATAAACACTTAGGAGAAATTACTAAGCTTATATCTCATAATAACGAGGTTATTTGTGTATTTGAATCAGGTTTAGGAATAGTGCCTATAAACCAAAGGACTATGATATCAGAAGATACAGGAGGGGTATTTTTAGATGATGCCGAGGTACTTGCACAAAAAATGAATGTTTTATCTTCTGAGTATGGGTCATCTCAACAATTTAGTATAGTTAAGACAGATACGTATGTATACGGTGTTGACTACAGTAAAAATAAAATATGGAGAATAATAAAGACCTCAGCTACATCAACTACTTCTGCTAGTAATTCAGTTGAGGTTATAAGTGATTTTGCTATACAATCAGCTTTAAATGCGTTTAAGAAAACTCTAGAAAATGAAGAGGGAAAAGGTTTTGTAAAAGCAAATTATGATAGAGAAAGTAATGATGTTACGTTTACATTTTTAAACAAAGATGATAATAAGTATAAATCTTATGAAGAGAATAATATATCTTCTATTGTCTACAATGAAACACTAGGGAAGTGGGTAAGTAAATTAAGCTGGAATCCACTTCATATATTTAACCTAGCTAATAATATGATATCTATTAATTCTTTAAATAATACTAATATAATGTGGGATCACTACTCTAGTAGTGTAGACCACTGTAATTTTTATGGAGAACAAGAAAAGTTTATATTTGAGTTTGTTTTAGTAGATAATCCTTCAGTACAAAAAATACTGGACAATATGCTAGTGATATGTAATAGAGCATTCCCAGGTAGAGTAACATACGGATTATTAGAAACAGATGTAGATTTTGAAACTTTTTCTGAGGTAGGAAATAAAGAAGAAGTGCAGTTACTTAGACAAAGAAAAGAGCCTATTCCTTCTATTGATTGGGATATAACTATAGATACTATAGGAGGTATATCAATTATGAGATTAGTTGAAATAAGTAAAGAGGACGCTGAAAGGATAGTAGGCGCATATATTTATTATAATGATGTTTGGTATATTGTAGGAGAAGTAGGTGGTGATAGCGATAATGGATTCTACCATGAGATATTAGATCAAAATCGTAATAGTATAGCGGGTGGTTTACCAGCTGGATGGACTTTTGATGAACTTCATTACGGTATTATTCACCAAAATATGGAATATGTAGAAGATCATCTTTATATAGAGGTAGGAAGTAATGATAGTAAACCAAGAGTAAGAGATAAAGCTATACGAGTTAGATTCATGTATGAAGGATACGACTACGTTACAATACAAACTATTATATCATCATTTACATACTCATTTAATTAGAAACACACAATTATGAAAAAGAATATTTACGATTTAGTCGCAACAGAATTAATATTAAGAGCAGGGTCAGGATCTTCAATAGGAGCATATCCTGCTTTACTAACTATCACTAGTAATATAGGATCTACAGAAGTAATGGTAGGGTACAATGAAAACCACTCATTTACTTCTGTGGTAGAGAATATTCCTACTGGATATAGTATATCCCCAGATTCTCATGTTATGTCATACCCTGCTTCTGCTGATACTATTGGTAGCGGAGATTCTATTTCAAACACGGGTGTAACTGTTAATATTGGATCAACTTTAGGAGGTACTTTTGTAGTCACTTCTACTGTTACTCTTGTTAATTTAGGGGACTCTTCACAACCAGATATAGTTCTTACGGATACTATGACTATTACTTCAGTTCTTCCATTATATTACGGTGTTAAGGCTTATACAGGAACTCCTAGTATTCTTCTAGGGCTAGAAACTGCAGCTTACTCTAGTACGTCATTTACATTATATAATACTATTCTAGGAAGGCTTTATATTGGATTACCAAGTACATTAAGTCCTTTAGTATCTATTACAGATAGTAATGGTATGATGATTACAGTAGATAAATTCACACTAATAAATAACGCTTCAGAGTCTGTAAACTATTATATACTAAACCATGATACGCAACTTACAGGATTAAATAGTAAAAAATTTACTATTAATTTCTCCTAGCCTGCCAATCATATTTTTAGTATATATACAGTAGTTGAAGATTAAACCAGTTTAGGAAATAATAATAATTATGTCAGAAATTTACGACAATTTAAACCCAAAGATAGCAAGTCATATAGATAGTAGACTATCTACAGTAGCGACAGCTACATCTTTATTGAGCCCATTAGACGCTACTAACTTTTTATATGAAGGTGCTGTAGCTTATGTATCCGACGAACAAGTTAACTACATGGTAGAAACAGTAGGCGGAGTATTATCATGGGTTAAACAAGGAGATTCATCTCTTGTAAGAGGTACTTTAACTATTGATCCTTCAGTAACAGAAATGAACATGGCTCTTGTTGTGCCAGATATAAGTACTTGTTACGCTGTAGATATAACTATAACTGGTTCATCTGCTACCATAGCAAAAATAAGTAACTTTCCAGGCAACAATCAAAATATAGAGTTTAGAGTAGAGAATGGTAAATCAATAACTTTTACTCATTCTGATTATTCTAGTGTTAATGATGGAAGCATAGTAATAGAGGATGGCTTTGATATGACTATTAAAGGTAGATCTGTTGGTGATGAGTTTGTTGTTTTTGAAAAGAATGGGGTAGCTGTTGTTCAAAGGTCTGCAGTACAATTTATGGAAAAGGGTCAGTGGCTAACAGACTTACTTGATGCTACTATAGTAGATAATTTAACTTCTACTAGTGCGTCTGAATCTTTATCTGCAAACCAAGGAAGGGTATTAAATGCTAGCTTAAGTAACAAACAAGATACTTTAACAGTCTCTGATAACTTAAGTATTACAGGAGATATTATAAAAGGGGTTCCTAATCCTTGGATAGGCCTTTCTCCTCCATCATCTTCAATAGTAGTAGATGCAGAGACATTTATAATAAATAATTATGGAGGTTTAAGTATTGATTATTTAAATTTTAGAAGACTTGATCTATCTAACTATAGTGATGGAGATCACGGTAAGTGGGTTTTACCTCCGGGAGCATCACCATCAGTTATAAGTCAGTGGATAGAGTATGATAGACCACTTCCAGCAACAGGATTTTGTGAGTACACTTATAAAAGCAGTAGTACAGTATCCTCCGATTCAGTTGGAACATCATACCACCCAAGAATTCTTTTAAACTCTAAAGTAGGGAGTGACCTAGATGTTGCATTTAATAATGATGGTAGTACTAACGAGGGAGTTAGTATGCAATTTTTAAGAAAGGGATTATATACAGTAAGATCTACAATAACGTTGTTAGGTGAGTCTTCTGCAGTACTTGATGCTATATCTAAAATGAGAGGAGTGATTACAGTTACAAATGGTATTAGGGGTATAGCTAGTCCTGCATTAGGTGGGGTAGTGAAGCAAAGTCTTCAATTTCCTTATTTTGATTATACTGTAAGCTCTAGTTCATTAGCACATCTAATACTAGAAACTACAATTAATGTAGATACTCCTGGAACATTAGACGCATTTACAATATCAATTAATAATCAGGGTGAGTCTTTTACTGACGTACAGTTTCCTCAAGACAGCAGTGTATTAAGAATTACAAAACATAAATAAGATGATAAGCGCAAAACAAGTAAATAATATTTTAACCAGAAGTTTTTCAGGAGGTAGTTCAATACTATCTCCGAGTGTTACGTTTACTGCAGTAGCAAGCAGCTACCTAGCGGGATCAACTACTCCTGTTGTACTTTCGGGTACTATACTAGAAAACGACGCTAAAAACATTACATGGTCTATTAAAGATCCTAGTGGGGCTAATTTACTTTCAGATTCAACAGGAAGTCTTTCTCCATCTTTTACGTTAGTATCGCCGCCTACTTCTGTAGGTACGTACATTTATACATTATACGTAACTTATGAAAATAGTGACGGAGTGGCTCAGCCAGCTATAACTACTCTAGCTACAATTACGGTATCTACTCCAGCATTTGCAGGAATGTTATCTGGTCCTAGCGATGATATTTTAGTGCCTGCAGACTTAACACTAGCTATAGAAAACACATTAACTCCTTTAACTATATCTGAGATAATAAATCCTTTTATTGTATCAGGTACTGGAGTACTATCATCTAAAATAGTTATAGTAATTCCTGATTCTTATGGAATTGTTACTGCAATAGAAGATAATACTGATACTAATGTTTTAGATGATGATGCTTTTAGCACTATCTATGACTCAGCCAATTTAAGAACTATATATGTAAGTGATCTAAACTTCACTCCAATAGACTGGAGATTTAAAGTTATATTTTAATGGGGTACATAACTAACGACAAAGTAATTAGCGAGGGGTTACATGTGGGGTCTCAGACTCCTATTGATGACCGACTCGTAGTACAAGACATTTCTGATATTACTAACTTAGGTGCATCTAGTGGACTAGTATATAGATACTATGAAGGCATGCGTATATGGGTTATAAATGAAAGAGAGGAGTATGAGTGGAAAGATTCTTCTACAGGAGTTCTATCTACCTCATTTACTTATCCTTTAAATATTATAGCTAACGGTGTAGACTATAGTGGAAGATCTTTTAACTTTGTTCGGGTGGTAGTTCCTACAATGGTTCCTATAAACCAAACAAACATAACTCTTCTTGCAGGAGTGGACTTCACTATTACAGTACCTACTGCATCTGTTATAAATGATGTGTCAGTATTAAACAACTCTAATCAGTTAATAACTCATGGGGTATCTATAAAAGTATTTGGAAACGCTGTTACTTTTCACTCTAATGTACTGCTAACAAGTGTCACAGTAAATATTACATACTCAGAGTAATCTCTAATAAAACATTATAATGGAAACTAATAACATTTATGTACACGTTGATCACAATGGTCAGGATATAAAAAACTACTCTATTGAAAGAGTATCGTCCCACCCATCAGGATCAGGTCTTTACGAAGGTAGAGAATGGATACTTACTACAGATAATAGAAAGTACCGTTATAATGGTACAAGTATTGTTATGATGGCTGAAGAGCCTGATCTAACTTCTATATATACTGATGATAGTACATTAACATCAGATAGAACAGTTAATTTAGGGACTAACGATTTAACATTCTCTAAAGCTGACACTACTAGTATATTAACAATACTTGAAGATGGTGATGTAGTTATTAACAACGGGAAGTTTGAACTAGACAGTACAACCAATGGTTTTTTATTGCCTCGTATGACAGAGGCTCAGATGCAATCAATAGTCTCTCCTGATACTCACTTATTAGTATTAAATACAACGTCAGGACAAATAAATAGGTTTAATGGATCTGAGTGGGTAGGAATATCTTCAGAATACGGAATTATTAGTGTGAATAATTCTGCAGGAACGCCTACTTACTATGCCACTTTATCGGCTGCTTTTATAGCTTCTAGTAGTGGAGGTGTTATCACATTACACTCAAATATTACGGCAACTTCTCAATCCACGATGCCAGGATCAATTGATGCTACTCTTACTATAAATGGTAATGGTTATACAATAACACATACTTCAAATACAGGGAGTGAGTTTAGTCTTATCCATAGTGGTGGTGGTAGTGATAAAATACTCTATTTAAACGATGTTAAAGTTATTTCTAATGGTACTGCTACAGGAGCCTCAACATCTTCTATTTTCGCATCACAACCTGGTAGTGGTAGTATGAGTATTAAAGCTGGTTCAGGTACTTTTATATCTTCAATAAATAATCCTTGTGTTTATTCAACACCTATAACGGGAGGAAATTGGACAAGTACTAGCAGCTTTGTTAATTTCTCTGGAGATACTATCGATGCTAAAGTAATAGTTAAATCTGGTAGAGGTAATTTTATTAATTGTGATATTACAATTGTTTCTGGTGGTCAAATAGGACTTAATGGTAATCTAATTAATTGTACTATTACTGGAGATGCTATATCTCAAGATATGATTACTACTAATCTAGTTCAAAAAATACATGGGTGCACAATTACATGTACTTCAGGTGCTAATTCTGCAATTAATTACTCTGGGGGAGTTACTTGGACATCAGCAGTTCTTCACCCACTTAGAAATACTAAAGTATATTACTACGGTACGGATCCTTATGCAATAAAAGCTACTTACATAGCATCTATTAAAGATGTTTATATTTACAGTGAAAATACAACTCCTTTATATACACAAAATACTACTCAGACTGGAGGATATAATTTAGAAAATGTTGTATTAGAAACAAACGCTACTAATAGAGCAGCCTTTTATAGATTAGATGCTGGTACTTTTAGAATGAAAAATGTAATCGCTACTAGTTGGAATTCTACAAATACTGAAGAAGCTTTTGATATTCGGGTTAGTGGAGCTAGTGAATTATATATGGAAGATTGTACTGCAAATATTAATAATCCTGCAGCAGATAATGTAAAACTAATTAATGGTTCAATAACTACAGGAGGTGCTTATATTTACGGATTAACAATGGGTAAGATTGGTACTGGCTTGAATTTAAATACGGTGCCTTTATTAAATATAAACACGAGAGACGCATACGGTAACCTACAAATAGGATAAAATTTTTAATACTTAGTAATGGGCGTAACTATAATAAATTCAGGATTAAGACAAGAGAAGGGAATAACATATTCAGAGATAACTGATTCTAGCGCTGATTGGATTAATGTTACAGATGGAGCATACTTCTATGACATTGCAACAGACTTACCTTACTACAAGAGCTCCAGTGGCTTAATACTTAGTTTATTTTCTGAGGCGAATACTCTATATACATCTAACGGTACTTTAACAGGAGATAGAACAGTTGATTTAGATGATTTTACTTTAACATTTGATGGTAATGATATTGGAACTACAGCCACTAAATTTAATGGTAGGACAGCATTTACTTCAAACAGAACTAACCCATTACAGAATATAATAGAAGTACAAGATAATCTAAACAATAGAATATTTGAAGTAAGACAGGGAAGTAATGTACTTATTAATGCACAAGGATCAACAGGGTCTAGCGCTCTTTCTATCTATAACGGTAATAGCACAAAAATTATAGATTTCTCAGATAGTGGTAGAGTTAACTTTTCTAACCTTCCTACAAATGCAGCCGGTTTAAGCTCAGGAGATCTTTGGGATGATGGCGGTATAGTAAGAATCGGTAACACAGTACTTCCTGATGACGACTCTCTTTACACTACAGACTCTACGATAGGAAGTAATAGAGTTGCAACACTAACAGATAACTTAACTTTTCAAGGAGGTAATATATTTACTACTATTAACAGCTCTTCTACAGACGAGTCTGATATAGAGTCATATCCTTTAACACTTAGAAATACAGAGCTAAGAGCTAACAACTTGGTTGGTATGTTGTTTCAAGATAATTCAACGGACGATCAAGCAAGAATATATACAAAATTTGGGACTAAAAATAGTATTAACTTTGATGTTAAAGACGGTACTTTTCAAAACTTATTAAAGTTAGAAGGAGGTAATGTAAACATGTCTAATCTTCCTACAACCTCAACTGGATTAGGTGCTGGTGATCTATGGAGCGATAACGGAGATGTAAGGATTGGAACTTCAACACCAACACCCGTAAGTTCAATCTATACTGCTGACGGTGCATTAACGGGGAATAGAGCAGTTGATTTAGATGGTAATAATTTAGAAATAAGTGATTCGGTAAACGCATCAACTGCAAGCTTAACATTAAGCTCAGGTCAAGGGTTTATCTTTAACAGAAATACAGGAGGTGCTTCTGCAGTCTTTCAAGATAACGGGGTTAATCATACTCAATTTGGGAGTGCTTTATCTTACATAAATTCGTCTGATATACACCTCGGGTCTTTAACTGGAAACAACGGTTTTAAAATTGAAGGAAGCAGAATAAGGTATTTTACAACTCAGGCGGTTGGGGGTGTTATTCATCAAATACACGATAATTTATTTAATGTATTTTTACAAGGTTTTTCAAATCCATCTAATAGTTACTTTACTGTTGGGGGATTAACAAGGATAGGTTCTGAAAACATATCTTTACAAGGTTCAACACTAATCAAAGGAAACGGAATTTCAACGGGTAGTGCATTATCTATTTACAACAATGATACAACGCCAAATAAACTTTGGGACTTCTTAGATAATGGAACTTTAAATAAAGGTGATACGCTTTTAAATATTGGTAATAGTAATTCGATTACGGGAGGGACAACAAGTTACGCTTTAGGATGGAATAATAACATAACTGGCGGTACTTTTGGAAAGTTAGCAATAGGAGATAGTAATTCTATAAACGGCAATAACGTTTACACTATTGGAAGATATAACGTTATAAGTGCTTCTAATATATTTCAATTTGGTAATTTCTTACAAAGCGGTGCACGAGGTGCTTTTATTATAGGTCATGGGGTTTATACTGATAGCGCTCAAAAACTTGTTAATAATACTGCTGACTCTTTAGCATTAGGATGGAACACGACAACACCGCAACATTTGTTTAAAAGTACGGGATCTCAATTAGGGGGTAAAACGGAGCTCTCAAGCACTGAAGACGGACTATTGATGAATAGACTTACAACTTCACAAAGAGACGCTATATCCACTCCTGATACACACTTGTTAATCTTTAATACAGACAATGAAAGGATTGAGAGGTATGATGGTACTGCGTGGATAGGAGAGACTGGTAATAATATATACAGTGTAGATGGTACTTTAACTGAAGATAGAACGGTTGATTTCGACGGGAATAAATTAACTTTTGATTTTGACCAAGCGACAACAACAGAACAAGAACCGATTAATTTTGAATTTGGTGGTGGTTTTGGTGGTTATTATTCAAGGTGGGATGATAACGGTGGTTTAACTATTAAGTCAGCTTCAACTTATGCCTTAAGAGTTGTAAGTAAAGTAGATGCAAACGCTTCAATGTTTCACGTTGGAAAAGAGGGTGGGGGATTTATGTCAACAAATGGTTCAAGAGTTTGGACTATTTCTGGTGAGTCAACAGACACGACAAAAAATGAGTTTAACGATAATAGAATTAGTCAGTATTTTTCGGGAACTGAATTTCATAGAATACAAGTAGGCGGTTCAGGTACGGGCGTACATTTCTTTCAAAGTGGAATTAGTGGAAGTTTAGGTCGTTTTATTGTTGGTGGAAGCACTCAAGTATCAAGTGAGGATATATCTTTACAAGGTTCAACACTAATCAAAGGAAACGGAACTTCAACAGGTAGTGCATTATCTATATACAACGGTGCTAGTACTCCAAGTAAGATATGGGATTTCTTAGATAATGGGGATTTAACAGGGCTAAAATCTAAGGTTAAATTAATAGCGCAAAACTCAACATCTAACAGCGATTCAGACTATATACTAAGATTAAGAGCAAGCAATGACGCTTCAGATAGATTCTTTGTCGGTAACGGTGGAGAGGTTAGAATGGGTGGCGCAACAAACAATGGAACAGGTGATAAATCAACTCATTTAATGTGGGGTGGCGATGTTGTTACGATGGCTGGAAGTGGTCACTATGCGATATTAATGGGGCAATTGGTTTCCGCTAATTACTCAGGTAATGATGCCATTGGAATGGGTAGAACTATAACACTTAATAATCAAAGGCAAATAGCTTTAGGTCAAGGAATAACTTTTACGGGTGAGGGTACTTTTGGAATGGGTAGAACTTTAACTTCTACGGCTGGAGATAATAACATAATGGGTACGGCTATTTCGAGTACAGGAAGGTATTCTAATTTAATAGGTAAGTATTTACAATCATCCGCAACAGGTGCTAGTGTAATTGGAAATGGTAATACTTCAACGGGTGCAAAACTTGTTAATAATACGGCTAACTCTTTAGCTTTAGGATGGAACACGACAACACCGCAACACTTACTTTCATCTACAGGATCTCAATTAGGAGGTAAAACGGAGCTTACTAGCACTACAGATGGATTCTTAATGAATAGATTAACTACGGCACAGAGAGACGCTATATCTACACCTGATACTCATCTATTAATATTCAATACAGATAATGATAGAATTGAGAGATATGATGGTACTGCTTGGGTAGGAGAGATTGCTGGGTATGGTGTTTTAGGTATTGCAAACACATTAGGAACTTATACTTATTATTCTAATTATACTGATGCTATGTCTGCCGCTGTTGCTGGTGATACTGTAGAGCAGTTTGGTAATATTACAGTAACTTCAAATGTTACTATAACTATAAAAGACGGTGTTAGTATTAATATGAATGGCTATACATATACTACTGATGGAAGTACTGTTAATGCTTTTAACCACGATGATACATTATACGAAGAAACTAGATTTCAAAACGGTACTGTAAAACACATTAATACTGGGGGAGTTGGTAACGCTTTGACTATTGGTGGCGAATCACATATGGACTGTACGGGGTTAATTGTTATTAGTGATGGTGCTTACTGTCTTAATTTTAATACAGATGGAGCTCAAAGAGGTAGATTGATTGGTGGTTCTTACATACATACTGGAGGTTCGGGTTGGAATCATATTATTGAAGGTAATGTATATGGGGCTTATTTCAATACGGGAGATGGTGCTGTAAGGATAACTGGAGGTTCATTAGATAATTGTAGAATTGATGGCTCTGTATTTATAGCTTCAGGAATTATAAGTAATTCTAGGGTTATTGGAGGTAGTTATAGTCACGCAATAAATAATGAAGGGACAGTATTTAATACTTATGCCTCTTCAGCTTTATTTATGGGTATAAATAATACTAATGGAATTGTTGAAAACTCTAAAGGTATTAGTAATGCTACTTATGGAATATATTCAACAGCAGGTACTATAAATAACTCAATAGGTGAATCAACAGCTTCTTATGGTATCTATCTGTCTAATGTAAATGCTTATGCAAATGGGTGTATAGCTGAGAGTAGTGCAGCTGCCGCAATAAGATTAAATGGGGGTAAGCTGTATAATTGTAAAGCAATATGTACGTTAAATAACCCTTCAGGAGATGGAATTCTTATTACAAGTAATAATGGATTTGAAATAATAGACTGTTATGCAACTGTGGTTAATTCTTCAGCATTTGCAGTAGATGGTACTCAGTCAGGGGTTATAAGTGGACTTAAAGGAAAGGGTATGACAGCCTTAATAGGTTCAACTACTAATACATTAACTAACACAATAGACACTTTCGGTAACGGATTAATAGGGTAATTAACAATTAAATAACAAGTAACATGAACGCAAAGATTTACGAATACTTGATAACGGTACTTCAAGAAGTATTACACTAAATAGCGCATTTGAAGGCTATACAGGTAACTTTCCTGCTGCTACAACAGTGAATAAAAAATTAATACTTTCTTCAAGGTACGATGCGGATAACGCAAAATGGAATATATTAGACTGGAAGATTCAACCATAATTAGTAATAGAAATTAATATAATAGATATGAGTTTATTAGATGTAACTACAAATAGCACTCCTGAAAAGGGTGTAACATACTCAAAGATAATAACTATAGGAGACTCCTCAGAAATAAACTCTGTGCCAAATGATACTTACTTTTATAACATGGGTGACGATTTACCTTATTATAAAAGCGATCTTGGTTTGGTTACTGGGCTATATTCTAATATTACTAAGAATCCTAATGTATTTTCTGTTACAACTATATCTAATCTACAGGTTAATCCATTGCTTTCTGATATGCAATTAGTGCTTAGTCAAAATTCAGTGATAACTATGGGAGCTCCTTTAAGCACCCCACATGAAGGTAGTAAGCTTACGATCAGATTAAAAGACAATGGTACGTCTAGAACAATAGTATGGGACACTATATTTAGAGGTGTTTACTCTCCTCTCCCTACTAAAACAATACCTAATAAAACATTATATATAGATTTAGTTTATAATAGTACAGACAGTAAGTGGGATATATTATCTCCTAAGACTAATGTAGATATTTTTACAGCTAGAACAGGTGGATACACTTCCGCAACTTCAGGTACTGATAAAGAAATAGGTGGTGGTACTATATTACTGGAGGCTCAATCTTTGTCTACTGACGGTAGCTGGATCGATCTTAATTTCTTTGGTAGCACAGCTAGTAATACAGACTTTAAAGATATAAAATTAAAATTTGACTCTACTATTATTGCAAGAAATCTTGTAGTATCTGCTCCTAATGGACTAGACTTTAGTATAAAAGCTAAGTGTGTTAGGGCTTCAAACACTGAACTAAAATGCTTTACTGAAATACTATTTGATGGAGAGTCGGTAGAATCTAAATATACTTCTATAACAGGCCTTGATTTAGACGGAGCAGATAATACATTTCAGATAACAGGATCTATGTCTACCGCAGGAGATGTTACAACAGAATTTTTTACAGGAACTATAACTAACTTTTAATATGGCAGCAACACTAGTAACAACAGGAGTACCTCAAGAAGTAGGGGTTAGATATACTTACATAACAGATGTAGAAGCAGACTGGGCGAGTGTTCCGATCAGTACATACTTCTATGACTTGGAAACAAAGCTTCCTTACTACAAAAATGCAGATAATGAAGTATTAAATATATTTGCTTCGGGTGGTGGTGACTCAATCTATACTGCTGACGGTGCATTAACAGGGAATAGAGCAGTTGATTTAGATAATAATATTTTAACTTTTGACGTTGGTACTTTCTCAGGTGTCGGAGTTGACAAAGGGTTAATTATTGACGGGAGTGATTACCAAATCACAAACACAAACGAAACAAATTCTTTTTTAGAAGTTTTTAACGAAAACGGAACTGTGTTTAATGCTATGCAAAGGGGAGGAATTTTGTCTTATTCAGACGTCAATCCGTTAGCTTTTTTATTGAGTAGAGACAGCACAAAGGGTTTGAAATTAGATACAAACAATAGTAGAATTTCAACTAACGAATTAATATTTAATAACTCATTTTCAGGGAATCAAGGTATTTATTTGAGAGGCTCAGGAGTAACAAACGATTTATTTTTTAGAAATTCATCAAATCAAATACAACATTGGGTTAGACAAGGAGATTCTTTAGCTATAGCATCATTTTTTTATAGTGGTATGAATGGAAAGGGTTTTATTGTTGGTGGAAGCTCAGCAATATCAACCGAAGACATATCCTTACAAGGTTCAACTTTGATAACAGAAAAACTAGAACTATCCACAACCACAGATGGTTTCTTAATGCCTCGCCTCACAACGGCTCAAAAGATTGCTATCCCAACCCCAGACACTCACCTAATGGTATTTGATACTGATCTTGGTACTATTGAAAGGTATGACGGATTTAATTGGGTAACTCAATCAGGTACTGGAGCACTAGGTATATCAGGAGCATCTGGAGACTACACTTATTACCCTAACTACAATACAGCTATTGCAGCTGCATCGTCAGGAGATACTATAGAACAGTTTGGTAATATAGTTGAAACAGGGGCTGTTGCTGTTGACATCACTAAGAACTTAACTATTCAAATGAATGGCTATAGTTATACATTAGATAATGCAGGCACTGACAGAGCATTTACAGTAACAGGTGTATCACTATCAGATATAAAGATACTTAATGGTACAATAAATAGAATAAACGGTACTGGTGGCGGCGCTCTTGCTGTATTTAATAATACAACAACTAAACCTACTCTTAGCTTAGAAGGAACTACATTGTATTGTGATCTAGCTGGATTGCAGACTTTATTGTATGTAAGCAGCCGTTACACAGTAACAGGCGGACTATTTAAAGGGCCTGGAAGTTTATTTTTAGATACTGACACTACTTTAACTAATTTTGTATATAACGGGGAAGGCTCAATTTATGCTTTTAGAAGTCGTGTAATGGTCAGTAACGGTTATATATTTACTTCGGGTAGTGCAACTGGTTTGGTTGTTAGTATTGGTGCTGAAGCGTGTAACGTAACTGTAAAGGTTTCTGGAACTGGAGTTGGAATAGAGAATGACGGTAAAATAAGTAACTGTGAAGCTTATTCATCAGGATCGGTAGGAATATACTCATCTACAAATGCTAGTGGTGGATTGGGCGTGTTTAATTGTTTCGGCTACTCAAATGGTAGTCATGGTATACAAATCTCTGGTGGTGTTTGTTATAACTCAGTTGGTCGTTCTACAGTAGGTAATGGTATTTGGGCGGATCTTAGAGGTGCACCAGAAATAGTAAATTGTGTTGGTTGGTCAAGTGCTACTGCGGGTATTTATGCATTTAGCAGTGGAACCACTGGTAAGTTTGTAAACTGCTACGCTGAGTCTGAACTAAATACAACATCTGGACATGCTTTTCTGATGGATAGTGGTACAACAAAATTCATAAATTGTACAGCTAAGACAGCAAACGCTGGGGCATTTGGTATTAAAGGATCTTCTGCTACTGCAAGTATAGTAAACTTTTCAGGTATAGGAATGGCATCATTATTTGATAGTGTAACCAATGCACAGATAGAAACTACTGATGCATATGGTAATGTTTTAGTAGTATAGTAATAATTAATATTTAAATAACAATAAGATGAACGCAAAAATTTATGAGTACGGAATGGCAGACAGTGGGTTAGCCAAAAGATTAGTAAGAGATGCAGTAGTAATACAAGAGGAAACTGATGCAAACCCTAACCCAAGTGTAATAGTACATTTAAGACTACAAACCTACACAGTAGTAGAAGGAGAAACTATTGTAGTAACTGATGAAAGTGCTGGATATAAAGTTACTAAAGGAGAGATATCAAGAGATATAAATGGGGACGCTTTATTAAAGAGTGATTTAAATGGAGATCCTGTATTTGAAGAGGATGGAGTTACTAGATTAGAGAGAGATAACTCTTATGAAAATATCATAGCATACCAAGGTATGAAGGTAGAATCTGATGCTATACTAGATGCTGGAATTAAAGAGCATTACTTAATAGATTAAGTACGGTATTATTTAAGTATATGATTTAGCCTTGAGTTTAAGGATCTAAATCATATACTTATACACATAAACTAGATATAATGGCAATTAGAGGAAACGCAGGATCAATGATACCCAGAGATGCTTATGGCAATCCAACCGGGCCTACAGGTCTAAAGCTAAAGAGCAAAAAAAGAGGTCTTCTTAATAAAAATACTAATATTGGAGCAGTAGGAGCCTTCGGAGGTAGCGCTAGAACTGATGCTATGAATCGTGTTTCAGGTCTTACTGAAATAGAAAAACCTAAATCTTTAAACACTAAAATGGGTATTGAGTTTAATACTCCAGGTAGAGGTACAGAAGAAGGGGTTAGTCCTTATAGTACTAGCATGGATGTAGGTAAGGTTTTAACTGGTGCAGGATCTGACGTTATTGGATCTATTGCGGCTGACCAGACTAAAAAGTTGGTGGCAAACCAGGCAGCAAAAAAATCAGCAAAACAAGCAGCAAAGACAGCATCAAACATAGGGGCAAAGGCAGCATTATCAGGTATTGGTACAGGAGCAGCAGGTACAGCAGCAGGATCAATCGGAGCAGCAACGACAGCACAGACAGTAGCAGCAACGACATCAGCAGCAACAACAGGGTTAACAGCAGCAGCGCAAGGATCCGGAGTAGTAGCGGGTACAGCAGGTACAGCAGCTACAGCAGCTAGTGGTGGGCTTAAAGAAGCTCTAACCTCACCCGAGGCCGTTAATGCCTACAAAACATTAGGGGTTGGTGCAGCCGCCGAAGCTGGTAAAGCTTTTGGTAATACAAAAATAAAGAATAAAAAGGAAGATGCAGGTTACTCTTTAAGAGGGGCATCAAAGGGAGCTAATATAGGAGCATCTGTAGGATCTTTTATACCAGTACCGGGAGGTACTTTTATTGGAGCTGGTATTGGTGCAGGTATTGGTGCTATTACTGGTGCTTTTAAAGGTAAGCAAGAAATGAAGAAAAGAAAGAAGCAAGAAAGAATAGATGAAAGAGAAAGAGTTGCTTATAATAAAAAGATTAAAGGTATAAAAAGAAGAGAGCTAGGTAAAGCTGCTGACATTGATTCTTATAGAAGTTTGATTAGCGACGTAGGTCGATACAGCAATGGAGGCAGTCTAAGGTTTAAAAAAGGAGGAATATTAAAGTACTCAGAGTTAAATGTTAAAGAAGGTATGTCTTATTTAAATTCTTTAGTAGATCCTGAAGAAAAAGAAAAATCAAAAATATTTAGGCTACAGAAAGGTGGTCATATTAAACTAAAGGCCAAGAAAGTTAAAAAGTTATATAAGAGAGGAGGTAAGGTATCTAAAGGCCACTCAGGTTGTGGATGCTCTTCTTGTATGAAATCTATGAAGGAAGGCGGAACTCCTAAGTTTAGAAGAGGAGGTAAGCTAGATGTTGCTAAACAAAATGTTATACTTGATGGGCCAAGCCACGACCAGAAGAACAATACTGGTGTAGCAGGTGATAAAGGTCTTCCAATTGTAAAGAATGGAGAAAAGGTAGCAGAGATAGAATCTAATGAGTTAGTACTAAATGCAGAAGCTTCTAAAAAAATAGACGCACTTAAAAGAAAGATTAAGTCTGGTGATGATAATGCAAAAGAAGAGCTAGCTAATTTATTGCAGAAAGAACTAGGAGAAAATACTTATGACTATAACGAGTCTTTATAATGAAGTTATTTCCTATAAACATACAAGACGAAGAATTTAAGGTAGCAGTTGCAGATACAGATGAGACACGGGCTAAAGGTGTATCAGGTTTAAAAAGAATAGGATTTAACAAAGGAATGTTATTCATATTTTCTGAGGCTGTAAGAATGCGCATGATAATGTCTGGCGTTAATTTTGGAATAGACTTTATTTTTATAAATAATGACTGGGAGATCTTACAGTTAGGCTCTCTTAAACAAGGAGAGAACAACAGTATTACAGCAGATCAAGAGTACCCAATGGTACTAGAATTAAAAGAAGGTACTATAGAAAGATTAGGATTATCAGTAGGACTAACCCTCGATCCGTCAAAAGAACTATTAACACATTTTAAGGGAGTTAAAAGATTTAAAACTGGCGGTAGATTTGAGATGGTAGGAGATAAAGTTTACCAGATAAAAGTAGATGATATTGTGCCAGAGAAGGGAAGACTACAACTACTGAATGATTCAGGAGAGGTAGTAGCTAACCTAGACTCAGGAGTTAGAATATTTAGTAGAGAACACACAAAACAATTAATAGATAAATTTAAATCAGGTAATAAATCTGGATTAGTGGACTCTATGATAGAAATACTTGATATTCAAGATGGACAAAAACAAGAATTTGTAAGTAAATAATTTATACAGAAAATCATGACGGAAAAAGATGCTTTAAAATTAATAGCTAGCTCTAACGAAAAGGCTAACGAGACACCGATAGCAACCCATACTTCTGGGTCAGTTACATATATTATATACGGAGCAATAGGTGTTGGACCTATTACAGGCCACACTGTAAAAAGAGTAGATGCTACAACAAATACTACAATTATAGAGGTTGGATTTTTGCCTAGTAGTCTTAGACGATCTGGAGCTAATGGGTCAGGAGCTAATGTAGACTTAAAAGATCTAACTACCTCAGTATTATTACTACAAGATTCTTCAATTATTTACGGCTAAAAAAAAAAACAACTACTATGGGAGTTACATACGATCCTTTATTAAATAAAATAGAATTTACAGAGCCCTCTGCAAATATGTCTGCGGCTGATATTAAAACGTTTTACGAGTCTAATAACAATACCTAATGAATATTCTGACTCAGAGAAAACAAAACTAGCCGGTTTAACAACCACAACTACTTTAAATAACGGAGAAGTTTTTGTAGGTAATGCTTCTGACGAAGCTACATCAGTACCTATGAGTGGCGACGTTGCTATTACTAATGCGGGTGTTACTACGATACAACCTGATTCAGTTACTTACAATAAAATGCAAGATACAACTCAAGCAGCTTTGTTAGGTAATCAATCAGGTGCAGGAACGGTAGGAGAAATTCCAATAGTTGAAGCATACATACCATTAGGGGCAACTAGAACTTTATTAGAAACAATTACTAATTGGGATGTAAATGGAAATTATACAGGAAGTACAATAACTGGAACTTTCCAAGGACAGTCACTCTATAATGGGAACTATTGGTTTACAGCAGTAGATGATAATGTTTGGATAAGATTAATTAGAGGATAATAAATAAGATTATGGGAAGATTAATTCTAAATAAAAATAAAGCATTATCTAGCAGTACAAGTGCGGGTACTAGAAAGTATGTAAGAAACCCTCAGTATTTAGATTTACCAACTTTAGTTAATGGTAATGAAAAAATTTATATGTTGGTTAAAGTATTTGAAACAAATAACTTTATTACTTTA